>SDGW01000022.1_pt1 | contig 58677 bp, 68 predicted proteins | sample 2873831 | NCBI WGS metagenome assembly SDGW01 (sample SAMN08132700, study PRJNA421101) | hypersaline lake metagenome | isolation source: celular fraction 0.22 microns magnesium sulfate-rich crust from ephemeral... | place: Spain: Penahueca Lagoon, Toledo | collected 2011-07 | reverse complement strand
CAGCGGCGAGGTTCCTCCCGTACCCATCCCGAACACGGAAGATAAGCTCGCCTGCGTTACGGCCAGTACTGGAGTGGGCGACCCTCTGGGAACCCCGTTTCGCCGCCACCCATTCATACCGCGTTTTAGCCCCGGACAGCTGCTGCACTCCAGCGGCAGTCCGGGGCTTTCTGTATTTATGTGTGCTTTAATCGGGTCCGGAGTTAGTCCGTACCGCTATGCTTAAACGAACGCAGTAACAACGCTAAAACGCGCCAAGGTGGCAGAGTCCGGCCGAACGCAGCGGCCTGCAGAGCCGCCCACCGCCGGTTCAAATCCGGCCCTTGGCTTCTTCCAGTTCTCCAACGACGAGTGTCGGTTTGACTCGTTCGTATAACGAACAACTCACTTCGAACAGATGGTCGATCGCTTCCGTATCCGCTTCGATCGAAAGGCTGTGATCCCTCTATATTCGAATCCGCTGGTCAGCTACCGCCTGATAATTCCTTTGTACAGAGTAGCAGAATTGGTGCGATTTGAACACACGGTCGGACGTGCTCACTCCGTTGCGCGCGACCTCCCTGCGTTCAAATCGTGCCGGTTCCGATGCTCGCCGCTCGCGGTTTTGCTCGCGGCGAGAAGCGGGCCGGGCGCGATTTGAACACGCGACCGTCTGGTTAAAAGCCAGACGCTCTGCCAAACTGAGCTACCGGCCCCGTGCTTTCTACTTTCGGTGAGCGGCGGTTAAACGTTTCTTTCTCCGTCGCCGGGACTCCTATTCGAAGTACTGTTCGAGTGCTTCGGTGACGATCCGTCCCGGCTCAACGTCGTCGATCGACGCGCGGCGGCGGAGATCGCGATAGGTCGTCGGCGTGAGGGTGAGACTGAGTTCGCCGAGGATAACGCCGTGGTCCGAGAGGGCCTGTTCGATAGGGTCGCCGTCGTTGATGGCACTGGCGACGCTTCGGACGTCGCGGACCGTGAGGTCGCCATCGAGCGTTGCCCAAGCCAGAAGCAGTCGTGCTTCGCCACCGACGCGGGCGATGTGTTTGGCAGCTGTCGGTGCGATCTGTCCAGTTGCGACCTGTTTGCGTACCGAGCGCGGCAGGTCGTGGACGCGAGCCCACTTGCGAATAAAGGAGACGGTGGCCTCGCCGCCAGCGCGTTCGGCAGCTGCCTTGTAGGATCCCTCGCCGCGGACGAGTGCAGCGCAGGCGGCCGCCCCGCGGAGCATGTAGAGGTGATCGTCGTTTGTCGTTCCACCCGCAAACTGACGGACGATCTCGGCGGCGTCCGCGAGGCTCTCGGGGTCGTCGGGATCGAACTGGACGGCCTCGCGAGCGTGTGTTCCCGCGACCGATTCGTCGCCTCGGATTACTGGCGCGCCCACAGGTGATTCTCGGTCCGTCGGGATCGAACGACCGTTTTCACCGCGTCGGGACGAACGATCTCCGGACCGGTTGTCGGTCATGTACCTGAATACGGGGGTGGCCGTCAAAAAGGTCGTTGCTGTGGCCAAATTCTCGCGTTATTCGTCGCGCTTCTCGGCGAGGTGTTCCCAGATTTCCGTACAGCCGGCCCCTTCTTCGATATCGTCGAGATGGGCGTCGTCGCGCTCCTCCGTATCCTGCTCGACCGGCTCCGGTTTGCATTCGGCTGCGTCTGTCATGGATTCCCTTTGGAATCCCGGCCGCATAAGTATCGCTTCGGCTGCAAGCGATACCCGTGTTCTGTCTTATGGGACAGTTATGCCGCTATCTCTGACAGAAGGCCGATCAAAACGATCGTGAATCGCTGATCGATGGGCGACTCTTCGGCCCGACGATATCGGCGTTCCGTCTCGTGGCTCGAGTCGGGCCCGACCCGGTACCGGGAGACCGCGGCGTCGAACTGTGATCGCTCCTGTGACTCACGAAAGCGATACCAAGGGATAGAGCGGCTATGATGGTCGTTTCACGGTGGGGCGGCTGGCGTGTCGATGTCGGTCGACCGGCGGTTACCGAGAGTCGAAGTGGACCGTCGGTCGCTTCTGATCGGGTTGAATCGGCCGGGTCGATGCAACGGTCAGCGAACGCGAACCGGGACCCACCGGTGAACTCGCGAGTCGGCAGTGGGCTATCCCGCGCCTTTTGGGGCAAAAACGGCCGGTAGGTGAGGCGCGACCGCAGTCGTCGTCCGATAGTTCGTGGATCGGACCGGTGGCTTCGGCACTGACCGGCGCTCGAGCGAGAGCAGGAGTCGGTCGTTCGTCCGGCTGACACTTCTCGAACGCTCTCGCGCGCAGTGGGTACGGCGACCGGACGGAACGGTCGGTGATCGGGTTCGATTCCGATCAGTCGGACTCGGTGACGAAATCCGGGTCGGGACGGTGGACGAGCAGTATAAGTAGGCCCGGCGTATTGAACCGACTGACATGTCCGATCGACTGCTGTCGGTCACTGCACACACGACGCTCGATTACGTCGAGGGGAAGGCAGTGGGCGAAACGTTCGAGTGGGAGTCCGTCGCCGTCGTCGACGCGACGACCGATCGGCAGGATCCCGAGAGCGTTCGCCTCCAGCTCGAGTTCGATAACCTCTCGGAGGAGTACGTCCCGAAGCACATGGCGGAACTCGAGTTGGCTCCCGAGCAGGCGCGGGCGCTGGCCGCGGACCTCGAGAAACACGCGATGCGGGTCGAAGAGGCGACGGAGCCGGAGTCGTGAGCGCCTGCCGTCGCAGGCGGTCGCCTTTTTCGCTCGACGAGTGGACGGTTCGGTGTTCAACGATGAGCATGGATACGATTCAGGATCTGTTCGAACACGGCCTCGAGGACATCTACCACGCCGAACATCAGCTACTCGACGCGCTCGAGGAACTGGAGTCAAACACCGATCGCGACGAGATCGCGCGGGCGTTCTCGGACCACCACGAGGAGACGAAGGGACAGATCGACCGGCTCGAGGAAGTCTTCGACGAGTTCGGCGAGCCGCCGGAGAAAGAGGAGTGTGAGGGTGTCGAAGGGCTGCTCGAGGAGTACGAGGAGTTCGCGTCGATGGATCCGTCCCGGGAGGTGATGGACTATCACAACATGGCGGCCGCCGAGAAGACCGAACACTACGAGATCGCGGCCTACGGCAACCTGATTCCGCTGGCCGACCGGCTCAGGATGGACGAGGCGGCGGACCTCCTCGAGCAGAACCTCCGGGAGGAACAGGAGGCCCTCGAGAAGCTGAAGGAGTTGACCGAGGAGTTCGAGATGGACGCGATCCCGGCGGAGTGATCTCCATGTCGAACGACGGCCCCGAAGACGACGAGCAGACCCAGTACGGCGGGACCGAAGACGAGGAGCCGACGACCGATCTCGACGACGACGCCGACGAGGGCGAGGGCGAGGAGTAGATGGCCCCGTGGTCGTCGGGTCGACCCCGGCTCGAGTCGGCCGCGGTATCGACGCCGCGGCTACCGGGACGCGTACGGCTTTTACTGTTCGGCGCGTAACCCCCGCGTGTGACGACGTTCGCGCCGGAGGGCGGCGAGGGGGTATCGATCCGGCCCGCGGAGCGGGCGGACCTGCTCGCCGTCGTGCGCATCGAGAACGACTCGTTTTCCCAGCCCTGGCCCTACGACGCCTTCGAGCGCTTTCTCGGCGATCCCGGATTTCTGGTCGCCGACGCCGACGGCGAGGTCGCCGGCTACATCGTCGCCGACGTGACCCAACAGATCGGCCGCGCGCTGGGCCACGTCAAGGACGTCGCCGTCCACCCCGATCATCGCGGCGCCGGCGTCGGCTCCGCACTGTTGTCCCGATCGATCGGCGTCCTCGCGGCCCAGGGGGCGGGGACGGTCAAACTCGAGGTGCGGCGCTCGAACGACGGCGCCAAACGGCTCTACCGGGAGTTCGGATTCGAGCCGTTGCGCCGGGTGCCGGCGTACTACGGCGACGGCGAGGACGCGATCGTGATGATCCGGCCGGTGGAGTAGCGGGACGTTTTACCGTTCGCGGCCGTACCGCCGCGTATGGGATACGCCTGTCCGGTCTGTGACGCCGAGGAGGCCGACGCGGTCCATCTCGCGAACCACCTCGCGATCACCGCGTCGCTGGGCCGCGAGGCCCACCGCGAGTGGCTCGAGGAACACGCGCCCGACTGGGCCGACTGTAGCCCCGAGGAACTCGGGGCTCGCGTCAGTCCGCACGCGGAGGAGATCGAGACGCCGGAGTTCGAGCGTCACGATCACGGCCACGGCCGCGAGCCGGGCCGTCCGGACTCGCTCGAGGGGGCCGTCAGTCGGCAGAGCCGCGGCCGGGGCCGCGGCGACTTGACGGCCGAAGCGACGGACGTCCTGCAGGAGGCCGCCGAGTTGACCCGCGAGATGCAGGCCCCGGAGGAGAGCGACGGTGACGACTCCTCGGACGGCGGCGACGGGAACGAAAACGCGTAACTGCCAGTCCGCCGACCGTCCGGACATGGACACCGAGGGGACGTTCAGTTTCGAGTCGGCCGCCGAGGCGCGGGAACGATACGAGTCGGTCGGGCCCGCAGCCCAGACGGTCGTCCGCGAGGTTGCGAAGGCCATGGATTTCGACCGCGAGGAGTACGACGAACGGGTCACCGGCGACGTCGTCGAGACGGCTCGAGACGCCCTCTTCGCCAACCTGCTCGAGGTCCGCGTGGGCAGTCGCGAGGCGTTCGAGGAGTGGCGCGAGGGGTACGACGGCGAGGTGACGACGGTCGGGCACGAGAGCGTCGACCGCGTCGCCTGGCACGCGGGCCCGGACGGCGAGGCCGTCGCCGCAACCTTCCAGAACGAGCCCGAGGCGGCGGTCGCGACGCTCCGACGACAGGCGTTCGGGCGGTTGTATCGGGAGATCGTGTCGGAAGGGAGCCGTGACTGACGACCGACTGGCTGCTGACGGAGCGACCACCACCCCTTAGCCGCTCGAGCGCCCACCTTTTGACGATGACTGCACCCGACGAGTGGGAGTTGCTCGAGGAGCGAACCGAGTACGAGACGAGCTGGTACGACGGCGGCTACGACCGGCTCGCACAGCCCGACGGGACCGAGAAGCGCTACTACTGGGCGGAACTGCCGGCCGCGGTGGTCGTGGTCGCGCGGGTCGACGGGAGCGTCCTCGCCGACGCGGACGGCGACGGCGATCACCTCCTGTTCGTCGAGCAGTACCGGCCGACGATCCGCGAGACACACCTCGAGTTGCCCGCGGGGATCGTCGAGGATGGCGAGTCCTACACGACGGCTGCGGCCCGCGAACTCGAGGAGGAGACGGGATTCCGGCCCTCGAGTACGGCCCTGCTTCAGGAGTACGCCGTCGCGACGGGCGTGTTGCGCCACGACCGCGGGATCGTCTACGCCGAGGGGCTCGAGCCGGGCCAGCGGGAACTGGACAGCAACGAGTTCCTCGAGGTCCGGACGGTGCCGGTGAGCGAGGCGCTCGAGCGCGTCCGCGAGGGGCCGACGAACGACGCGACCCTCTCGGGGCTGTTGCTCGCGAAGGAGGACGGCGTTCTCTGAGCGCGTCGGTTGCTCTCGGGATCGATCCCCGGTTCTTATTCGCGTCGACGCCTATCGTTCCGGTAATGGACGGCGAAATCTCCCCCGACGAGGTCAAGGAACTCTTAGAGGACGACGTAGACGTTCGGATCGTGGACATCCGCGACAAGCGAAGCTTCGAACGCAGCCACATCCCCGACAGCGAGAACATCCCCTTCGACGAACTCATGGATCGACTCGAGGAACTCGAGGACGAGGACCGCATCGTCACGGTCTGTCCCCACGGGAAGGCGAGCGTCCAGGCGGCCCAGCTCATCGGCACCTACGAGGGGACCGCCGACGCCCGCGTCGAGAGCATGGAAGGCGGGCTGGACGAGTACGGAATGAAGTTCGGGCTCGTCCGCGAGGACGACGGCGAGGACGACGGAGCCGAGCGGGAATCCCCCTTCTAACGGTCGACGGCCGGTCCCGACCGCGATCGTCTCGATCGAGAGCGGCGGCTCCCGCGGATCGGCGACGCGAAAAACGGATGTCGACGGGGCGACGCGGTCGCGGGTTCGGAAGTCGTCTCAGACCATTGCGGGCATCAGGCGACGTTGAAGCCGCGGTCCCGAAGGAACTCCTCGATGCGGCCGGTGTGGTTGCCCTGGAGTTCGATCTGGTCGTCCTCGACGGTGCCACCGCAGGCGAATTTTGACTTGAGATCCGACGAGAGACTGTCCAGATCGACGTCCTTCGGATCGAATCCTTCGACGATCGTTACCTCTTTCCCGTATCTGCGCTCGTCAATGCGGATGTTGAGTTGCTGTTGGCCCTTGGCCACGTCCTCGCAGACGCAGAGTTCCTCGGGCAGCCCGCACGTCGAGCAGACTTCCGACATTACGTTCGTTGGTATGAAACGGGCATATTAAACACTATCGGGACCCGCATGCCTTCGCGTGGTTCTTTTTCAAGGGACGAGCCGGAGACGCGGAGTGAGAGTGGCCGCTCACCCGGCCGCGGCGTCACCGGGGCGGAGGCGAGACGGAGCCGCGTTCACTCCCGGCGGCCGATCACCGGGAGGCGTTTCCGGGCGAGGTCGTCGACGACCGCGATCGCCGCGTCGGCGTCCTCCCTGTCGACGCCCCCGCCGTAGGTCGCCCGTTCGTGGGCCTCGAGGACGCGTTCGAGGCGCGGATCGGTCGGCGGCTCGCCCTCGTCGGCGGCCTCGGCAAGGGCCCGCAGGTACGCCCGGGGTGACTCCGAGCGTCGCCGCGGCCGGTACTGCCGGGCCAGCAGGCGCTCGAGGCGCTCGAACGCGCGTTCGGCGTCCCGGTCGGGATCGCGCCGGGGCCCGTGCCAGTAGACGCCGACTTCCCGCCGGAGTCGCGCCGGCGCGCCGGTCCGACGCGCTCCCGCGGCGAGGCCGACGAGCGCTACGATCCCGAGCGCGACCGACTCGCGCGCGAGCGCCGAGAGGCGCTCGAACCACGAGCGCTCGTCCCCGCCGTCGACGGTGGTGCCGTTGAACGACGGCTCGGGGTCGTCGGTACCGTTCGTGCCGTTCCCGCCGGGGTCCGTGTCGTTTCGCGGCTCCGAAACGTTGGCCGAGCCGTTCGATTCGGTATCGTTCCCGTCGAACGGGTCGGGGACGCCATCGTCTCGCGGCTCTCCTTCCGGCTCCTCGTCGGCGCCGTCGATCGGTACGTCGGCGCTTTCCTCCGTGTCCGCGTCCTCGTTGCCGTTCGCGCGGGCGTCCCGAAGGCGATCGGTGTGAACGTCTCCCCGAGTGCTGCTCGGCGTCGGATCGAACCGGACCCAACCGTGGCCCGGGAAGTAGGCCTCGACCCAGGAGTGGGCGTCGAGCCCGCGAACGACGTAGGTGTCGTCGTCGACCTGCTGGCCGGTCGTGTACCCGGTGACGTAGCGGGCCGGAATCCCCTCCTCGCGGAGCATCTGGGTCATCGTCGTCGCGAAGTAGACGCAGTAGCCCGCCTCCGTCTCCAGCAGGAACCCCTCGGCGACGTTACCGGACGGCTGGGACACCTCGAGCGAGTACTCCTTCGTCGACTCGAGGTAGTCCTCGATCGCGACCGCTTCGTCGTAGGGGGTGTCGGCGCTGGCGGTGATCTCGTCGGTCCGAGCGCCGAACGCGCTCGAGGTGTCCTCGGGGGTCTGAAGGTACGCGTCACTGATCCCGTCGGGGTAGTCGGTCCCTGCGGCCCGAAGGGCGGCCGGGCTGGGATCGACGACCGCGCTCTCGACGGTGTAGCTCTCGCCCGCCTGGAGCGGCGTTTCGGGCCGGGGCTGGCCGTGTCTGGAGACGGTCGTCCGTCTCGTGATCTCGCCGCCGAGTTCGACCGGCTGGGGGGCGACGGGCATGATCCCCAGTTCCGTTTCGGCGGTGACGGTCTGGCTGACGGTCTCGCCGTTACCCGGGGGCGGGGACAGCCGCCCGTCGTAGCGTTCGTCCTGTCCGCTCCGGATCCACTCGTCGCCGGTGAACCGGTCGTAGACGCCCGTCCGCCAGTAGGCGGGTTCGTCCGACTCGACGGTAAAGCGTACTTCCGGCGAGAGATCGACTTGGCCGGAGATTCCCGACCGCTGGGGCGAGGAGTCGATCGTCGCCTCGAGGGTCCCGGGCTCGCCCTGGGTCAGGTGTGTCGGTCCCGTCGGCTCGCCGGGGACGACCGAGACCGACAGCGAGAGCGCGACGGTCACCGCGAACAGGACCGCGAGCAGGTCCGCCTGCGCGATCGAGCCGCCGCGTCGCCGGAGTTCGCCGAAGGCGACGGTACCGACGGCCGCGAGGGTGCCGGCGAGAGCGGCCGGCGTCCCCGCGTCCCCGGTCAAAACGAGGAACCCAAGCGCCGCGCCGCCGGGGACGACGGCGGCGACGTACCGCCCGCGGACGGCCAGGTACCACGAGAGGAACACCGGGGCGGGTGCGAACCCGAGCGTCCAGGTCCCGGCCTGGACCATCCGGAGCAGCGGCAGCCCGGTCGCGAGCGCGACGGTGTCGGAAACGAGTCGATCGGTCGCCGTGAAGACGACGCCGAGTTCGACGCCGGCCGACGTGAGGTAGTAAGCGAATCCGGCGCCGGCTCCGGCCACGGCGACCACCGCCGCGGTCCGGGGACGGATCAGCCCCGCGAGGACCGTCGCCGCGGCGAGGCTCACGCCGACGATCGCCGCCAGCGATCGACTGCCGCCGACGACCTGCGTCACGCCGTACAGGACCGAGACGTACGACGCCGTCAGGACCAGTACGCAGCCGAGCGCCAGCCAGCGGGCGGCGTCGACCGTCCCGTCGGTATCGATCGCGACCGTCCGCTCGCCGGCGTGGCTCGAGGCGTCCGTACTCATGCGGTCACCTCCGATCGGTCGCCGGTTTCGCGGTCGGCCCCCGCGTCGTTATCTCCCGCCCGCTCCGACCGGTGGTCCGACTTCTCCGCGCCGAACAGCCGATCGAAGGGGATCTCGCGGCCGTCGACCGCGATCGTCGTCCCGGTCGATCCGGTCCGGACCACGACGTCCGCGTCGCGGCGGTCCCGCTCGGTGAGTTCGCCCGGGCCGGCGACGGCGAGCAGTCCGAGTAGGTCCCGGTGATGGCCGCGGCCCGTCCCCGGCGGCTGCGTCCCGTCGGGCGTGACGAGCCCGACCGGCGCTCCCCGCTCGAGGAGGGCGGTCGCGACGCTGGCGGCGGCCGACGCCATCTCGTCGGCCCCGTCGTCGCGGTCGGCCGGGCAGTCGGCGGCGACCGTGACGGCACCGAGCGCCTCGTCGTCGGCGTACTCCGTGACGACGAGCTCTTCGTCGGGGCGCTTGGCCGCGCTCTTCCAGTGGACGTCCTGGAGCGGATCGCCGCGCCGGTAGCTCCGGAGGTGGTCGAACTCCTCGCGGGTCCGCCGGTCGGCGACGCCGGCGAGCGTCCGCCGATCGACCGCGGGGCCGCCGTCGAGGGCCCGAACCCGGGGGTAGACCAGGACCGTCGCCGGCTCCTCGTACTCGAACCGCCGTTCGACGAGTCCGACGACGTCGCTGACGACGATCGACAGCGGCCCGAGCCGCCGGCGGCCGCGCGCCTCGAGTCGCAGGTCGTAGTCGAACGTCGCCTCGCCGTCGATGGTCGTCGCCGCGTGCGGGGCCGTGATCGCCGAGAGCCCGTCGCCGACGGCGTCGGAAACCGCCGCCGCGACGGTTCCGTCGGTTTCGATCGCGACCGCGGCCGTCCGCGTTTCGCCGATGAACCCCTCGGCGAGCGGGCGGCGGCTCACGCGGGGCCGTTCGGTGCGGGCGACCACGACGGCCCCGGCGAGGAGGACGACCAGCAGCGGGACGACAACCGCGTTCAGCGCGCGCGGACCGGACTGCCAGCTCATCGCGGCGGCCGCGAGGACGACGGCGACGACGCCCCAGCCGCGTCGCGTGAGTCTCATTCGACGGGAACGCGCTCGAGTGCGTCCTCGACGACCGCGATCCCGTCGCGGTCGCGACCGTTCGTCCTGATCCGATGGCCCAGGACGGCACGCGCCTCGGTCTCGATGTCGTCGGGGATCACGTACTCCCGGCCGTTCGTGACCGCCCGGGCCTGGGCCGCCCGCAGCAGCGAGATCGTCCCGCGGGGACTGACCCCGATGTGGGCGTTCTCTCGGGTGTACGCGACCAGCCGCGTGGCGTACTCCCGGACCGGCTCGGCGACCCGCACCGTCGAGACGGTCTCGCGGGCGGCGACGAGGGTCTCGCGGTCGGTCACCGCCTCGAGGGACTCGATGGGGTGGTCGCCGACTGTACGGCCGAGAAGTTCGGCCTCCTCGTCGGGGTCGGGGTATCCCAGGTGCAGCTTCTTCATGAAGCGGTCGACCTCGGCAAAAGGCAGCTCGTAGGTCCGGTTGGGTTCGACGGCGTTCTGGGTCGCGATCACGGTAAACGGCGTCGGCAGCTCGCGGGTCTCGCCGTCGGTGGTGACCTGCTCTTCCTCCATGGCCTCGAGCAGGGCCGCCTGCGTCTTCGGCGGCGCGCGGTTGATCTCGTCGCCGAGGACGATGTTGCCGAAGACGGGGCCGGGCTGGAACTCGAACTCGCGGGTCTTCTGGTTGAAGACGTTGACGCCGGTGACGTCGGTCGGGAGGAGGTCGGGCGTGAACTGAACCCGACTGAACGAACAGTCGACCGACTTGGCGATCGAGCGCGCGAGCATGGTCTTGCCGACCCCGGGGACGTCCTCGAGCAGGACGTGGCCGCGCCCGAGAACGGCGGTAACGACGTGTTCGACCACGTCCGCGTGGCCGACGATGACGTCGGCGACGTTTCGCTCGATGTCCTCACAGAGCCGTTCGACGGTGTCGATCCGGAGGGTATCGCCGTCGGTCGGCGGAACGGTACTCGCGTCCGGCGTCGGATTGGCGTCGGTCATGCTCTCGTAATGGCCGCGGGGACCCGGGCGACGCGGCCGTTGCTAGAACATCCGGCGCTCCGAGACATATGTTTTGTGTCACGAGAATTAACACTCACGTGAGACGTATCGGCGGCCGGCCGGCCGTCCGTCGTTCGCGACCGCCGTCGACGGTGCCGTAGCTACCCGGGTAACAGTCGGAAAACGATACCTCCGTGCGGGACGGCCTAGAGCCGCTCGACGTTCGTCGCGCGCGGCCCCTTCTCGGCCTCCTCGATCTCGAACTCCAGCTCCTGGCCCTCCTCGAGGTCAGGACCGCCGATGTCCTCCATGTGGAAGAACACGTCCTCGTCCGCGTCGTCAGTCTCGATGAATCCGTAGCCGCCGGTGTCGTTGAAGAATGCGACCGTACCTTTCGCCATTGCAGGTGAACAAAGCCACGACGAAGATATAAAACTTCGGGAGCCAACCCGCGGGGCACCGCCGAGAAGTCGGCCGTTACCGTCGGCAGTCGCCGATTACCACGATTTGCAATCCGGACAGACGAGGTCGCCGTCTGCCCGCCAGACCCGATCGACCGCGGTCTCACAGCGGCTACACGTGTACGTTCCCCACGCGTACGTCGAGCGGACGGGCTCCCCGTCGCGGAGACTCGAGTCGCCCGTTTCCGAGCCCGTCTCGGCCGCGGAGCCGTCGCCGTCCGAGTCGGTAGCCGTCCCGTCGTCGTCGAACGCCGAGAGCGTCGCGTCCTCGGTCACGGATCGACCTTGGAACGGGAGCGGCTTAATCGCTCCGACGGGGACCGTGTGTCGACCAACGGGACGGGACCGGCACGGACAAGTAGCCCCGATAACAACCCCCGCATATGGACACCGTCACACCGACGAACATCATCGTGGACAACCTCACAGAGATGATCGGCCTCTTCACCGACGTCGCGGGCGGTGCGGGACTCGCGCCGTTGCTCGTCCTGATGGGCGGCCTCCTCGTCGCCGTCTCGATGGCCGTCTTCGGTGCCCTCACCCTCGGCGCGGTCGGCAACCTCTTCACCGCGAACTGACGCCCTCTCGTTTTCAGCGATCGTCGCTCGCGCGTGCCAGCGCCTCGCTCGCCCGCTCGACCGCGTCCTCGAGGTCCGGCCCCAGCGGCGAGCCGACGACGATCCCGTCGACGTACTCGAGCGCCGCCGCGAACCGGTCGGCGACCGTCTCGGTCGTCCCGGCGATACAGAAGGCGTCGATCATCGTCGGCGTGACGCGGCCGAACGCCTCGGGCAGGTCACCCCGCTCGAGGGCCTCGCTCACCGCCGTCGCGGCCTCCCGGTCGATGTCGTGGCGCTCGAGGACCGGCTCGGCGGCCCCGCCGACGATGAAGGCGACGGGCGGGCGGGCCGCCTCGCGGGCCGCGCTCTCGTCGGCGGCGACGCTGACGCTGGCGAAGGCCAGCGACTCGAACGCGCCGCGCTCGTCGGGCCGCTCGGCCAGTCCCTGTGCGACCTGTTCCGCGCTCCACTCGAGGTCCCGCGGATGCGCGGCGTTTATCAGCACGCCGTCGGCGTGTTTTGCACTCATCCGGAGCATGTGTGGCCCCTGTGCGCCGACGTAGACCGGAACCTCCCCGGCCGGCTCGAGGTTCAGCGAGGCGTCCCGCGCGGTGAAGGTCCCCTCGTGGGTGACCGTCTCGCCCGCCCAGAGATCGCGAGCGACGTCGAACGTCTCGAGGACGCGCCGGAGCGGGCTGTCGCGCTCGATACCCAGGTTCGACAGCGACGAGCGGTCGCCGGCGCCGACGCCGAAGACAGCCCGGCCGTCGCTGATCTCGTCGATCGTCGCGGTCTGCGAGGCGAGTTTCACCGGGTGGGTCTCGTAGGGGTTGACGACGCCCGGCCCGAGCCGTAGCTCGTCGGTGGCGTCGGCCATCCGCGAGAGGACGACGAACGGATCACGGTTGAAGTAGTGGCCGCTCGCGAACGCCACGTCGAAGCCCGCCGACTCCGCGCGGCCGGCGAGATCGGCGATCCGATCGGGCGGGTGTTCGGGCGTGAGTTCGATCCCCCAGGTCGGCCCGTCGTCGCTCGAGGGTGCGCCGTCGCTCACGCGTCCTCGAACCTCCATTCCCGTAACGCCTGCCGAACCAGATCGTCCTCGACCGCGCGGAACAGTTCGTCGCTGCCCTCGTGGTCGCCGAACGCCCAGTCGCGGACGACCACGGCCGGGGTCCCGCCGGCTCCCTCGCCGGTCACGAGGTTCGCGGCGGCGGCGAGTTCGTCGATCACCGACTGGACGGTGACGCCGAGTTCGTGGCCGTCGCGGTCCGCCTCGCCGCGCCAGTCCCGGCTGGCCGGCAGTCCGGCCCAGCCGATCGCGACGCCGGTCTGGCCGTGTCGGAACGGCCGCCCGCAGGTGTCGGTCACCACGACGCCGACGTCCTCGTGGCCCCGCTCTTCGAGTCCCGAGCGGATCCGCTCGGCGCTCTCGCTGGGCTTGCGCGGCAGCAGGAGGATGTCGTGATCCGGCACGTTCGAGCGGTCGATCCCCGCGTTCGGCGCGATGTGTCCGAAGCGCGTCTCGGCCAGCAGGAACGGACAGTCGATCAGCAACTCCGCGCTCTCGTCGAGGACCGCCTGCGCGAACCGCGGGTCCTTCTCCTCGCCCGCGACCGCCTCGATCCGTTCGGCGATCTCCTCGGCCCGCCCGCTGACGGGGTACTCCTCGAGATCCGCCGTCCGACCCTCGGCCTTCGAGACGATCGTGCTCGCGACGGTGAGTACGTCGCCCGGCTCGAGGGCGGCCCGATCCGCGACGAGGGCGGCGATGTCGTCGCCGGGGCGGAGCTCGGGCAGATCCGCCACGCCGTTGAGTTCCATACCGGGGGGTGGGGCAGCGGCGCTAAAAACGCACCGTCACCGGATAATAGACGCGGGACGGTCTGGTGCCCTACTCCTCGCGCTCCTCGGGGTCGCCGTGCCCGCCGCCGCCGGGGGTCCGCACGGTGACGGTCGTCCCGGCGTCGACGTCGACCGTCGTTTTCGCGGGCACCGGCTCGCCGTCGATCAGGTTCTCACCGAGCGCGCCGTCCCCGCCGCCCGCGACGCCTTTCGGCGCGTGGCGGCGGCGCTCGGTCAGCAGCGACACCGTCGCCGGCGTCTCGACGGTCACCGACCGCTCGAGGCCCTCGCCGCCCCGATGGCGGCCGCGACCGCCGCTGCCCTCGCGGAGCGCGTAGCGCTCGACCCGGAGCGGGTACTCCGTCTCGAGGGACTCGACGGGCGTGTTGAGCGTGTTGGTCATGCCGACCTGGACGCCGTCCATGCCGTCGCGCTCGGCGCGCGCGCCGAAGCCGCCGCCGATCGTCTCGTAGTAGGCGAAGGAGCCGTCCCGCGCGCCGATGGTGAGGTTGTTCATCGTGCCCTGTCCCTGTGCGGGGACGCGGTCGGGCGCGGCCTCGGCCAGCGCGGTGAAGACCACGTCGGTCACGCGCTGGCTGGTCTCGACGTTGCCGCCGACCACGGCGGCGGGCGCGGTCGGATTGAGGAGCGACCCCTCGGGCGCGCTGACGCGCACCGGCTCGTAACAGCCGTGGTTCGGCGGGATCTCGGGGTCGGTGAGACAGCGGACGACGAAGTAGACCGCGCTCTTGGCGACCGAAAGCGGCGCGTTGAGGTTGCCCGCGACCTGGTCGGCCGTCCCCGAGAAGTCGACCTCGATCGACGCGCCGTCGATCGTCACCGCGACCGCGATCTCGATGTCCTCGTCGGTCACGCCGTCGCCCTCGAGGACGTCGGTCGCCTCGCAGGTGCCGTCGGGCAGGGCCGCGATCTCGTCTGCGAGCCGCTCGCGTGAGTAGTCGATCACGGCGTCGAACCCGGTGAGGACCGTCTCGCGGCCGTGGTCGTCGAAGAGGTCGGCGAGCCGGTCCGCCGCGCGTTCGTTGGCGGCCTGCTGGGCGCGCAGGTCCGCCCGGCGCTCGTCGGGGTTGCGGACGTTCGCGAGGACGAGCGACCGGACTTCCTCCCGGGGCTCGCCGCCCGCGACGAGCCGGGTCGGCGGGAGCCGCAGCCCCTCCTGGTATATCTCCTCCGCGCCGGCGGGCATGCTGCCGGGGGTCATCCCCCCAACGTCGGCGTGGTGGGCTCGAGACACCGCGTAGCCGACGATCTCCCGATCCTCGTCGCCGTCCCTGTCCGCGGCATCGACCCCACCGTCCCGACCGGGGGCGATCGGCGAGACCATCGTCACGTCCGGCAGGTGCGTCCCGCCGGTGAAGGGGTCGTTGAGGACGAACACGTCGCCCGGCTGCGGGTCGCGCTCGCGGACGGCCGCGACGGCGGCGGGCATCGCGCCCAGATGGACCGGGATGTGCTCGGCCTGCGCGACCATCCGGCCGTCGGCGTCGAACAGCGCCGTCGAGCAGTCCCGCCGTTCCTTGATGTTCGGCGAGTACGCGCCTCGAATCAGCGTCTGGCCCATCTCCTCGGCGACGCTCTCGAGCTGGTTGCGCAGCACCTCGAGGGTCACGGGATCGATCCCGTCGCCCGCGTCGTTCGATCCGCCGCTCATCGCGACTCACCTCCTCGCGTCGCGACGAGCGTGCCGTCGGCGAGTATCTCGCCGTCCCAGTTCGGGGGGACGACCGTCGTGCTCTCGGCCTGCTCCAATATCGCCGGCCCGTCGACGGTCGCGCCCGGCGCGAGCCGGTCCCGATCGTAGACGGCGGCCTCGAGCGACCGGTCGCCGGTCGCGGGGAAGTGCGCCGTCCGGGTCCCGATCCGGGCGTCGCCCGCGCCCCGGTGGCGGATCGTCGGCTCCGTTCCGGGCACCGTCGCCGTCGCGCGGAGGGTGACGACCTCGATTTCCTCGTCCATCGCGTAGCCGTAGGCCCGCTCGTGGGCCTCGTGGAAGCGCTCGGTGACCGCCGCGGGGTCGAACTCGTCGCCGACGGGGACGGTCAGTTCGAAGCTCTGGCCCGCGTACCGGCAGTCGGCCGCGCGCTCGACGCGGGCCGCGTCCGGGTCGGAGGCGTCCGCCAGCACGTCGGCCACGAGGTCGTCGTAGACCGCCTCGAGGTCGGCCGGGTCCGCATCCGCGCTCTCACGGGTCGTTTCCCTCCCCGTTCGAGTCTCCGAGGTGTCCTCAGAAGTGCAAAGCACTTCTGATGGGCTGCGAGAATCGCTTTGCGATTCTCGAACGCGAAGCACCTCGCTCAGCCCCTCGCCGACGGTCCGGGCGGCGTCGTAGCTCTCGTCGGCCGCGAGCAGGCCGTACGCCGAGAGGACCCCGCCGGGGCGGGGAACGACGACTCGGTCGACCGACAGCGAGTCGGCAAGCGCGGCGGCGTGCATCGGCCCCGCGCCGCCGAACGCGACGAGGGCGAACTCGCGGGGGTCGTGGCCGCGCTCGACCGTCACCGAGCGGATCGTCCGCGCCATCGTCGCGTTCGCGACCCGGTAGACGCCGCGGGCGGCCGCGAGCGCGCCGTCGAAGCCGGCTTCGTCGGCGAGCCCCTCGAGGGCTTCCCGGGCGGCGTCGACGTCCAGCGTCATCTCACCGCCGAGCGCGGTCTCGGGGCCGATGTAGCCGAGGGCGACGTTGGCGTCCGTGACGGTCGGCTCGGTCCCGCCGCGGCCGTAGCAGGCCGGGCCCGGCTCCGCGCCCGACGACTCCGGGCCGACCCGGAGCGCGCCGCCCGAGTCGACCCAGGCGATCGACCCGCCCCCCGCGCCGACGGTGTTGACGTCGACCATCGGCGTCCGGATCGGCAGCCCGTCGATCTCCGCGTCGGTCGTCCGCTCGGCCCGGCCGTCCCGGACGAGGCTCACGTCGCTCGAGGTGCCCCCCATGTCGAAGGTCACGAGCCCCTCGAGGTCGGCGTCGTCGACGGTCGCCGCGGCGCCGACGACGCCGGCCGCGGGGCCCGACAGCGTCGTCGTCACCGCGTGGTCCCGAACCGTCTCGGGGTCGGCGATGCCGCCGTTGGCCTGCATGATCCGCGGTGCCGGAATCCCCGCATCGTCGGCCTCCTCGACCAGTCGACCGACGTAGCGGTCGATCGCCGGCCGGACGTAGGCGTCGACGGCGGTCGTCGACGTCCGCTCGTACTCGCGGAACTCCGCGAGCACCTCGTGAGAGGCCGAGACGGGAACGTCGAGTGCCTCGCGCAACGTCTCGACGACGACCCGTTCGTTGTCGGGGTCGGCGTAGGAGTGCAGCAGACAGACCGCGACCGCCCCGACGTCGCGTTCCCGAAGGGTCGCCGCGAGGTCACGGACCTCGCTCTCGTCGACCGGGCGCTCGACGCCCTCGGCAGTCGTCCGCTCGTCCACCTCGAACCGCCGGTCTCGGGGCACCAGCGGCTCGGGTTTCTCGGCCTCGAGGTCGTACAGATCCGGCCGGTCCTGCCGGCCGATCTCGAGGACATCCCGGAACCCCTCGGTGGTCACGAGCGCGGTCTTCGCGCCGCCGCGCTCGAGGAGGGCGTTGACCGAGACGGTCATCGCGTGAGCGAAGCCGTCGATTGCGCCGGGTTCGATGCCGGCGTCGTCGCAGGCCTTCTCGATCCCCTCGAGGACGCCGAGGTGCTGGGGATCGGTCGAGGGTACCTTCGCGGTGACGAGGCGGTCGTCGATCGAGAGGGCCACGTCGGTGAATGTGCCGCCGACGTCGACGCCGATGCGGGTCTCGCCGTCCGACCCGAGAGACGTTCGTTCGGGAGTTCCCATCGATACCTGTCGGATAGCGGCTCCGGTGGTTTATAATTCGTCGTGGACTCGACGCCTCTCGCGATCGCGGTCCACGAGCGACCGGGCTACAGCCGCCGATCGCCCTATCCGGTCCGGTGCTCGACCTCGAGCAGTCCGTCGTGGACGGTCGCGACGAACATCGTCTCGTGAGTCGTGGGTGCAGCGCCGGTGGCACTCCCCGGGTTGAGTAGCCGGACGCGACCGGCGGTGCGGCCCTCGTCGCCCGGACGGGATCCGTCGAACGTGACGGTCTCGTCGACCACCTGGTGGGTGTGGCCGGCGACGGCGACGAGGGTCGTGTCGCCCGCCGTACCCGCTTCCTCGCGGGCCGTCTCGAGGACTCGCTCCCGCCAGTCGCCCGCCGATCCGTCGCCGTGGGTGACGACGAACGTCACGCCGTCGACCGTGAGGGTGGCCGTCGTCGGCGCGTCGAGCGTCGCCGGATCCACGTTGCCCCGAACGGCCGTCAGCGCGCCGTCCGTGAGCTCGACGAACCGCTCGTAGGCCCCGAACGACTCGAAATCGCCCGCGTGGATGGTGTGATCGGCCGCCTCGATCTCGGCGACGGCCCACGCGGGTAGCTCCGATTCTCGAGTGGGCACGTGGGTGTCGGAAACGATCGCGATACGCGTCATAGCCGTGCGTTCGTCCGCAGTTCCGAAAAGCGTTCGTCAGCGGGCGAGCCCCTCGCGGTCCGCAGCGGTGCGTTCGAAAGCGACACCTTCCCGGTCGCCGTGGGCCATCGTATGTGCCCGGACACCGACACCTCGAGCGACGACCCGGCTCACGTCGTCACCGCGTTCCTCCGCCACCGGAGCGACGTTTGCTGCTTGCGCCGCAGCGACGCCGTCGGCACCTACCGGGGCCAGTGGGGCGGCGTCTCCGGCTTCGCGGAGGGCCGACCCGACGAGCAGGTGCGCGCGGAGATCCGCGAGGAAACCGGCCTCGAGCCCGGGGAGACGGTCTCGCTCGTCCGTTCGGGGCGGCCGGTCGAGTTCGAGGACGCCGACCTCGAGCGCGAGTGGGTCATCCACCCCTACCTGTTCGACTGCGACGACCGGGGGATCGAACTGAGCGAGGAACACGACGCCGCCGAGTGGATCCCGCCGACCGAGATCCTCGCGGACGACCGCGAGACCGTTCCCGAACTGTGGACCGCCTACGAGCGGGTCGCTCCGACGGTCCGGTCGATCGCTGCCGACGACGAACACGGGGCTGCATACCTGTCGGTGCGCGCGCTCGAGGTGCTGCGCGATCGCGCCCGGTTGCTCGTCGCGGAGCGAGACGAGTTCGGTGCTGATCCCGGGGGCGAGCGGGACGAACTCGCGGAACTCGCGAGCCGACTGCTCGAGGCGCGGCCGTCGATGGCCGTCCTCAGGAACCGCGTGAATCGGGCGATGGCCGAGGCCGAGACGGCGGAGACGGACCCGGGCGCGCCGGCCGTCCTCGAGTCGGCGCTGTCGACCATCGACCGCGCTCTCGAGGCCGACGCCGACGCCGCAGCCAACGCCGCCGACCGCCTCGAGGGCGGCGTCGCGACCCTCTCGCGGTCGGGGACCGTCCTCGAGGCGCTCGAGACTGGCGAGCCCGCGCGGGTGTTCGTCGCCGAGTCCCGGCCGGCCCGCGAGGGGATCTCCGTCGCGGAGACGCTGAGCGAGACGATCGACGGCGCCGTGACGGTCCACACCGACGCGGCCGCCGCCCACGTGCTCGCGAGCGAGGATATCGATCGCGTCGTCGTCGGCGCTGACACCGTCCTCCCCGACGGTTCCGTCGTGAACAAGACCGGGACGCGAACGCTCGCCGTCGCCGCCGCCCGCGAGGGGATCCCGGTCTCGGTCGTCGCCGCCACGGACAAGGTCTCGACCCGCGAGGACGTGAACCTCGAGTCCGGCGATCGGTCGGCGGTGTACGACGGCGACGCCGCGATCGACGCGCTGAACCCGACCTTCGACGTGACGCCCGCCGACTGCGTGACCGAAATCGTCACCGAGCGCGGGGCACTCGCACCCGCCGAGATCGAGGCCGTCGCCGCGGAGTTGCGCGACCTCGGGGCGTGGCGCGACGGGGACGACGGCGGGCCGTCGGATCCCGAAACGACAGATCGAAACCCCTCGGGGAAGTAGCCGCGACCGGCGGCCGTGACGAAGAGTTACCCCCTCCGAGCCCCTTGTGACGAGGGCTTTTCCCCGAGCCGCCACTCTCCGTCGGCGAGCGGTGCCTGTTGTGCGTAATCTCCTAGTAGCGCGTGGAAATCGTGGTGTCCCCGTCGGGCGGGCCAGACTGAACGATCGCGTCGAACGGCGACTTGATCGTGCTGATGGTCTGTCGATCGTGGGCGTCCGGATCCATGTGGAAGTGACCGACCCCCTCGACGTGTTCGACGCGACGCGTGACTACTCGGAGGAACCTGAAGAGCGACTTCTGATTCGTGTACTGCAGGAGCCCGGTGATCGAATCGAAACAGAGCCTCGTCTCCGTATCGGTCCGTTTCTGACTCGAGAGGTAATCGCTCAGCTTCATGCCGATCCCGGTCAGGTCGGCCGGGTTGGCCGTGATCGCCGTCACGCCGTCGGTTCGCTGCGTGGCCGAGGACGGGGATTCGTCGAGCGAGATGATGCCGAGTCGTCCGTCGAGCCCCTCCGGCTCCCCCGTCCACGTTCGGAGCCATTGATCCGGCGACTGAAACGTCAGCGCCAGCACGTCCGTCTTCTCGGTCTCGTCTTGCGAGAGGAGGCCGTTGTGGATCCCCTTCGTCGCGTCGTCCAGCATCGAGCCCAGGACCAACACGTTCGACGCGTTCGCCAACTGCCGTTCGTGTTCCGCGTTCATCTCACGACTCAGCCCCGATGACGTCGTACACCGCTTCGATGACCCGGTTGAACGGCGCGTCCGGATGCAGCGACACGTACAGCCCCGTCCGGTCGCCGACGAACCGGAAGATGGCGCTCCGATCGAAGAAGACGCTGAACGCGCGAACCTCGCCGAGTTCGCCGTAGACGTCCTCGTACATGTCCCGCTCGGTGAAATCGAGCCGGTAGTCGCTGTGGATTCTGTCCGAGAGATCCTCGATCTCGCCGCGGTCGTCGAACTGCGCGGCCATCCCGTCGCTCATGTACATGATATTGTACGTCTGCGCGTCGTACTCGGCGAACGAGAGGACCTGCTCCCCGCAGATCGCCCGGATCGACTCGAGGACCCGATCGGCGTCGAATTCGTCGAACGAGGACGCGTTTTCGATTGCGGCCATTCGTTACCGATCCCGAGAAGAGCCGGATAAGTCTACGGACGATATCGACGAGTGAGTCGCGGTAGCGTCACGCCCGAACGCGGCCCGTCGGGTATCGGCGACCAACATTCAACACGGATTCGTCCGTAGATCGCCCCATGGAGTTCGTACTCGAGCGACTCGGGATCCACGAGTCCGTCGACGACGTCTTTCCGCCGGCTGAACTGGCCGATTACCTCGCCGACCTGCCGGTTGAGGTCGCGGTGATCGGCGACGACGGGATCGCCGCCTGCGACGCGGTCGTCACCCTCGAGCACCGCGAGGCGTTCCTCGAGGTGGACTGGGTCCACTCGATTCAGGCGGGGGTCGACCGGTTCCCCTTCAACGAGTTCGAGGCCAACGACGTCGTCCTCACGAACAGCACGGGGATCCACGACCGGACCGTCGGCGAGACGGTCGCGGGCTATCTCCTGATGTTCGCCCGGCGACTGCACGATCACGTCGCGAACCAGCAGGAGCGCCGGTGGGATCGCCCCGGGTGGGACGAGGCCTTCACGCTCCCGGGCTCGACGGCCTGCGTCGTCGGCACCGGCACGCTCGGCCGCGGCGTCGCGGAGACCCTCGGCGGGCTGGGGGTCCGCGTGACGGGCGTTCGGCGCTCCGGCGACCCCGTCCCCGGCTTCGACGAGGTCTACGCGAACGACCGGCTGCTCGAGGCGATCGGAGACGCCGAGTTCGTGATCGTCACCGTGCCGCTGACCGACGAGACGCGCCACCTCTTCGACGCCGAGGCGTTCGGTGCCATGCGCGACGACGCTTACTTCGTGAACGTCGCCCGGGGGGCGGTCGTCGACGAACCCGCGCTGATCGACGCGCTCGAGGCCGACGCCCTCGCAGGGGCCGCACTGGACGTTTTCGAGGATGAACCCCTGCCCGAGGACTCGCCGCTGTGGGGGATGGACGAGGTGATCGTCACGCCCCACTGCGCCGCCTACACCCGCGACTATTTCCGCGACGTTGGCGATATCGTCCGCGAGAACGTCTCGCGGCTCGAGCGCGACGACGACCTGAAAAACCGGGTCGTCTGAATCGGTAGGACACGGGTCGATGGCCGGGCGCACGGCTCGAGTACCACGAGAGCCGCGCAACCCGGGGGAGGGCAGGCGCTTACCCAATTTGACCGCGAGCGAGCCCGAAGGGCGAGCGAGCGGGCCGACGACTGACCCAGAAGCCGCGCTCGCGCGGCTGTCGGGGAAGGAGGAGTGCTTTTGATCGAAATTTTGCCGAGTGTCGAGCGGACGGATGCGCTATCGGCGCATCCGTCCGCTCAGAACGCAGAGCAAAATTTCGCTAGAAGAATTTGAACAGGTCGTCCCGTTCTTGCTCGTGCAGATGGGTTCTGATGGCCTCGTTGAGCGGCTCGAGCTGGCCCTTCTTCGCGCTGATGGGGGCGATGGTCTCCTGCCACTGTTTCCACGGCGGGTAGAGCCCGAGGCGGTCACAGAGGTCGTCGAGGCGCTCGTCCTCGTCGTCGACCTTGTCCATCTTGTTGACGGCGACGACCGTCGGAACGTCGAGGTCGCGCAGGAAGTGGAACATCTCGACGTCGTAGGGTATCTCGTCGGGGCCGGAGTGGCGGTCGATGATGTCGATGACGCTCTTGCCGTCGACGACGAGGACGGCGACGAGGATGTTGTCGGCGTATTCTTCGAGGTAGTGGACGATCTCGGTCTTGATCTCTTCCCGGAGGTCCTCGTCGACGCCGCTCATGAAGCCGAAGCCGGGGAGGTCGGTGATGACGAAGTCCTCGGGAGCCCAGTCGTAGTGGTTGGGCGAGCGGGTGACGCCGGGCTTGCCGCCGGTGTCGAAGCTGTGGCCGGTCAACTCGCGCATGAGCGTGGACTTGCCCACGTTCGAGCGACCGACGAGGGCCACCTCGGCGTCCCGGTTGGGTCGCGTATCGAACTCGATCATGGCCGTCCGTAGGCCGGTGCGACGTTTATAGGCGTTGTAACTGGTTGCGGCCGCTCGAGGGCCCACCGAGCCGGCGTCGGGGACGCTTCGATCGCGGGCGCTACACGCCCGTCGCCACCAGCGCCCCGATCCCGACCGAGACGGCGACGAGGCAGGCGATCGCGACGACTCGCCGGCTCGAGGAGGTCGCCTCGAGGTCGACGTGACGGCTGTCGCGGGCGGTCTGGACGCCGAACCAGGCCAGCGATCGAGTCGTCGCTCGGGCCGAATTCGATCGGCAGTAGCCGACCGTCGGTACGGGACGGAATGCCCCGGAATTATGAGTTCGGGGTGCGTCAGGGTCGGCCGTGCGTCTCGTACAGTTGACGATCCCGGCGGGCAAGCGGGAGACGATCCTCGCGATCCTCGACGAGCGGGGAATCGACTACGTCGTGACCGACGAGACCGGCAGCCGGGCGTACACGGGGGTCATGTACTTCCCGCTGCCGGACGCGGCCGTCGAGCCGGTGTTGGACGAGATCCAGGACGCGGGGATCGACGAGGACGCCTACACCGTCGTCGTCGACGCCGAAACGGTCGTCTCGCGGCGGTTCCAGGCGCTGCGCGAGGAATACGAGAACGACGACGTCGGCTCGGATCGCATCTCCCGGCACGAGCTGCAGGCCGAAGCCGAGGGCCTGACGCCGAGTTTTCCCGTCTACGTGGTGATGACGGTCATCAGCGCCGTCGTCGCGACCGCGGGACTCCTGCTGGACTCGCCGGCGGTCGTCGTCGGGTCGATGGTGATCGCGCCGCTGATCGGGCCGGCGCTGGGGGCCAGCGTCGGCACGGTGATCGACGACGAGGACATGTTCGTCAAGAGCGTCACCTACCAGATCCTCGGCGTCGCCGTCGCTATCGCGGCTGCGGCGATCTTCGCGTTCGTGGTCCGAATGGCGAACATCGTCCCGCCGGGTCTCGTTCTCTCGAACGTCGGCGAGATCGCCGAGCGGCTCGCGCCGGACCTGCTGTCGCTGGTGATCGCGCTCGGTGCTGGGATCGCGGGCGTCGTCAGCATCGCGACGGGGACGTCGGTGGCGCTCGTCGGCGTGATGATCGCGGCCGCGCTGATTCCGCCGGCCGGCGTCGCGGGGATCGCCCTCGCGTGGGGTCAGCCGTCGTCCGCGATCGGTGCGACGGTGCTGGTGCTGGTCAACCTGCTTTCCGTGGACCTCGCCGGGCTGGTGACGCTGTGGTACGTCGGGTATCGTCCCGAAGACCTGTTCTTGCTCGGCGAAACCGAACACCGGCTGCGAAAGCGGATCGCCGCCCTCGCCGTCGTCGTCCTCGTCTCCGCCGTCTTTCTCGGCGGCATCACCTACGCCTCCTACGAGTCGGGAACCTTCGAACAGAATGCCCGAAACGAGGTCGAGCAGGTCCTCGAGCGGTCACAGTACGAGGACTATCACCTCCTCGAATTCGAGGTCGTGATGGACGACGACTACCCGTTTCGCAATCCAGAGCGGGTGATCGTCACGATCGGCGGCCCGCCCGGCGACTCCGCGCCCGAACTCGCCGATATCCTCCACGAACGGATCGCCGACCACGCCGACGGCTCCGTGGGACTCGAGATCAGATACGTCGAGGTCACCGAGCGCGGTACCGGCTGAAGCCGTTACTCGTCGAACGGCAGTTCCGGCTCGTAATCGATCGCCGCGACGGCGGCGTCGAGTACCGTCTCGACGTCGTCGCCGGTCTCGACGCTCATGGCGTAGTCGGCGTCGAGGTCCTCGAGTGACGCCGTCCAGACCTCCTGCCGGTCGACCTTGTTCGCGACGGTGAGCACGGGAATCTCGTCGAACCGGGCCGCGATGGCGTCCCGCAGCTCGAGCTGCGAGTCGATCGGGTAGCCACACTCCCCGGAGGGGTCGAGCACGACGAGCATGCAGTCCGCGAGGTGCTCGATGGCGCTGACCGCCTGCGATTCGATCTCGTTGCGCTCCTCCGGCGGGCGGTCGAGCAGTCCCGGCGTGTCGACGATCTGGTAGCGGATGTGGTCCCGCTCGAAGTGGCCGACGCCGATCCCCTTCGTCGTGAAGGGGTAGGAAGCGGTCTCGCCGCGGGCGCTGGTGACGCCGTTGACGAACGAGGACTTGCCGACGTTGGGGTAGCCGGCGACGACGATCGTCGGCTCGTCGGGGTTTATTTCGGGCAGGTCCCGCAGGTCGTTGCGCGACTCGTTGATGTAGAGCAGGTGGTCTTCGACCTGCTCGACGATGTCGGCCAGTCGGGCGAAGGCCTGCTTCCGGTGCTTGCGCGCGGTGTCCACGTCGGTCTTGCGCAGTCGGGGCTGGTACTCCTCGTGGATCTCGCGGGCCTTCCGGCTGGCCCACATGACCTCCGACAGCGCCTGTCGGAGCCGGTCGACGTCGACGATCGCGTCCGCCAGCTCGTAGTAGAACGGGTGGGCGTCGTACTCGAAGTCCGGCCACGCCGTCACCACGTTCTCTAAGTTGTCCGAGATGATGTTCGCCGCCGTCTGGAGCATCGACTGCTGGGCCTCGAGGCCGCCCTTGGCCTTGCCGGCCCGCGCCGCCCGCGAGAACGCCTTGTCGATCAGCTCTTCCGACGTGGGCGTCGTCGGAAGGTCTTCGAAAATCATGGGCACCGATAGGGACCGCGACCATAAAAGGGCGTCCGTTGGCCGCCGTCAGCTTATCCCTGCCGCCGGCCTACGGGGTGCCATGACAGATTGGCGCGCGGTGTTCGTCGGGTTCGTCGTCGCGACGGTGCTGGGAATCGTCGGCCTCGTGGTGCCGGGGGTCGGCCAGCTCGTCGCGGGACTGGCCGGTGGCTTCGTCGCCGGCTACGTGGCCGGCGGCGGGCTCGGGAGCGGCTTCTGGCACGGACTGCTGGCCGGCGCACTGGGCGGGATCATCGGCGGCCTGCTGCTCGGCGTCGCCGTCGGCCTCGCCGGGCTGGCGCTCGGCCCCGTCGGCGGCGCGATCTCCGGCGCGGCCGGGATCGGCATCTTCGCGCTGGCCGTCGCCGTCTCGCTCGTGATGGCCGTCGAGAGCGCGATCGCTGGAATCGTCGGCGCCGCGGTCAGTAACTGATAAAAAAGCCGTCTCGGGTCCCCGTTCAGGCGCCGGCCATCTCCCGACAGCTCTCGGCGCACTTCGGCAGGATCTCCGCGCAGGCCTGGCAGTGGTCGTGATCGTGTTGCTCACACTCTTCGGCACACTCCTCGCAGAGGTCCGCACAGAGCTCGGCCAGATCCTCGCTGTACCCCGAGTTGCGGGCCATAAAGCGCGCGTGCAGCGAGGCGATATCGGCCACGTCCCGGCAGAGCCGGATGCAGCGGGCCATCCCCTCGCCGCCGTCCGCGCTCTCGTCGGCACACCACTCGCAGACCTGCGCGGCCTCGAGGCAGTCGTCGATACACTCCTGCATCTGGTCGTCCGAGTGCGCGTTTCGGAGTTGTTGAAGCGCCATCGCTCGAACGGACGCCGTACAGGCGAATGAAGGTACGTTCGGCGAGTGCAAGCAGCCGGCACGCGTCGACGACCGCGGCCGGTCTCGGTCCGCGAGGCCTGCGGCCGCCGGGTACCGACTGCGGTCAGCGTCGCGTCTCGAGTTCCGCCTCGAGGTCGGACAGCTCCAGGTCCTTCATCGCCAGCAACACCAGCAGGTGATAGACGATGTCGGCGCTCTCGTGGGCGATCTCCTCGCGGTCGTCGTCTTTCGCGGCCAGGACGAGTTCGGTCGTCTCCTCGCCGAGTTTCTCCAGCACCGCGTTCTCGCCCTTCTCGTGGGTGAAGAGCGAGGCGGTGTAGGAGTCCTCGGGCAGGGTCTCTTTCCGGTCCTCGATCACGGCGAACAGCTCCTCGAGCGTCTCCTCCATCTACAGCTCACCCGACACGTTGCGGATGTCTTCGAGGTCGTCGAACTTCTCCCTGTCGTCTCGGCTGTCCGCGAACACGTCCTCGGAGATCTCGATCGCGGCGTCGGTCCGGGCGGCCAGCGCCAGCGAGTCGCTCGGCCGGGCGTCGACGACCGTCTCGCCCCGCGGCGTCTCGAGGTGGAGGTCGGCGATGTAGGTCCCGCCCTGCCCGCCGTCGCGCTGCTCGATCTCGGTGACGACGACGCGGTCGATCCGGCTGCCCAGCTCCTCCATGACGTCCAGCAGGAGGTCGTGGGTCAGCGGCCGCCCGATGTCCTCGGCCTCGAGCCCGCGGGCGATGCTGGTCGCCTCGCTGAACCCGATGAAGATCGGCACGACGTCGTCTTCGCCTTCGACGGCGAGGACCACGACCGGAACCGGTCCCTCGGGGGTCCCCGCGACGCGAACCGCGTCGATGGATGCCTGCATACCCATACCCTCGGGCAGGAGGGAGAAAACAGGTCCGGTCGCGAATGCATGCACGCGGGACCGTCACGGCGACCGAGACGGGGCTGCCGGGACGGGGGCGGGGCCGAGTCCCGGGCCGCGGCTACCGCGCCCCCTCGACGCCCGGCACCGCCGCGGCCTCGTTCTCGAAGAACGCGAGCCCGTGAATCCGGCTATCGGGCGTCAGTTCGGGGTGAAACGAGGTCCCCACGACCGGTCCCTGCCTGACGGCGACCGGTCGGTCGTCCCACGACGCCAGGACCTCGGCGTCGCCGACCGAGTCGATGGCCGGTGCGCGGATGAACACCGCCGGGTAGGGCTCCTCGAGGCCGTCCACCTCGAGAGGCGCTTCGAAGCTGTCCTTCTGGCGGCCGAAGGCGTTGCGCTCGACGCCCACGTCGAGCAGACCGAGCTGGTCGACCCGGTCGTCGTTCGGGTCGCTCGAGGCGACGATCAGGCCGGCACAGGTCGCCAGTAGCGGCTTCCCGGCGGCGACGTGGTCCCGGATCTCGGGGGCGATCCCCTCGTCGCGGAGCAGTCGGGAGATCGTGGTCGACTCGCCGCCGGGCATCGCCAGCAGGTCGCAGTCGGGGACTAGCCCCGACTCGCGGATCTCGCGGACGGTGACCTCGCGGTCGTGGGCCCGCGCGGCGCGTTCGATCGCGGTCGCGTGTTCTGCCACGTCGCCTTGCACGGCGACGACGCCCGCAGTCAGTGACATGGCCGCGGCTACGGAGGGGGGCGTCAAAAACGTCGCGCCACCGACTCGGTCGCGGCGTCCGGTTCGATCGGGCGTGATATGTTTGCCGCATCCTTACTGCCCTCGGACACGTGTGACGAACCGGAGATGAGCCGATCCGACGCGCGCCGATGGGAGTATAGGACGCTCAGGCCGCCCCGCGGCGAAACGAAAAAGGAGGCCGAGGACCCGCAAGCGGCGCTGAACGAGTACGGCGCTGACGGGTGGGAACTCGTCGAGACGATCGACTACACGGGCGGCGGAACCAAGTATCTGGTATTCAGACGCCCCGCCGAGACGAGTACCGGCGCCGGTGACGGTGAATCGCCGTGAACGGTACCGACGACGATAGCGAACTGACCGGCGACGCCGACGTCGAGACGGCCGGCGACTCCGACATCAGCACGCCGAACACGATGCGCGAACGCGCCGGCGAAAGCCGGTTCAAGATCTGGCTCCTGCTCGCCGCCTCTCGGCTGCAGGTGACCGCCGTTCTGGCGCTCGGCGTGTTCGTCGCGTTCGTGGTGTTCGTCACCGTCACGCCGCCGCCCCTGCATTCACAGCTTCAGACCGGCGACACCATCGAAACGATGTTCTCGACGATGATCGGAGCGATCATCACCGGCACGACGCTCGTCGTCACCATCGGCCAGCTGGTGCTCTCCCAGGAGAACGGTCCGCTCGGCGAACAGCGCGCCCGGATGGAGAACTCGATGGACTTTCGCGATTACACCGAGGAGCTCATCGGGTCGCCCAGCCCGGCGGATCCGTCGGAGTTCCTCCGGCAACTCGTCTTCGTGGCCGAACTGCGGGCGAAGGCGCTTCGCGACGGCGTCGCCGACAACGACGACGATCGGCTCCGCGCGGAGGTCGACGAGTTCACCGACAGCCTCGTGGGCAACGCCGAACTGGTCATCGATCAGCTCGAGGACGCGACGTTCGGGAGCTTCGACGTCCTGTTCGCCGCGCTGAACTTCAACTACGGCTGGAAGATCTTTCAGGTCGAGCGGATCGCCAACGAGTTCGAAGACAGTCTGAGCGACGACGATCTCTCCAATCTGGACGATCTGAAGACGTCGCTCAGTCTGTTCGGGCCGGCGCGAGAGCACGTCAAGACGCTGTACTTCGAGTGGGAACTCGTCACGCTCTCGCAGATGATCCTCTACGCGGCGATTCCGGCGCTGGTCATCGCCGGCGTCATGCTCGCGGTCGTCGACGCGGGCACGTTCCCCGGACGAACCCTCGGCGTGGCGAACGTCACGTGGGCGATCGGCGCGGCGTTTACGGCGACGCTCACGCCGTTTTTGCTGTTCGCGTCCTACGTCCTCCGAATCGTGACGATCGCCAAGCGAACGCTCGCCATCGAGCCGCTGATCCTCCGTGACTCCCAGCGGTAGCGGCGACTCGGACTACCGATCTCGGTTTGGCCGCCGTGACCGACCCGTACCGGACGCTTCCCGTCCGCGACGGGGTTCCGACGGCGCTGTGACTGCTCGAGGCGATGCCGAAAGAAGGCGGAAGCGTTACGAGACCAGCGTCAGCAGCTGGACCACGACGCCCAGCATGACGCCGAAGGCGATGACCGTCTTCGGGTCGATTCGGATGGCGTTCGAGTCCTCGGAGTCGAAGTACCGGACCAGCCCGGCACTGGACATCAGCCCGCCGGTGTTCTGTCCTTTGTCCATACCCGTTTCTACGGTCCCCCGGAACTAAACCTTTCGACCGACGCCGGCTCACTCTTCCCGGCGTCTCGCTCGAGCTGCGGAACCGCCTTCGGCGGTCGAGGACGCCGCTTCCCGCCGGTGTAGCTCTCGCTCGCGTCACCGATTGCGGCAATCGGTCGTCGGTGGGAAACCCTTATGCGCGGTGCGTGGCAACTAGCGATGACCGCATGACTGTCACACTGAAGGATTTCTACGCGGACTGGTGTGGCCCCTGCAAGACCCAGGACCCGATCCTCGAGGAGCTCGAGGACGACTGGGAGGGCCGATTCGAAGTCGAGAAGGTAAACGTCGACGAACAACAGGACGTCGCCAACGAGTACCAGGTGCGCTCGCTGCCGACGCTGATCATCGAGAACGACGACGGCATCGTCGAGCGCTTCGTCGGCGTCACCCAGCGCGACGACATCGAGGACGCCCTCGAGTCGGCGGGCGCGTAGATCCGACCGCCGGTTTTCTCGGTTTTAGCCCCCGAACAGTCCCGACTCTCCGCCCGCCTCGAGATCTCGTGTGACGCGACCGACAGCGGGTCACGCCGAGCCGCCGTCGACCGGCCTCAGATCCACTTGACGCCGACGTCGTGCATGTCCTCGTTGTACTTCGCGATGTTGATGACCAGCGGCGTGACGCTCTCGACCTCCGCGGCGTTGGCCAGCGGGCCGGCCTCGAGCGCGCGCAGCCCGTCGATCTCGTTGGCGACCGTCAGGACGGTCTCTTTCGCGTCCTCGTCGTCGGCGACGACGAGCGTGTCGAGATCGAGGTCGTTGTCGAGGTTCGAGAGCGCGTCGGCCGCGAGGTTGTGGAACGCGCCGACGACCGGGACCTCGTCCGGGGCCCGTTGGGCGACGAGTTCGGTGACGCTGCCGGCCTCCGGCGGGTGATAGTGCAGCCCGTCCTCGTCGCCCTGCATGCCGACGGCGGGGGTCACGAGGACCGACTCCGCGTCGAGGCTGTCCGCGACGGCTTCGACGGTGTCGCCGACGTAGTACGGCGGGACGCTGACGACGACGACGTCGGCGCGGTCGGCCGCCATCTCGTTGCCGAAGCCCTTCAGGTCGGCGTCGGCCCCGCGGGCCTCGAGTTCCGCCTCGTAGTCCGCGACCGCGTCGCGGGCCTTTTCGGGATCGCGAGAGCCGATGAGGATCTCGTGGCTCGTGTCGCGTGCGAGGCGCAACGCGAGTCCTTCGCCGATGTCGCCGGTGCCGCCGAGTAGTGCGATTCGCATACCAACGTCTCCGGACGGCACCCGAATAAAAGGGCCGGAGCGCGGCCGATCTCGCCGGGTTCTCGGACGCCCGCCGCGCGCCACCGCGGGCCGCCCCCCGCTCGCTACGGTGCGTCGTCCTCCGCCGGATTCATCGCCGCACCCAGCCCGCCGTCGTAGGCGTTGCGCTCCCGCACTTCGCGGATCCGCTGTGCGAGCCGCGTCTCGAGGTCCGCCCGCCGGTCCTCGTCGACCTCGGGGTCGCTCGCCAGGTCTCGAACGTCCTGTCTGGCGGTCCGCAGGACCGAGACGGCTTCTTCGGTCTCGAGGTCGGCGGCGCGGTCCAGCGCGCGTTCGACGTCGGCGAGCGTGGTGTCAGTCACACCGGCGGTTGGCGGAGCACGCCCATCAACGGCGGGCCGGGAGCTGCCACGTCGACCCGTAGCGCAGTTTACATTACCCGTCCCGTCCTCGGTCCGGTATGGTCCGCCCTGCCGTCATCGCCCACCGTGGCTACGCCGGGGTCGCACCCGAGAACACGATCGCCGCAGCCGAGCGCGCCGCCGCCCGCGACGAGACCGCGATGATCGAGATCGACGTCCAGCCGGCCGCCTGCGGCACCCCGGTGGTCGTCCACGACGAGCGACTCGACGGGACGCGCGACGGCCGTCCCCTGACCGACGCGACCGGACTCGTCCGGGAGACGTCCCTCGAGGAGCTGCGGGAGACGCGAGTGCTGGGAACCGACGCGACGATCCCTTCCCTCGCCGCCCTGCTCGAGGCGGTCCCCGAATCGGTCGGGGTCAACGTCGAACTGAAGAGTGCGGGCACCGCCGATCTGCGGGCCGGCGAGGCGCTGTCACCGGCCGACCGCGACCGGCGTCGCCGGACGTGGCGGCCGTTCGTCGAACGCGTCGTCGCCGACTGCGAGGAGTTCGGCGGCGACCTGCTGTTCTCCTCGTTCTGCGAGGGCGCGATCGCGGCGCTGCGCGAGGTCGCCGACTACGCCGCCGCGCCGCTGGTCAGTGACGATCCGGCGGCCGGCCTCGAGATCGCGGACCGGTACGACTGCGAGGCGATTCACCCGTCGCGACACGCGATCGGCGGTCTCGAGGGCGACGATGACGCGAGTCCCGACGCCGGGATCGACCTCCTCGAGCGGGCCCACGACGCGGGTCGGACGATCAACGTCTGGACGGTGCGAAACTGGGTCCAGTTCGACCGACTCGCGGCCGCCGGCGTCGACGGGATCATCGCCGACTATCCCGGGCTGGGACCGGCCGCCGGCGACCGATAGCGCTGCCGTCTCGCGAACGGCCGTCGAGGGATACAAGTACCGCCTGCAGGCGCACCGGACACCTTCATACGGCGAATCGTTCTGATGTTGCGATATGGTCTCCGTCGCGCCTTCGCCGGTTCGCCGTTTCTGGTACGTCGCGATCGCTTCCGATCGCGTCGCCGTTAGTGCCGACGACCGACGGATCGATCGAGGGGTGAGTCGATGAGCGATTTCCCGCCGCGAACGACGGTCAAGCGGTGGCTGGTCACGACCAATCACAAGGACGTGGGACTGCTCTATCTGGCGACGGCTATCTTCTTCCTCCTGGCCGGCGGGGTCCTCGCGTTGCTGTTCCGCGCGCACCTGTGGGAGGCCGGCGGCACCGGACTCCTGACGAACACCCAGTACAATCAGTCGGTCTCGATCCACGGCCTCGTGATGGTGTTCTGGTTCATCTCGCCGCTCGGCTTCGCCTTCGCGAACTACCTCGTCCCCTTGCAGATCGGTGCGAACGATCTGGCGTTCCCCCGACTGAACGCGCTGAGCTACTGGTTTTACTTGTTTTCGGGACTTCTTCTCCTGCTCTCGTTCTTCCAGGGGACGACGTGGGCCAACGGCTGGTACATGTACGCTCCGCTGAACGTCCCGATCTACAACCCCGGCTACGCGCTGACGCTGGGCGGGAACACGACGATCCTCGCCCTGACGCTGTTCGTCATGTCGACTACCCTCAGCACGGTGAACTTCCTGACGACGATCCACACCCGTCGCGCCGAGGGACTCGGCCTCTGGAACATGCCGCTGTTCACGTGGGGAACGCTGCTGACCGTCTGGATGATGCTCTTTGCCTTCGCCGCGCTGCTGGCCGCGCTGATCCTGCTGTTGACCGACCGACTCCTGTTGACCCAGTACTTCGCGACGGATCAGGGCTCGAGCCTGCTGTGGGGACACCTGTTCTGGTTCTTCGGTCATCCGGAGGTGTACATCGTCTTCTTCCCCGCGCTGGGGATCATGTTCGAGATCGTCCAGACGTTCACCGGGCGGCGACTCGTCGGCCGGAAGTGGGTCATCATCGCGATGGTACTAGTGGCCGTCCAGTCCTTCCTGGTCTGGATGCACCACATGTTCCTGACGACGATCAACCTCCCGATCAAGACGCTGTTCATGGCGACGACGATCGGGATCTCGTTGCCCTTCGACCTGATGGTCTTCGCGCTGATCTACACGATGGTCAAGGGCCGCGTTCGCTTCACGACGCCGTTTCTCTTCACGCTCGGCGCGCTCGTGTTGTTCATCATCGGCGGCATCACCGGGGTCTTCCTCGGCGCGGTCGTGCTCGACTACGAGTTCCGGGGCACCTACTGGGTCGTCGCCCACTTCCACTACGTGATGGTCTCGGGCGTCACGGCGCTGATCGGCGGCCTCTACTACTGGTGGCCCAAGATGACCGGGAAGATGTACTCCGAGCGGCTCGGCAAGCTCAGTTTCGCCGTCTACTTCTTCGGGTTCAACCTGCTGTACTTCCCGATGTTCATCGCCTGGGAGACGCCCCGACGCGTCTTCCACTACGGCGAGGGCGCACAGCTCTACCACCAGCTGGCGACCGTCGGCGCCTTCGTCCTCGGCGTGTCGGTCCTGTTGGTCCTCGCGACGCTCGCGAAGAGCCTGGTCTCGGGCCCCGACGCGCCCGACAACCCGTGGACGTACGCCCGGACCGCCGAGTGGGCGACGACCTCGCCCCCGCCGCTCGAGAACTGGCCCGACCGCCCCAGCTACGCCTCCGGGCAGCTCGAGTTCGTCGACGACGCGACGGCCGCCGACGGCGGGGCGGTCGCCCACGAACGAACGGGGCAGGCGGACGCGCTCGAGGGGGACCACGAGGACCACGCGAGCATCTGGCCGTTCGGGATCGGGGTCGGGATGTTCGTCACGTTCCTGGGACTGTCCGGGCTGACGCCGTACGTGGCCTCGTTCGCGGCCGAACGCGGGGCTGAATTCTCCGGTTCGGTCGCCGGCTCGGAGAACGTCATCTACCCCGTCGTCTCGGTGATCGGCGTCGCGATCCTCGGCTACTCGCTCTTCGAGTACGGGCGCGAGCGGTTCGACGCGCCCGAAATGGCGATCGCCGAGCGCTGGCCGTTCGAGGGCGTCGGGACGACCAAGACCGGCGTCTGGTTCTTCCTGGCCTCTGACGTCGTCGTCTTCGGTGCCGTCATCGGAGCCTACGTCTTCATGCGGATTAACGGCGGCTGGGGAACCTTCGAGACCGTCCCGCCGTCGTCGACGATCGGCCTGATCAACACCTACGTCCTGCTGACCTCGAGTTTCACGGTCGTGCTGGCGCTGGTGATGGCCGAACGCGAGAACAAGCGCGGCCTGCTGGCCTCGATGGGTGCCACGTTCGTGCTCGGACTCCTGTTTCTCGGCGTCAAGGGCTACGAGTGGAGCTACGAGTTCTCCCAGGGCATCTACTGGTTCACCGACCTCGAGTACTCGCTGTACTTCGTGACGACGGGGCTGCACGCGTTCCACGTCATCCTCGGGCTGCTCATCGCCGGGTTCATGATCTACCGAACCCTCTCGGTCGACGCCTACCTCACGGATCACCGGCCGGTGGAGTACTTCGGGCTCTACTGGCACTTCGTCGACATCGTCTGGGTCTTCCTGTTCCCGATCTTCTACCTGATGTAGCGTCGGCGGACCGATTTTCGCGCCGCCGCCCGAGTCGTTTCGGGGATCGCTTCCGCTCGATCAACCGGATACAAGGCGATCACTCCCTAACCCACCGTTATGAAGCTCTCGAGCGTCGTCGATCGACTCGACGAGGAGCTGCGAACCGCCGACTACGCCGACGTAGACGCCAGCGCCAACGGGCTGCAGGTCGGCCCCGAGGAGGCCGAAATCGAACGCGTCGCGTTCGCCGTCGACGGCGTCCGCGAGACGTTCGACCGGGCGATCGAGGCCGACGCGGACCTGCTCGTCGTCCACCACGGCATCTCGTGGGGCGGGTTCGACCGCGTGACGGACCGCACCTACGACCGGATCGCCCCCCTGATCGAGAACGACCTCGCGCTGTACGTCTCCCATCTCCCTCTGGACGGCCACCCGGAACTGGGCAACGCCGCCGGCGTCGCCGACCTGCTCGACCTCGAGAACCGCGCGCCCTTCGGCGAACTCGGCCCCGAACACGTCGGCCAGCGCGGGACGGCCGCCGACCCTTACGCGCCCGCCGACCTGTGCGACCGCCTCGAGACGGCACTCGAGACCGGCGGCCAGCCGGTCCGGCACCTCGAGTTCGGCCCCAACGAGATCGAAGACGTGGCGATCCTCACCGGCAGCGGCACCGACTGGCTTGACGAGGCCGTCGAGAGCGGCGCGGACGCGCTCGTGACCGGCGAGGGGAAAGGAAAGGTCTACCACGAAGCGCGGGAGGCCGGAATCCACGTCTTCCTCGCGGGCCACTACGCGACCGAGACGTTCGGCGTGCGATCCCTGCAGGAGTTAGTCGGGGAGTGGGGCCTCGAGACGACGTACCTCGAGGTTCCGACGGGGCTGTAGGCATCGTGCGTCGGAGTTCGACTCGAGGGACGTCGAGCCGTCCGAGCGTGGGTGAAACGCCTCTTTCAGGTATCCGTACCGTTATGTAACGCGCATCGAAACGACGCGTCGTGTCTGCACCATCGACGCCGCTTTCGGTTTCGACCTACGTGGAAGACGGCGCCAGAATCGCCGCGATCCTCCTCGTCTGGGGCGCTATCGCCGCCTTCTTCGCCTACGGAATCGGCAATATCGGCGGCCCCGCCAGCCTCTTTACGGCGATCGGCCCGCAACTCGGCGCGCTCTTCGCGCTGACCGGGGTGCTCAACGCCGTCCTCTATCTCCTATACCGAACCGTCGACTACCGGCAGCAGGTCGCCGCGTAGCCGCTCGGGCGCGGGTCCCCTGACGGGGACCGCGGACCGCCCTCGAGACGTCGGTATCCTTCCGAACCGACGAAATCGCGACGTTGAAACCGCTGGCTCGCGGACGCGTGGACATGACCGACGACCACGATCACGACGGCGACGACCATCACGAACCCGAGCGGGAGGCGTTCTCGCACGACCCGGTCGGCCACGCGGAGGTGCGGGCGGGGATGACCGTCGGCGAACTCGCCGACGAGTACGGCGAAGCCGGCGTCGGCGCGGCCGACCTCCACGAGGCGGTCGACGTCACCGAGTCGATGTTCGACGACGACGTGACCGTCTTCTTCGGCCTCGCGGGCGCGATGGTTCCCACTGGAATGCGCGCGATCGTCGCCGACCTGATCCGGGACGGCTACATCGACGTGCTCGTGACGACCGGCGCGAACCTCACCCACGACGCCATCGAGGCCATCGGCGGCAAACACCACCACGGCGCGGTCCACGCCGAGGGCAAGACCGAGCGCGAACACGACGAGACGCTGCGCGACGAGGGCGTCGACCGCATCTACAACGTCTATCTGCCACAGGAGTTCTTCGCCGACTTCGAGAGCCACCTGCGCGAGGAGGTCTTTCCGGTGCTCGAGGCGGAGTGCGAAGCGGAAGGCGCGGTCTCGATCCAGCGGCTCACCGAGGAACTCGGCCGGGCGAACGCCGAGGTCAACGACCGGGAGAACGTCGACGAGGCCCCCGGTATCGCCGCCGCGGCCTACGAGAACGACGTGCCGATCTACTGCCCGGCCGTACAGGACTCCGTGCTGGGCCTGCAGGCGTGGATGTACTCTCAGACCGGCGCGTTCACGCTGGACGCGCTGGCCGACATGACGCCGCTTACTGACATCGCGTTCGAGGCCGAGGAGGCCGGCGCGTTCGTCGTCGGCGGCGGCGTCCCGAAGAATTTCACCCTCCAGACGATGCTGGTCTCGCCCGACGCCTACGACTACGCCGTCCAGCTGACGATGGATCCCCAACAGACCGGGGGCCTCTCCGGCGCGACGCTGGACGAGGCCCGCTCGTGGGGCAAACTCGAGAAGGACGCCGACAACGTCTCGGTCTACGCCGACGCGACGATCACGCTCCCGCTGGTCGTGGCGGCGGCCCGGGAGCGCCTCGAGGACTAATCACGACCCTTCGCTCACTCGCGCTCGTCGTCGTAGGTCCGGTAGGTCGCCGAGCCGACGTCGATCCGGACCAGCCGGTTCTCCGCGTAGGCGTCGTGGTCGGCGTCGTACTTCTCGTTGATCCGGCGGCGAGCCGCGTCGGTTTCGCCCTCGTCGTCGACGACCGTCGCCGTCCCCAGCAGCGTCACCGCCCACTGTGCGTGGCCCGCGTCGTCCTGCTGGACCGAGAGCGCGACCCGCGGGTTCTCCCTGACGTTCGCCAGCTTCCGTCCCGTCGTGACGATTTCGACGACTTCGTCGTCGAGATAGCGGTACCAGACCGGCGCGACGTGGGGGCGGCCGTCGGCACAGGTTGCCAAATGAGCCATCAGCGGCTCGCTCTCGAGCAATCGCTCGGCTTCCGGCGGAACGGTGGACACGCCCGAAGGGCCCACCGAGAGCGACATAAGGGGCCCCCATGGCGGTGCCGGGACCGCCCGGTCGCGCCCCGACTGCCACACCGCTTATTAGCTCTTCGTCCCTTGACGGTACGTATTCAGGAGTTCCTGCCATGACCGGACCGACCGCCGCCGCGGCCGAGGCGGGGCCAGCGGCCGACGGGATCGTCGTCTGCTACGTCGATCCGGAGCCGTCGGCCACCGCGATCCCGGCCGCGCTCGAGCGGGCGAGCGACCGCCTCGCCGTCGAACCCGTCGCGAGCGAGGCCGCGGCGCTGGCCCGCCTCGAGTCGACCGCCGTCGACTGTCTCGTGTGCCGGGCGACGGGAGACGGCGTCGGCGACGATCCCCTGCTCGCCCGCATCCGGGCGGAGTGGCCGTCGCTGCCGGTCTTTCTCGTCGCCGACGCGTTCGACGAGGCCGACGCGAGCGCCGCGCTCGAGGCCGGTGCGACCGGCTGCGTCCCCGTCTCGACTGCCGAACACGGCACGCGACTCGCGATGCGGATCGAACGCGCGGTCGACGCGGCGGCCGAACGCCGCGACCTCGAGGCGGCGACCGCCCGGTTTCGTGCCCTCACCGAGAACGCCTCATTCGCCGTGATCACGGCCGACGACGACGGACGGATTCGGTACGCCAACGACGCGGTCGAATCGCTGTTCGGGTACGCGGCCGCGGACCTGGTCGGCGAACGGATCTCGACGCTCGTCCCGGCCAAGTACCGGAACAGCCACCGGGACACGATCGCCCGCTACCTGCGCACCGGCGAGCGGACGCTCGACTGGAACTGGGCCGAACTCGACGCGTTGCACGTCGACGGTCACGAAGTACCTGTCGGGGTCTCCTTCGGCGAGGCCGCCGTCGACGGCGAACACCTCTTTACCGCCGTCATCCGGGACCTCACGGATCGCAAGCGGTTGGAACGGCAACGCGAAGCCACACTCGAGCGGATCGCCGACGCCTTCGTCTCCATCGACGCCGACTGGGAGTACACGTACGTCAACGAGCAGGCGGTCGACCTGCTACAGCGTCCCCGCGAGGACCTGCTCGGTGAGCCGCTGGGAACGGCGTTCGAGGCCGTCGCGGGGACCGAGTTCGAGCGCGAACTCGAGCGCGCCTTCACCGAGCAGACGACGGTCAGTTTTACGCGGTACTTCGCCGCCCCCGAGCGCTGGTTCGAAGTTCGGGCCTACCCCTCCGAAGACGGGCTCTCGATCTTCTTCACCGACGTGACCGACCGGATCCGCGCCGAGGAGGAACTCGAGGCCAGCGTCACGGCGCTGCAGGCCCTGTACGACATCTCGACCCGACCGGACGCATCGCTGGACGAGAAGGTCCCCGAGCTACTGGAACTGGGCTGTGAGTCGCTGGACCTGCCCTACGGGTTTCTCACCCGGATCGACCCCGACGAGCAGACCCAGACGGTCGTCGAATCCCGCGGCGATCACCCGCTCCTCCAGCGGGGCGAATCCTGCCCGCTCGCGGAGGCCTACTGTCGGAAGACGATCAAGACCCACGACCTCGTGACCGTCGGGAACGCGCCCGAAGAGGGCTGGACCGACGACCCCGCCTACGACCTGTTCGAACTCGGCAGCTACGTCGGCGCGAAGGTGACCGTCGACGGCGCCATCTGGGGCACCCTCTGTTTCGCCTCGAGCGAGCCCCGCGAGGACGAGGGGTTCTCCGAGGCCGAGCGGACGCTGGTTAAACTGATGGCCAAGTGGGTCAGCTACGAGACCGAACGCGAGCAGTCCCGCGAGACGCTCGAGCGCCAGAACGACCGCCTGCAGGAGTTCACCAGCGTCGTCTCCCACGACCTACGGAACCCGCTGAACGTCGCGCAGGGCTCGCTCGAGCTCGCACGGGAGGGCGACGACTCCGGGCTCGAGGCCTGCGAGGAGGCCCTGGAGCGGATGGAACGGCTGATCGAGGATCTACTCTCGCTGGCCGAACAGGGCGCGACGACGGCCGACCTCGAGCCGGTCGCGCTGGGCGACCTCGCGACGAAGGCGTGGTCGATGGTCGACACGGGCGAGGCCGCGCTGGCGTTCGACGGCGCGGGCCGGATCCGGGCCGACCCCGAGCGGCTCCAGCAGTTGCTCGAGAACCTCTTTCGGAACGCGATCGATCACGGGGTGCCCGACGGGGGAACCAGCGCCGACCTGACGGTGACCGTCGGCGACTGCGAGGGCGGGTTCTACGTCGCCGACACCGGGCGGGGCATCCCCGCCGAGGAACGCGACGAGGTCTTCGACGTCGGCTTTACGACCGCTCAGGCGGGGACCGGGTTCGGGCTGGGGATCGTCAAACGGGTCGCCGACGCCCACGGCTGGGACCTCGCGGTGACCGATAGCGAGACCGACGGCGCGCGGTTCGAAGTCACCGGCGTCGACGAACCGCGGTCCGACGGCTCGAGTTGAGACGCCGGCGTGGCCGACGGCTCGTTCTCGGTGGGACTCCCGTTCAGTAGGCCGCCCGAAGCCGCTCTAAGTCGAGCCGCAGGTAGTGGCCCAGCGTCCCCGTCAGCCCCAGGTCGGTGATCCGGCGGCCGGAGCTCTCGACCAGGACGGTCCGCCGGTAGCCGGTCGGATAACGGGCGGCCAGCCGTCGGCTGAACGCCGTGTCCTCGTTGGCGGCATCGGGAAAGCCGCCGACGTCCTCGAACGCTCGCCGGTGGACCAGACAGTTGAACCCCGGCAGGATCGGTCGCTCGAGCCGCGAGAAGACGTGGTTGATCGTCGCCTCCATGAGTTTCGCTCGCCGCGGCCCGGTGATCCGACAGTAGGAACTGGCCGCCGCGAGGTTCTCGCGCTCGACGAATCCCAGTAGTTCGGTCAGGTACGTCGCTCGGACCCGCGTATCGGCGTCGATAAAGGCCAGCCACTCGCCGCCGGCGCGCTCGGCCCCGAGGTTCCGGGCCGCGGCGATGCTCTCCCCGGCCTCCTGGATCACCGCCGCCCCGTACTCGCGGGCGATCTCGCGTGTGTTATCGCTCGAGTCGCCGTCGACGACCAGCACCTCGTACTCGTAGGCCGTATCCAGCGCGGCCAGGCTCGCGAGGGTCCCCCGCAGGTAGTCGGCCTCGTTTCGCGCCGGCACCACGAAACTCACGTCGACCGCGTCGTCGCCTCCAGCGCCCGTCATCGTCTTACTCGAGCCCTCGCCGGGGCGGGTTCTCAAGCTATCGGTGTCCGATAGGTTCGCAAAACCGTGTCAACGAGAGTCATGAGGGTTGTTTTCAGACATCGGTCTACGGAGACGATATCTATCATGAACTTTTATAACTGTGGAGTTTGTAGGGTGGGGTAAGCAATGTCGGTCGTACACGTACGCGCCTGAGTTCGTTGCCCACCGACGAGTACCGATTTTCGACGACACCCAGAACCCGACCGACATGAGCACCCAACACCTCACCCGACCCGACGCCGAACCGACGCCCGACCGCACTCGATCCACACCCTCGACGACGCTCGAGGACCCCCGGACCGCGACCGACCGCGCGCCGCGGACGTTCTCCCACCGCGATCAGGGGCGCCTCGAGAACCTCATCGACGAGTGGAACTCGGCGTTCGCGAACGCCGAGGGCGAGAATGCGGCGTAACGGCTCGAGCAAGTCCTAATCCAAACCGTCTTTGGAGCGACGCGCGTAGCCTCGCGTGGCCGATGACGATCCACTCGCTCCGAGCCGGACTCGGCACCCGGTGACGACGAGCCCTATGAGTGCCGAGGCCATCGATTTCCAGAAAGAAATCCTGTTCGGGCCTCGATCGACGAGTCGGTGCCCGGTATCGGGTCAGTAGCCGATCGAAAGCAGTGACTCGAGAGTAATCCACGGGTAGCGGCGTGTAAACTCTCACGATTCCGGACACGGTGTGACGACTGCCCGAAACGGTAGACAGTATCGGGTTTCGGCGGTTAGGGGTTGTCGTTATGACTGGCTGTAATCTATGACAGCTAATGTCTGTCGAACAGTTTACCACCACACAGAAACTCGTCGCGGAGTTTTTCGGGTCCGCAACGCTCGTCTTCGTCCTCGTTTCGTCGGGACTGCTCGCCGATGGGGTTCTCGGTGCGAGTCCAAGTATCGGCGTCCTTTTCATCGGATTGGCGACAGCCGGCTGGCTGTTCGTGATCGTGCAGATGCTCGGTCCGATCAGTGGCGCCCACGTGAATCCCGCTGTCACTATCGCACTGGTCGTGACCGGCGATACGGATATGAAGACCGCGCGTCAGTACATTCCCGTTCAGTTCGCCGGCGGCATCCTCGGCGTCGCCCTGGCGGGACTCACCTTCGTGAGTACGATCGGGTGGGAGGTGTTCGCCGTCTCCGCCGTCGAACGACCCGCATCTACCTGGCTGGCCGAGTTCCTCGGAACGATGCTGCTCGCGTCGGCCGTCATCTCGCTGCTCCGTCAGGACAGCGAGTGGGTCGGTCTCGCAGTGGGCTTTACCGTCGGCATGGGGATCATCGGAACCGCCTCGACGGCGTTTTTCAACCCGCAGGTGGCGCTCGCTCGAGTCTTCACGTCCGGGATCGCCGGCATCCAACCGTTCGACGCCGCCATGTTCATCGTCGCCTCGACGCTCGGGGGCGTCGCAGCCGGTCTCGTGTGGCGGTATCTCTGGCCGCGACCGACGCCGATCGACGAGGGCGAGCCGAAATCCGACGACGATTCGGTCCTCGAGGAACTGGCTATCGAGTCTTGACATCCCCCGCGCCTGCAGACGCGGGAAGCTACGACGTGGACCTTCAGGTTTCGCGTTTCCTTGGGGCTCAAGTACGCTTTCACGTGATCCTTCGACGGATCTCGACGAGGGGTGGCCACCAGCGCTCGGCGTCCATCGACCGTCCCGTAGCACGTCGCGATCCAAAACGGTGCGTCCGTTCGCTCGCCGAGCCGCCCCCGTCAGGGTTCCAGTACGACCTTGATACAGCCGTCTTCCTTGTCGCGGAACGTCTCGTACATCTCGGGGCCCTTCTCGAGCGGCTCCCGGTGCGTGATGACGAACGACGGATCGATCTCGCCGTCCTCGATTTTCTCGAGCAGCGGGTCGAGATACCGCTGGACGTGCGTTTGCCCCGTATTCACGGTCAGGGCCTTGTTCATCAGCGGGCCGACGGGGACGTTGTCCGCGTGGCCGACGTAGACGCCGGGGATCGAGAGCGTCCCGCCCTTCCGGCAACAGCGGATCGCTTGCCGGAGGACGTGGGGGCGATCGGCCTCGAGGTTCAGCTGCTGTTTGGCCTTGTCCGTGGTCGCCATGAGCCCGGTCCCGTGGGCTTCGGTGCCGACGGCGTCGATGCAGCGGTCGGGGCCGCGGCCGCCGGTCATGGCCATCAGGCGGTCGTAGACGTCCTCCTCCTCGAAGTGGATGGTCTCGGCGTCCCCGTGTTCGCGGGCCATCGCGAGCCGTTCGGGGACCCGGTCGATCGCGATGACGCGGCCGGCGTCGAACAGCCAGGCGCTCTGGATGGCGAACTGGCCGACCGGGCCACAGCCCCAGACCGCGACGGTGTCGTCCTCCTCGATCTCGGCGTTCTTGGCGGCCATGTAGCCCGTCGGGAACACGTCCGAGAGCAACAGCACCTGCTCGTCGGGGAGGTCCGCGTCGACTTTGACCGGGCCGACGTCGGCGTAGGGGACCCGCAGGTACTCCGCCTGCCCGCCGGCGTAGCCGCCGAGCATGTGCGAGTAGCCGAACAGGCCGGCCGGCGACTGGCCCATGACCTTGCGGGCCATCTCGGCGTTGGGGTTCGAGTTGTCACACAGCGAGTACAGTTCCTCCTCGCAGAACCAGCAGGACCCGCAGCTGATCGTGAAGGGGACGACGACGCGGTCGCCCTCCTCGAGCGTGTCGACTTCGTCCCCGACCGCGACGACCTCGCCCATCGGCTCGTGGCCGACGATGTCGCCCTCTCGCATCGAGGGGACGTAGCCGTCGTACAGGTGCAGATCGGAACCGCAGATCGCCGTGGCGGTGATCTCGACGATCGCGTCGCGGGGATTGACGATCTCGGGCTCGGGGACCTCGTCGACCCGGACGTCCTCCTCGCCGTGCCAGGTCACCGCCCTCACAGGGCATCACCCGCGCCGCGGGCGGAGGGGTTCGACTCGAGCGAGGGCAACTCGCCCGTCTCGACGAGGCTCTTGAACCGATCGAGGACGACGCCCGCGAGCGACTCGGGGACGATCTCGAGCCGGTCGGTCACCGCGGCGCCGACGGCGCCGCCCGGCGGCTCGAAGCGAAACCGGAAGGTCACTTCCGTCCCGCGGTCGGCCGGCGCCTCGCGGAAGCGGACCGAGCCCTCGCTGGCGACGGGCGCGTTTCCGAGCGACTCCCAGCGAAGGCGTTCGCCGGGCCGGTCCTCGACGACCCGCGTGTCCCACGAGACGCTCGCGCCGAGCGGGCCGCTGGCCGTCCAGCGCCAGCGGTCCTCGTTTTGCGCGCTGACCTCGAGCAGGTCGCCGTAGAGGCGCGACATCGTCTCGGGGTCGCGCCAGCGCTCGTATACGTCCTCCGGCGGGGCCCCGATCGTGACGGAACGGGTGGTTTCCACCGCGCCGGTCGCGTCCGCCCGATCGGCCTCGCCCGCCGACTCCGTCCCGACCGTACCGCCGGACAGCCCGCCGCGGAGTCCCCGGTAGAGCAGCCAGCCGCCGGCGACCGCCGCCGTGACGCCGCCGAGCGATCGTCGCCTGAACCCCAGTACCAGCAGGGTTCCGCCGGCGGCCGCTACGGCGAGTCGCCCGCCCCGTCTCAGTGACCGACCCGAGGGACCCGATTCCGGTACCCGCGGCTCCGCGACCGTCACGTCCTGACGATCGGTGGACACGATTCCCTCACCTCCGGTCGGAGCTGCTGATCGGTTCGTCGGCGCCGGAGACCCCGCCCCGGCGGCGACCGTCGGTCCCTCGATCGGCCCGCACACGGCCCGTCGTCCCGTGCGAGAAGGTATCGCGTCATTACGGTCCGTCGCGACGTTCACCGAACGGTCGTTTGTCAGTAGTGCCCGCAAGCGCAGGCTCGAGCGGCCGCGTTCGCCGTCGTCTGACGGCTCGAGTCGCGCGTCGGCGACACCGTTCGCAAGCGGACGACCCGCTCGGGCGGGGATCGAAAGAACGGGCGAACGGGAGGCTCGCTCGGGACGGCTGACGGACCCTGTCGGCGGTCCGTCCAGTACTTTCAGTCCCTCCCTCTCCGTTGCCGTACTATGCGGATCGATCGCGCGGAACTCCGGAAGGGACTCGCCGAGACGCGAACGTTCTTGCTCGCACACCATCTGCCGACCGAGTTCGATCGGTGCTACTCGTTGACGTTGTTCGGCCGACGGATCCATCTCTGTGCCCGCTGTCTCGGCGTCTATCCGGGCATCGATGCGGGCCTACTGGCGTATTCGTCTGGAACGGCGCTGGGCCGTTCGCCGTCGCCGCGCTTCCCCTCCCGGCGCTTTTCGATTGGACCGTCACCACGTTTTCCGCACGCCGCGGCTCCAATCCCGTTCGGACCGTGACCGGTTTCTTGCTCGGTTGTGGCTACGGGCTCGGCCTCGCGCTTCTGGTGGGTACATCGTCCGTTCAGGTCCTCGGTATCGGTGCCTTCTACGCGACCGTCTCCGGCTGTCTGTTGTATTATTCGTGGTGATGGTGGTGAAAAACAATCAGGTACTTGGGTCGTTCGCGAGAAGTATCCGGAAGATCAACGTAAAACACTGTATTAACTGCGTCGCCGAGATCGCCGACGACGAGTCGGTCTGTCCCGACTGCGGCGTCAATCAGACGACGTCGCTCGAGGGCAGTCACGGTGACCGGTCCGCGAACGAAAAGTACTGCGTCGACTGCGGACAGCTCATCAACAAACAAGCGGAGCTCTGTCCGGAGTGCGGTGTGGAACAACCGTCTCACGGAAACGGATCGACCGACACGGACAAGGTCGCGGCCGGCGTTCTGGCGCTCCTGCTCGGCGGATTAGGGGCCCACAAGTTCTATCAGGGGAACGTGAAACTCGGCGTGATATACCTCTGTTTCTTCTGGACCGGTATCCCCGCGGTGCTCGGACTCATCGAGGGAATACTCATCTTGATCGCCGACGACGAGGAGTACGAATCGAAGTTCGCCGACGGGAGTTTGCTGGGACGATAACGGTCGCGATCGGTCGTCCCGTTTCCAGAGTTGCTTTCCCGGAACTGAAACTCCTCGAGGGTTTTCTATCGCCCCAGCGATGCGACTCGAGTACCGGCGCGTCGCGATCAGACTGGCGGGTTCGGAACCCGGGTTGCCGTGTCCGGACCGGTACGTCGTCTGTCGATAGACTGTGCAGCCATTTGCGACCGAACGACGGGATCAGAGCCATCGGACCGAGGGGACCGGCCGAACGAACGAGAAGCAGCACCTCGACAAATTCTCCGACGCAGGGGTCAAACCCGGTCTGGCCGATCTGTGGTCCATCGACCGAGTCCGCGCTTTCGCCCGTCGATACGCACGTCGACGAACGTCGAAACTTCGATCGAAAAAATATGAGTTATACGTCTGGAGTCGAGCGTATGCAATACGGACTCACACGATCCAATAATGTCTGGTAAATACGACCTCGTCATCGTCGGTGGGGGTATCAGTGGCGCATCGCTGCTCTACACGACCGCGAAGTTCACTGACATCGACTCGATCGCGCTGATCGAGAAGGAGTCGGAGGTCGCGGCGATCAACTCGCATCACACGAACAACTCCCAGACGCTGCACTTCGGGGACATCGAGACCAACTACACGCTCGAGAAGGCCGAGGAGGTCAAGGAGGGCGCGGAGCTGCTCGCCGGCTACCTCGAGAACCAGGATCCCGATCGGGAGATGCACGACAAGCGCAGCAAGATGGTGCTGGGCGTCGGCGAGGAGGAAGTCGCCGAACTCGAGGAGCGATACCACGAGGAGGGCTTCGGCGACCTCTTCCCGAAGCTCCGCCCGATCGACCGCGAGGAGATCGGCGAGTACGAGCCGAAGGTCGTCGAGGGCCGCGACCCATCGAAGGAGATGCTCGCGCTGCAGACTCCGGACGGCTACGTCGTCGACTACGGGCGGACGACCAAGTCCTTCGTCTCGGAAGCCGAAGAGGAGGCCCACGTCGACGTCTTCACCGGGACCGAGGTCACGGACATCACGCCGACGCTGGACGGCTACACGATCGAGACCGACGCCGGCCGGTTCGACTGTGAGGCGACGGTCGTCGCCGCCGGCTCCCACAGCCTCCAGATGGCCAAGGAACTGGGCTACGGCCAGGACAAGGTCCTGCTGCCCATCGCGGGGAGCTTCTTCCTCGCCGACGACCTCCTGAACGGGAAGGTCTACACGCTCCAGATGAAGAAACTGCCCTTCGCGGCCGTCCACGGCGACGCCGACGTCCACGACGACTCGATCACCCGGTTCGGCCCGACCGCGAAGCTCGTCCCCGCCCTCGAGCGCGGCCGCATCTCGACGGTCAAGGACTTCCTCGACGTCTTCGGACTGAACGCGGCCGCCTTCCTCAGCTACGCGAACATCCTCTCGGACCGGATCCTGCTGCCGTACGTCCTCCAGAACCTCGTCTACGACCTCCCGAAGGTCGGCCGGAAGCAGTTCCTCCCCCACGTCCAGAAGGTCGTCCCGAGCGTCGAACTCGAGGACATCGAGCGCGCGAAGGGGTACGGCGGCGTCCGGCCCCAGATCGTCGACACGAAGAACAAGTCCCTGGACATGGGCGAGGCCAAGATCGTCGGCGACGACGTCATCTTCAACATCACGCCGTCGCCGGGCGCCTCGACCTGTCTGAAGAACGCCATGCGGGACACCCACACGCTGCTGGACTTCCTCGAGGACGACTACGAGTTCGACGAGGAAGCGTTCCGCGAGGCGACGATCGACAACTTCCCGCGCGGCGACGACTCCGCCGGCAAGAAGGTCGCCGCGCCCGACGCGGACGACTGAACCCGCTCGTCCTCCCCACTCGAGCCCGCTTGACGGGGCCGTGAGGCGTTCGAGGCAGCGCTGATCGCGACCCCGATCGGCCTCGAGCCGACCTACGTCGCGTTCTCGCCCGCTCCCTGCCCCATTCGCTCGCTGTAGTCCCAGCTGTAGATCTCTCGCGGTTCGATCCGGATTCGGACCTCTTCCCGGTCGTCGTCGAGTAGTCGCGTCGCCAGCGGGGAGTCCGTGTCACCGAGGTATCGTTCGATCAGCGCCCGGAGGACCGCCTTGTCCTCGTCGGGCGCGATCTCGACGGTGCCGGTCCCCCTGATCCCGCGGTAGGGAACGTCGTTCGTCGAGATATCGAAGCCGACCGCCGGCTCGCGGCGGAGAAATCTGACGACGGCTGCGTTCGAACCGGTCGCGCACTCGAGCGCGCCGTCGCGGTAGCGATACCACAGCGTGACCGGCCACAGCGACCCGTCGGGCCTGCGGGTCGCGAGCCGGACCGGAATTGTCGCTTCCTGCAGGAACGCCTCGACGCCGGCTTCGTCCCAGACACCGCGGAACTCGGTCATACGGGACCACTTCGGAGCGCAGGCTGAAAAAGCTCGACTCGGGGATCGGCGTCGCGCGCTCGGATCCGCTGGTGCGAGCGGCCGTCGCGACGGCGCTCGAGTGCAGGCGCCGGTTCGGAGCGCCCTCCGGACCGTACCGCGTCGCTCGCGTCGGTCCCTTCGTCACCGAACAGGTCCGTCTCGAAGGTCCGGTTGTAGGAGATGAAATCCAGCGGGAACTCTCGTCGCTCGCCGCCGTAGGCGAGCGTCGCGGTGAAATCGACCGTCAGGTTCGACGTTTCGTCGTTTCGGACGTGAGTGACCCACCACTCGTCGAGCCTGGAGTTGTTGATGGCCGCGGTCGCCTCGAGCGTACTGGTGCTATCGGGCTCGAGCACGGTCCGTTCGCCGGCGACACCTTGCCCGACCACGATTCCGTTCAGTCGGACGGTGTACCCGATCTCCGCGATCGGCACCGAGATCGGTGTCGGATTGGTCACCGTCGCCGACGCGTCGATCGGCGTCCGGTCGACGGTGGCGTTGCCCCACCGCGCGTCCGTCTCGTTGACGACCAACAGCGTCTGCCCGTACGCTTGGAACTGCCGGCTCTCGTTCGTCTCGAGCGGCTCGAGCAAGTCCGTGCGGACGGTTCGGGTCCGCGTCCACTCCTCGGCGGGAAGTCTGATCCCGGCGTAGTCGACGACCACGTCGGGTTCGACGCGGGCCGTCGTCGTCTCGTTGCCGTTGACGTGGGAGGCCCACCACGCGGGAATCTCGTCGTTGTCGATCCACGTCGAGACGCCCACGGTGCTCTCGTCGCCGCCGAGCCGAACGCGGTTTTCCCGCTCCGACGCGACCTCGATATCGTTCAGCGAGACGGTGTACGATACGTCAGCGGCGGTGTCGCCGACGCGGAGCAACAGCGGGTTGTCGACGGTGACCCGCGTCTCGACTTCGGTTCGCTCGCTCGTGACGGTCCCCCAGTCGTTGTCGACCGACTGCACCTGCGGCCGGTCGACGGCCACGGCCCCGTAGGCCACGGTCCCGACGAGCAGTACCACGACGAGGAGAATCGTGAGCCCCGTTCTGCGACGAACCATCTACCGACCGTCCGCCGCGGCGATAGTTCGGGCGTCGCGTTACACCTTCAGGCCGTTGAAAACCGGGCGGCCGCTCGCTGAGTTGTGCAATAGCCGACGCGGTCGGCCGCAAAGCCGCGATCGGCGACTCGCTGGGGCGCGTCCGTCGTCTCGAACGCCCGTGAGCCGCCGTCGGGGGACACTACTATCATGATTCCGTTATATAATATAAGATTACATGACTGAGGGGCGCCTACGAATACGTGATCGTCGGTGCGGGGCCGGCGGTTCGGAGCGACGAGGAACTGATCGAGCACGTCCGCGAGACGGCCGAGACGCTGTTCCACCCCGTCGGCACCTGCAAGATGAGCGCCGACGAGACGGCGGTCGTCGGCGATCGCCGAGAAGGCGGCCGATCTCGTCCGGAACGGGGACTGACGACGCCGCCGATCGGTGCCGGTATCCGTCGCGCGCCGTGAATTTGATGGATAGATAACTATTTCACCGATCCCGCCGAACCCTCGAGCCACGATGAACGTCGACGACTTCGTCACCGCGAACGAACCGACGGAAGGCGGCGAGCCCTTCCAGCTCGAGAATGGCAAGCTGCTGGACGTCTCCCTCGACGGGACCGTGATCGCGAAGGCCGGCTCGATGATCGCCTACGACGGGGACATCTCCTTCGAGGGGAAGTCCTCCGCGGAGGGTGGAATCACGGGGTTCCTCAAGGAGAAAGCCACGAGCGAGGGGACGCCGGTGATGGAGGCGACCGGCACCGGACACCTCTACCTCGCCGACCAGGAGAAGAAGATCCAGATACTCGATCTCGACGCCGGGCAGTCGATCTCGGTCAACGGGACCGACGTCCTCGCGTTCGAATCGAGCGTGAACTACGAGATCCGAACGATGAACAGCATCGCCGGCTTCTCGGCCGGCGGCATGACCAACGTCTTCCTCGAAGGGCCGGGCCACGTCGCGATCACGACTCACGGCGACCCGCTCGTCCTGCGACCGCCCGTCCGAACCGACCCCAGCGCGACGGTCGCCTGGAGCGGGACGACCCCCGGCAGTCACGTGGACGGCGCTCTCTCGAACATGATCGGCCAGTCCTCCGACGAGACCTACCAGCTCGAGTTCACGGGCTCGGAGGGGTTCGTCGTCGTCCAGCCCTACGAGGAGCGAGCGCCACAGCAGTAGCAGGCCTCGTCCGCTGCACCGGGGGGTTGTCGGGGACGCGCTGTCGATCGGCGACGCCCAGTCCCACAGCGCCGGCGGGCAAACGACACGACCCTACTCGCTCACGGCGTGGTCGTTCGCTTCGCTGAGGCCGGAGGCTCCACCTTGCAGTAGGCTGAATCGGCCGGCCACAGACATACGGAGTCGGGGGTGGTGACGCCCTCGTAGCGTGTCTCCGATCCCCGCCGATGCGGTCCTCACCCCCGCGCTCGCGGTCGCCCTCGCGCTGGTGCATCTGTTCGCCGGCCGACTGGGCGTCGGCGGCCGGATCCCCCGGAGCCGGTGGCTCTCGCTCGCCGGCGGCGTCTCCGTCGCGTACGTCTTCGTCCACCTCCTGCCCGAGATCGGCGCGGCCGCGACGACGCTCGCGGCCCGCGGGACGACGACCGACGAATCGCTCGGCTACCTGATCGCCCTGCTGGGCTTCGTCTCCTTCTACGGCCTCGAGCAGTTCGTCCGGCGGTCGAGCCCCGACTCCGGCGCGGACGCCGACCGGTCCGGTGCCGCCGTGTTCTGGATCCACGTCGGCTCGTTCGCCGCCTACAACGCGATCGTCGGAGCCCTGCTGCTGGACCGCGAACTCGGCGGGCTCTTCCCCTTCTTCGTCGCGATGGCGCTGCACTTCCTCGTCACCGACGACGGCCTCCGGGACCGCCACGGCGCGACCTATCGCCGCCGCGGCCGGTGGGTGCTGGCGGCCGCGGTTCTCGTCGGCGTCGTCGTCGGGGACGCCCTCGAGGACACCGAACTCCTCGTCTCGGTGTTCGTACCCTTTCTGGCCGGCGGGATCGTCCTCAACGTGATCAAGGAGGAGCTGCCGTCCGATCGCGAGAGCCGGTTCTCGGCGTTCGCCCTCGGAGCGGCCGGCTACGCCGCGCTGTTGCTGTTCGTCTGAACGGCCCCGCTGTCGAGTCCCCGCCACTCGGCAAACGGGAGCGTTTTACCGGTCCGCCGTAATCCCTCGCTATGAGACTCCGACGGCCGCGCCGGCCGCGGGACTTCCGGCCCGCGGACTCGGCACAGCAGATCGTCGGCGGGTTCCTGCTCGCCGGTCCCTTCGTGGTCACCGAGGAGGTCTGGGTCCTCGCGGCGAGCATGAACGGCTTTCAGGCCATCGGGACCCTGATCGTCGTGTTCGGTATCGGCTACGGCGCGCTGTACACCGCGGACACGACCCGCGACGTGGACGACGAACAGGAGGTCGCCGGAATCCCGCTACGGTTCATCTCGCTGATGGTCGTCTCCTTCGGCGCGGTGACCGTGCTCGCGCTCCTGTTCGACGCCCCCGACGCCTTCCTCGACGCCGAGACGAGCCGCGAGGTCGCCGAGACGACGTTCAAGGCCATCAGCGTCGGCTCGGTGTTCAGCGTCGTCGGCGCGGCGACGGCCGACAGCATCTTCGCGAAGAGCTAGAGTCGCGAGTCGTCGTACGACTCCTTGGACCGCTCCGCGTGGTCGTTCCCGCAGTCGGAACACTCGAGCCGTTCCATGTCATCCATCTGGACGTCGAGCGACCCGCAGTTCGCACAGTAGTAGCCGTACTGTTGCTCGTGGGCCTCGTCCTCGTAGGTGACGTAAAACGGCGCCGCGGTACCGGACTCCTCCTCGTCGCGGGCGACGTAGACGGTCCCGTCGGCGTCGGTCGCCGTCAGATGGCCGTCGGTCCGCTCGGTTTCCGGAAACTCGTCGGTCTCCGCGTCCTCCCCCTCGGCCCGCGACTCGGTCGGGAGCGACACGTCGACGTCCGCGTCCGTGTACACGTACTCGACGAGCGACTCGCCGGCGACCTCGATGCGCCGGTCCCCGTCGTGCTCGAGGCCGAACCGCTCGACGAACCCGTGACCCTCGCTGTTTTCCTCGAGGACGGTGACGTAGACGTGGTCGGCTCCGCGGTCGCGCAGCCCCTCGGTCGCGGTCTCGTACAGCTCCGTGCCGATTCCCTGCCCGCGGTGTTCCGGGTCGACGAACAGCCAGTTCACCTCGCCCCACTCGTCCGCGAGCCGTCCCTCGACGAAGCCGGCGATCGTCGTCCCCTCGATCCCCTCGCCGGTCTCGACGACGTGAAGCAGGGTGTCCTCGTCGTCGATCTTCGCGGCGACGGCGTCGTCGCCGAACTGCTCGTCGGTGATCCCGTCGATCTGGCCCGGGCTGAGCCTGAACGAGGTCGTCATCGAACTCTCTACGACGTCCCGGATCCGCTCGCTCTCGTCCGGTTCCGGCTCCCGTATCTCCATACCGGGTAGTCGACGTCGATCCGGATAAGATGGGTGCCGGCAGGAACAGCGAGCGATACGAACGGGAACGGGCGTTCCGTCACTCCTCGCCGCCGCCGGTGACGACCACCGGGCGGTCGGACCTGAGGATCACGCCCTGCGTGGTGCTGCCGAAGATGGCCTTGCCGACCGGCGAGCGCTTCCGGCCGCCGAGGACGATCGAGTCGACGCCGTAGGCCTCGGCTTCCTCGAGGATGTCGTCTTCCGTGTCGCCGCTGTCCTCGATCAGGGTCACGTCGACGCCGGCCTCCTCGAGACGTTCCTGTGCCCGCCGGACCGAGCCGATCCGGGAGGCGGATTTGAACTTCTCGAACTCCTTGGGGAGGTCCTCGCCGTCCTCGGTGAAGACGAAGAGGACGTACGCCTCGACCGATTCCGCCGCATCGGGCAACGACGCGACGTACTCGGCCTGCTCGACTGCGCGGTCCTCGTTGGTATCGACGGGCATCAGCACGCGGTACATACGTAAGCGTTGGCATGGGGGTACAATAAAACCGGCCGTGACTGTCGTCGCGTCGGAAGGTACGACCGCGCTCGAGCGGGTCGGACGGTCACCGCCGTCGCCGCTCCCGATTACCCGTCGCCGTCCTCGCGCTCGCGAAGGGATCGGCGACGGATCTTGCCGGTCGTCGTCGTCGGCAGCCGTTCGACGAACTCGACGTGCTTGGGATACTCGTACTCGGCGAGGCGGTCCCGGACCAGCTCGCGGATCTCCGCGCGGAGGCCGTCGGGGTCGTAGTCGTCGACGGCCGGCTTGACGAACGCCTTGATCGCCTCGCCGCGGGTCTCGTCGGGGACGCCGACGACGCCGGCCTGTTCGACGGCCTCGTGGGCGAGGATCGCGTCCTCGACCTCCGTCGGCCCGACCCGGTAGCCGCTGGTGAGGATCACGTCGTCGGCCCGCGAGTGGAACCAGACGTAGCCGTCCGCGTCGCGCTCGACGAGGTCGTCGGTCAGGAACCACCCTGACTCCGTCCGCTTGTTCGCCGTCTTCTCCGGCAGGCCGTGGTACTCGTCGAAGAAGACTCGCCGGTCGCCCGGCTTCACCGCCAGTTCGCCGACCTCGCCGCGCTCGAGCCGCTCGTGCGTGTCGGGGTCCAGCACAGCGATCTCGTAGCCCGGTAGGGGTTTGCCCATGCTGCCGGGTCGGGTGTCGAACCACCGCGACGCGTTCCCGACGATCAGGTTGAGTTCGGTCTGGCCGTAGAACTCGTTGATCGCGACGTCCGAAAACGTCGACTCGACCCAGTCGACGACCTCCGAGGTGAGCGGCTCGCCGGCCGAGGCGAACGTTCGAAGCGAGAGGTCGTACCGGCCTTCGGGATCGTCGACGCCCATCAGCAGCCGGAGCGCGGTCGGGGGCATGAACGCCTCGGTCACGCCGTGGCGCTCGAGCAGGTCGTAGACGTCGTCGGGGTCGAACTCGTCGCGGGGCCAGCCGACGACCGTGCAGCCGTGGTGCCAGGCCGCGAACAGCGTGCCGCCCAGCGCCGCGCCCCAGGCCCAGTCGGCGGGCGTCCAGAGCGTGGCCTCGCCGTCGGACAGCCCGCCGTCGAAGTAGTTGTACGCCGCGGCGGCCCGCCCGAGCCAGAGCGCGTGGCTGTGGCGGACGCCCTTCGGCGGCCCGGTCGATCCGCTCGTGTACATGATCGCCGTCGGCGTCTCCGGCGTCGCGTCGTGGACGTCGATCCCGGCTTCGTGGGCCGCAAGGAGGTCGTCGAAGGAGTGGGCATCGCCCCGCACCGCGTCGCCGTCATCGAGTTCGATCACGGCCTCGAGAGCGGGACACTCCGCGCGGATCTCGTCGATCGTCTCGCGGACGCTCGGGTCGACGACGACCGCCGTCGCCTCGCTGTCCGCGAGCCGGTACTGGAGGGCGTCGCGGCCGAACAGGACCGTCAGCGGCACCGACACCGCGCCGAGCTTCCAGTTCGCGAGGTGCGTGATCGGATTCTGCGGTTTCTGGGGGACCACGACGCCGACCCGATCGCCCGCCCCGACGCCGAGGTCGGCAAGCGCCGCGGCGAGCCGATCCGACCGCTCGTCGAGGTCGGCGAAGGAGTAGGTCTCGAGGCCGTCCTCGGGAGATTCGTACCGCAGCGCCGTTCGACTCGCGTCCTCGTGTTTCCGGAGGAAGTCGACGGCGGGGTTGTACTCGTCGGGGAGGTCCCACGCGAACGAGTCGCGGGCACGATCGTACGACGCGAACTCCGGCATGACCGTCCAGCTCATGGCTCGTGGTACCGAGGCCAGCACATAGCCTCTTTCGACATGCGCGAAAATGCGGGGGTTCGGTCGGCCGGCGACCGCGAGGCCCGATCAGTCCTCCTCGCTCTCCTCGTCGTCGTCCGCCTCGTTTTCCTCGCCCGCCTCGGATCCGGCTTCCTCGTCTTCCTCGCCCTCGACTTCGATCTCGGCCTCGACCTCGATCGTCAGCCCGTCGGCCTCGAGTTCGCCCTCGAACTCTCGTTCGTCGCCGACCTCGATCTCGAGTTCGTTGGAGTCCACTTCGACTTCGACCTCGACGTCGACGGTGACTTCGTCGTCCATACGCCCGCTTCGCCCGGCAGCCCTAAAGTGGTGTCGCGCCTTTTCGGGGCGCGAACGCGCTCGCCGTCGCCGGTCCGGAAGGTACTTTTAGGCTGGCCGAAAACGGAGCGTATGACCGATCCCGTCCGGGTCACGCTCGAGGACGACGACGAGGCGACCTCGGTCCGGGTCTACGACGACGAGGGCGACGTCTCGACCGCCGGCGCGACGTTCCGGTTCAGCGTCGACGGGGACTCGAGCGGCGGTAACGATGTGGAATCGACGACGACAGAGACCGAGATCGACGGCGAGGAGCCGCGCTACGTCGCGCCGCTGTCGGCCGTCCCGACCGACGGCACGCTCCGCTGTGAGGCTCGCCGCGACCGCCGCGGGACCGAACTGATCCTCCGTCGGCGCGGCGACGACGTCCTCGCGTGGCGCAACTCCTGTCCTCACAAACCCGAGGTCCGACTCGATCCCGGCCCCGGCGCGATCGTCAGGGACGACCAACTGGTGTGTCACGAACACGGCGCGCGCTTCGAGCCCGACGACGGCGTCTGTACGGCCGGTCCCTGTCTGGGCGACGCCCTCGAGGAGATCGCGGTCGCGGTCCGCGACGGCGACGTCTACCTGACCGACGACCGCTTCGACTCGTGTCGGCGGCTGGACGAGTCGCTCGAGTAGCGCCCGTGTTCGACTCCGCGGTCCGTCCGACCGATCGCGTAGTTCTTTTCCTTCACCCGCGAACACAGCACATGTCCTCACCGATCGACGACGCAGTCACCATTCTCCTGGTCGAACCCAACCCCGGCGACGCGCGGCTGTTCGCCGAATCGTTCGACGACGCCAGCATCGCCAGCGACATCCACACCGTTACCGACGGCGAGACCGCCCTCGAGTTCGTCCATCGGCGGGGCGACCACGCGGAGAGCCCGCGTCCGGACATGATCTTTCTCGACGTCAAACTCCCCGACGGCGACGGCGCGGACGTGCTCTCGGAACTGAAATCCGAGTCGGCGTTGTGCTCGATTCCGGTGATCGTCCTGACGAGTTCCGATTCGGAGGAAGACATCGCCCGCTCCTACGACCTGCACGCGAACGCCTACGTCCAGAAACCCGTCGACCCCGAGGAGTTCATCGAACTCGGCCGCTCGTTCGAGGACTTCTGGCTGACGTTCGTCCGGTTTCCCGGCGACGGCTCCTGACGGTTCCCGCCCTCGAGCCGCCTACTCGAGCAGGTCCGGCACGTCGTTGACCGACTCCGCGACCGCCGCCGCACCCTCGGCTTCGTACTTTCGCCTGCCTTCCGCGCCGGTCAGGCCGCCGGTGAGGACGCCGATCCCGCGGTACTCGCGGCTCGAGTCCGCGTCGCTCGCGTTGACCGCCGTCCGAACGTCGTCTAACGTGTCGCCGACGAACGCTATCGTCTCGGCCTCGAACCGTTCTGCCAGCGTCGTCAGCGCGCGCGGATGGGGTTTCCCCTCCTCCCAGTCGTCCATGGTGAAGCGGTGTTCGAGCGGGATCGCCTCGTCGAGGCCCACCCGGTCGAGGGCGATCTCGGCCTCGGCCGCCGGGCGGCCGGTCAGCACGCCCACGTTCCACGAGGCGAGCAGTCGGTCCCGCGCCTCGGGCTCGAGTAACACCGGCTCGTCGTGGATGAACCCCGGCGTCTCCCGGTCGAGATCGGGCTCGCCGCCCTCGAGGCCCCGGTAGAGTTCGTCGCCGAGGTACAGCTGCTGGAAGACGTCCCGCAGGCGCTCGCGGTCCCAGCGCTCGGTTACGCGCTGGGTGGCCCGCGCGCCGATCCCCTCGCGGACGACGCTCTCGGCCGCCTCGAGGCCCCCGCCTTCGGCGGCGATCCCGTCGGTGAAGGCCTCGATCGAGTCGCCGTATCCCTCCTCGGTCGCGAGGACGTAGAGCGCGGCGGCGTGGGTCAGTTCCCAGTCGTTGTTGAATCCGCCCGCGTCCTTGAACCGCTGGATGTCGGCCTTGCGGATCGTCCGGTCGTAGACCGCCTCGACGGACTCGACGATCGCCCGGCGGTAGGAGTCGGCGACGTCGACGAGCACCCCGTCGACGTCCAGCACGACGGCGTCTGCGTTCATACCCGTCCCGACGGGCCGGCGGGGATAAAGGCGTCCGGTTTCGTACGGTCCGTCTCACCCGAGCCCGACGGTCCACGCCGCCACGACGAACAGGGCGGCGGCGTAGGCCACGTCGGCCCAGAGCCGGGAGAGCAGGTTCGCGAGGTAGATCACGGCGACGACCGGCACCCCGATGAGGACGCTCGGCGACCGCCGCCACTCCGCCCGCGAGCGGTTCCAGAGCGTCCTCGCGTCCCCGGTGCTCGGAAACGCCTCGGTCCCGATCGCGAGCCCGAGCCAGCAAAGCACCGCCGCGGCGGCCAGCGTCGACCGCGGGGCGCTCCCGACGGCGTCGACCCCCGCGACGATCGTCGCCAGCCCGACGAAGCAGCCGAAGGCGACGACGGTGTTGACCAGAAACGGCGCGACGCTGATGACGAACGACTCCCGGTAGCGGTCGGGTTGGCCGTGGCGGACGTACCCCGGCGGGTCCCCGAGCCTGAAGTACGCGACCTCGAGGACGGGAACCCCGACGAGCCGACAGGCCGCCTCGTGGGCGAGTTCGTGGACGACGACGCCCGGTGCTGCGAGCAGTCGGTGCAGGAGCCGAAACAGTGTCCCGAGACCGAGGACCGCCGCCGCCAGCGCCGCGATTCCGACGGCGGCCGCGAGGACGTATGCGATCGTCTCCGGGTTCACGACCGCCGAACGGTCCCGTATCAGTATAATTCTTCGCCTCGAGACGGTCTGCGCGCCGATCGTCTACTCCCCGCGGGCTCGAGCGACGTACAGCGTGCCCGTCCCGATCGTTTTCCGCTCGACCGGTACCGCGGGCCCGTCGCCGCCCAGCGTCGTAAAGAGGAAGTCGGCGTCGACGGTGCGGGCGACCTCGAGCGCCGGCCGGTGCAGTTCGGGCGGCAGGTTCAGCGCGTAGATCGCGTCCGCGCCCGCGTAGACCGACGGCTCGGGGTCGACGACGTCGTCGCGGACGAACCGGACGCCGTCCGGAACCGGCCGCTCGTGGACGTCCGTCGCGGTGATGGCGACCCCGCGGTCGGCGAGCGCTCGAGCCGGGTCGGTCCGGCGGCCGATCCCGACCTCGACGACGCGGTCGTACGTCTCGAGACGGTCGAGCAACGCGTCGGGATTCCGGCGGGAATGGGCCACGGCGGGACGTTTATGCCACCCGCGGCCATAGCCCTTGCTATGCTCGTCGATATCGTGCCGGTCGGCAGCGTCCCCGCCGAGGTCAAGCGGGCGGCCTCCGCCGCGTTGCGATCGGTCTACGACTGCGACGTGTCGGTCAACGACTCGCAGTCGGTCCCCAACGGTGCCTACGACTCCGACCGGAACCAGTACTCCGCCGAGACC
>SDGW01000021.1_pt1 | contig 58849 bp, 52 predicted proteins | sample 2873831 | NCBI WGS metagenome assembly SDGW01 (sample SAMN08132700, study PRJNA421101) | hypersaline lake metagenome | isolation source: celular fraction 0.22 microns magnesium sulfate-rich crust from ephemeral... | place: Spain: Penahueca Lagoon, Toledo | collected 2011-07 | reverse complement strand
CGCTCGAGGGTGGCGTCGACGACCGCGGTCGGCGAGTGCTCGCCGTCGCGGATCGCCCGCGCGAGCCCGGCGGCGGTCCTGCCTGTGATCCGTGTTACCATAGCGTGGCGTATCAGCGTACCGAGTGAAAAACGTTCGTCTACGGGAAACGTCGGTGTGGGATCGCGAGTCAGTCCGTGATCCCCATCGACTTCGCGATCGTGTTGAGCTGGATCTCGTCGGTCCCCTCGACGATCCGCAGGATCCGCGCCTGGTGGACCAGGTCCATGTACGGGTTCTCCTCGGCGAGCCCGTTCGCGCCGTGGACCTGCACCGCCGCGTCGGCGACTTCCCAGAGGACGTTCGTCGCGAACCACTTCAGCACCGACGAGTCCATGATCGTCCGCTCGCCTTCGGCCATCTTCCAGGCGAGTTTCAGCCCCGCCGCGTCGGCCGCGTAGGTCTTCGCCCGCCCCTTCGCGAGCTTGGCGGAGACCTGCTGAAAGTTCCCGATCGGCTCGCCGAAGGCCTCGCGCTCGGTGACGTACTCGCCGGCTTCCTCGAGCAGGTACTCCGCGTACCCCACGGCCTCGGCTCCGAGTTCGAGCCGGCCGAGCGAGAGAAAGTCCATCGCGGCGTAGAAGGCCTCGTCGACCTCGCCGAGGACGCGGTCGTCGGGAACGCGCACGCCGTCGAGAATCACTTCGGCCTGCGACCCCTCCGCGCCGACGGCGTTGTTGTACGAGCCGATCTCGTACTCGTCGCGCTCGACGATGAAGCAGGTGATGCCGCCGTAGCGGCCGACCTCCTCCTGGGGCGTGGTCCGCGCGAAGAGCTGAATGAAGTCCGCGTACGGCGCGTTGGTAATCCACTGCTTGCGGCCGTTGAGTATCCACTCGTCACCGTCCTTTTCGGCGGTGGTCTCCATATTCGGCGAGTCCGACCCCACGCCGGGCTCGGTCTGGCCGAACGCCGTCGACTTCTCGCCGCGGACCACGGGCTCGAGGTACCGCTCGCGCTGGTCGCCCTCGGCCTGCAACAGCAGCGGCTTCGGCCCCTCGGGGCCGGCGAGGACGTAGCGCTCGAGGCCGCCGCCGTGGCTCGCGAGGTGTTTCTTCGCCCGGTACCAGGTGACCGGCGAGAGCCCGTCGCCGCCCGCGTCTTCGGGCAGGTTCATCGCGTAGAAGCCCGCCTCGGCCGACTTCCGCCGGATCTCCTCGCGGGCCTCGAGCAGCTCGTCGGTCCACCGGCCGTTCTCGTGGCGACCCTTGCGGGGATTGGTGTAGGTGTCGCCCAGCTCCTCGACGATGGGCTCGACCTCGCGCGCGACGAACTCGTCGATGCTCTCGAGGATCAGTTCGGTCTCGTCGTCGGTGTCGAAACTCACGCCGCCTGTGGTGTTTGCTGCCATGTGAAATGTCGGTGGAATCGCCTACTGCTGTGGTGCCTGCTCGTCGTCGGCCGTCGCTTCGTCCGCCGCCGGCTCGTCGTCGTCCGCCTCGAGGACCACGTCGAACCGATCTCGGAGCCGCTTCTTGTCGAACTTCCCGGTGGAGGTCTTCGGAATCTCGTCGACGATCTCGTAGACGTCGGGGAGCCACCACGAGGGGAACGTCTCGGCGAGGTGGGCCTCGAGGTCGTCCGCGTCGACGGTCGCGCCGTCCCGCGGCACCACGACCGCCATGGGCCGCTCCTGCCAGCGCTCGTGGTCGACGGCGATGACGGTGGCCTCGCTGACGGCCTCGTGGCCGATCAGTTCGTTCTCGAGTTGGACCGAGGAGATCCACTCGCCGCCGGACTTGATGACGTCCTTGTCGCGGTCGACGACGTCGATGTAGCCCATCTCGTCGCGGGTGGCGATGTCGCCGGTCCGCAGGTAACCGTCCTCCGTAAACGCTTGCTCGTTCTCCTCGGGCCGATCGTGATAGCCGTCGGTCACCCAGGGGCTGCGGACCTGCAGTTCACCCATCGTCTCCCCGTCGGCGGGCACCTCCTCGCCGTCGTCGTCGACGATACGGGTCTGCATCCCCGGAACGGGGAGGCCGGCCTTCGCGCGGTACTCGTACTGCTCGTCGCTGGGCAGTTCCGCGACCTCCTTGCGGAGCGTGCTGAGCGAGCCGAGCGGCGAGGTCTCGGTCATCCCCCAGCCCTGGATGATCGGCGCGTCGTACTCCTCGTCGTACTTCCGGATGAGCGACTCCGGGGGTGCGCTTCCGCCGACGGTCAGCCGGTCGATGTTCGAGATGTCGACCTCGGGGTTCTCGTCCAAGAACTCGGCCATCTCGAGCCAGATCGTCGGCACGGCCGCCGAGAACGTGACGCCCTCCTCGTCGATCAGTCGGGCGATCGACTCGGGGTCGGTGTGGACCGAGGGGAAGACCTGCTTCGCGCCCACGAGCGTCGCTCCGTAGGGGATCCCCCAGCCGTTGGCGTGGAACATCGGGACGACCGGGAGCACGGTGTCGCGCTCGCCGATCCCGTTGGCGTCGACGTGGCCGCCCATGATGCTGTGGAGGTACATCGCCCGGTGGGAGTAGGCGACGCCCTTCGGCAGCCCCGTCGTCCCCGAGGTGTGACACATGCCGTACTCGGCGTCCTCGTCGATGTCCGGCCACTCGTAGTCGGTCGGGTGCCCCTCGAGCAGCGACTCGTAGTCGGTCACCGGCTCGAGGTCGGTGTCGGGCACCTCGTCGTCGAGGACGACGTACTGCTCGACGGTGTCGAGGTCGTCGGCGTTGGCCTCGACCTTCTCGATGAGGCCGGGGTCGACGAAGAGCACGCGGTCCTCGGCGTCGTCGATGGTGTGGACGAAGTGGTGGTCGGGCAGTCGCATGTTACACATGTGGATCGACCGCGCCGAACACGCCGGCCCGAAGTAGAGTTCGTAGTGGCGGTAGTGGTTCGTCGCGACGACGCCGACCCGGTCGCCGGCGTCGAGCCCGAGGTCGTCGAGCGCGTACGCGAGCCGATTGATTCGGTCGTACGCGTCGGCGTACGTGTAGCGATGGACGCTCCCGTCGGGCAGTTTCGTCACCAGTTCCCGGTCGGGGAACAGGTCGACCGCCCGCTCGAGTACCTTGTCAAGTGTTAACTGGACACCCATCATGGTCGTCGCCACTATTCCCTCCAGTTCCTTATCATTTGGGGCGCGTCGGCGGCGTTGCGACGCCAGCGCGCCGGTCAGCGGATCGCACCGCGCTCGCGGAGCGCGGCCAGTTCGTCCGCGTCGTAGCCGACGGCAGCGAGCAGTTCGTCCGTGTGTTCGCCGTGGCCGGGCACCGATTCGTCGCGACGCTCGGGGACGTTCGACCCCAGCGCCGGGAAACCGACCCGCGGCGGCGCGTCGTCGGGTCGCTCGACCACGCCGCGGGCCTCGAGCTGGGGATGCTCGAGCGCCTCCGCGGGCGTACAGACCGGTCCGGTCATCGTCTCGTCGCTCAGTTGCTCGAGCCACGCGTCTCGCGACCGGTTCGCGAACAGCTCCTCGAGCTCCTCGCGGACGGCCGCGAGTTCCGCGGGATCGTCGGTGCCGTGGGCGTCGATCAGCTCCTCGCGACCGGCTTCCTCGCAGAAGGTCTCCCAGAACTTCGGCTCGAGGGCCGCCAGCGTCAGGTAGCGGCCGTCGGCAGTCTCGTAGACGTCGTACCAGGGGACGCCGCCGGTCAGCGCCGTTTCCCCGGGGCGGGGATCGTCGCCGGTCAGCGCCTCGTGGCTGATCGCCTGCGAGAAGGAGGCGACCACGTCGGTCATGGCCACGTCGACGTACTCGCCGCCGTTGCCCAACTCTCGCGAGAGCAGGCCGCCGACGATCGAAAACGCCGCGAACAGCCCGCCGCCGAGGTCGCCGATCTGGTAGCCCGGGATCTGGGGGGCCGTCGACTCGTCCTCACGGGTCATGTCGAGTAAGCCGGCCACCCCGACGTAGTTGAGGTCGTGGCCCGCCCGCTCGGCGTACGGGCCGGTTTGTCCGTAGCCCGATAGCGAACAGTAAACCAGTTCCTCGTTGTACTCGCACAGGGTCTCGTAGTCGATCTCGAGGCGGTCGGCGACGCCCGGGCGGAACTGCTCGAAGACGACGTCGGCCCCTTCGACGAGGTCGTAGAACGCCTCGCGGCCGGCCCCCGATTTCAGGTCGAGCGCGACGCTTCGCTTGCCGCGGTTGACGCCGTCGAACAGCGCGCCGACGTCTCGGTCCGTCGTCGGCGGCGTATAGCGGGCGTAGTCGCCCGCGTCCGTGTCCTCGACCTTGATCACGTCCGCGCCGGCGTCGGCGAGCAGTTGCGTCGCGTACGGGCCCGGAAGCAGGCGCGACAGGTCGAGTATCCGTACCGAATCGAGCTGCATGGTACCACGTACCGACCCGATGCCAAAAGTCTACTGTCGGTGATCAGCCGGCGCTGTGCATCCGCGGCTGCGACCGGACGCCGGTCGCTCTCAGTCGTCGCCCTCGAGCGCGACCAGGTCGTCGACGTCCGGAATGTCGGCCGCCGCGTCGGTGATCTGTCGCATCCGATCGGCGTGTTTCTCGATCGCGTACTCGGCCAGTTCGCCGGACTCTAAGCCCCGGCGATCGTCGGGATCGTCGGGCTGGAACCGCTCGTCCTCGGTGATCCCCTGGACCAGCGGGAGCAGGTCCTCGACGGTCTCCTCGACGAGGTGGGGGTCGACCCCTTCGGCGATGAGTTTCTTGAGCTGGTTCATCCCGAAGCCGACGTGGCGGCCCTCGTCGCTACGGATCTTGGTGAAGCCCTGGACGAGCCCCGGCAGGTGGGGCAGCCCCTCGAACTCGCCGCCGTAGGAGGTCTGCATGCCGTAGTAACCCGTCTGGGCCAGAATGCCCTCGACCGTGAGGTGATAGTGGCAGTAGGCTTTCGCTCGGTTTTCGGGGGTATCCTCCTCGAGCAGCCGGAACTGCGCCTTCCGGTTGCGGTCGAACAGCTCGATGTAGGGGTCGTTGAACCACCGCTCGTGGCGGGGGTTCGACCGCTCCCAGCCCAGTTCGTCCTCGACCGTCCAGACGACCTCGCGCCAGTACCGGTCGAAGAAGTCGGCGTGTTTGGCCTCCTCGTACAGCTGGGTCGTCAGGAACAGCTGGTCGTCGATGTCGTCGAGTACCGCCCCCAGCGGCGCGAGGTCCTCGGTGACCGCGTCCTCGCCCGCGCCGAACTTCGCGATGCCGTTCAAGGTGCCGTACCACGACTCCCGGTCGTACGACTCCGAGGCCTCGACGAACGCGAGCAGGTTCTCGACGTCGCGCTCGAGGTCGATCTCCCCGGGGTCCCAGTGGCGCTCGACCGCGTTGCGGTAGTAGCGGTTCGATCTGGACTCCCGGTCCATCATCTCGGTCGGCGTGTACTCCGTTGCCATATGACACACTACTCGTCGCGGCTATTAAATGTGCAGTCCCTGTCACTCGGGAGCGGGTCCGGTCGAGGGGTCAATCGCCCTCGCCGGCGTCCGTTCGCGGGGTGTCCCCGCTCGCGTCACCCGAGGCGCGTTGCGCCTCGCTCTCCCCGACGCGCTCGTGGCGCTCGAGGGTGGTCATCGTCCGGTAGGTCTCGACCCGGTCGGTCTTCGCGAGTCGGTAGCGGTAGTAGCCGTAGGCGACGACGAACCAGCCCACGAGGACGACGCCGACGAGCGGCCGCTGGAGCAGCGTCACGATCCAGAACGCGCCGGTCGCGACCGCACCGCCCAGGACGGCGAGGAGGAGTCCGCGGTAGCGCCGGAGTCGGAACGGGGCGTTCGCGTAGTGGGCGGGGAACTCCCGGGGCAGGTTCCAGAGTCCGATCGCACAGAAGAAGTACGCCGTGAGGCTGGCGAGGCCGATGAACACCGAGAGGCCGACGATCTCGTCCGCGATCGGCACGAGCGCGAACGGCGGGAGTCCGAGCAGCGCGACGGCGTAGTGGGGGGTCTCGAACCGCGGATGGATCCGCGACAGCGACGCCGGGAGGATGCCGTCGCGGCTCGCGCGCATGAGCGTTCGGGAGAAGACCAGAAGCGTCGTGTTCACGGTCGTGACGACAGCGAAGACGGCGCCGGCGGCGACGACGTACTCGCCCCACCACGGGAGAAATCGCCCGGCGGCCGTCGCGAGATCGGCCTCGGCTCCCAGTTCGGTGTAGGGAACGACGCCGACGAGGACGGCGATCAGCGCGACGTAAAACAGGGCGACGATCCCGATGCCCAGCCCCAGCACCAGCGGAATCGTTCGGCCGGGATCCTCGATCTCCTCGCCCAGTTCGACCAGCAGCCCGAAGCCGAGAAACGGGTAGAACAGGGCGACCACCGCGAGCCCGAACGCGCCGTAGTCCGGGAAGAACGGCGCGTAGTTGGCGGCCTCGATCGCGGTCGCGCCTGGGACGACGAACGTCAGGAGCGCGATCACGAGGCCGGCGAAGAAGACGAGTTGGACCCGCGCGACGACCCCGAGCCCGATCAGGTTGACGAGCAGGACGAACGCCAGCAGGGCGTAGATCAACGGCGTCGACGGGACGTCGACGAAGATGCGGGTGTACTCCGCGAAGCCGGTCGCCGTGATGAGCAGCGACGCCCACGCGACCAGCGGGATGGTAAACGGCACCAGAAACCCCCAGTACGGCGCGGTGAGACGGGAGATGTAGACGTACAGCCCACCGGCGACGGGCATCGCCGACCCGAGCAGGGCGTTGTAGAGGACGACGAACGACGCCGGAATCGCCGCGAGGAGGATCGCCACCACGACCGCCGGTCCCGCGGCTCCCGCCAGCGGCCCCGGCAGGACGAATATCGGCACCGAGATCGCGTTCCCGACCAGTAGCGCCAGCACGCCGACGATCCCGATGCTCGAGGAGAGCGTCGCCGCGTCGGCGTCGCCGGACTCGCTCATTCCCCCGTCGAACGAGCGGCCCGCCGGCGTCGGATCGCGGCGTCGCGGATCCGCCGGCCGAGGGCGAAGCCGGCGACGCCACCGAGGACGGGCGCGACGGCGAGCAGCGCCGGGACCGTCGCCAGCGGGAAGACGATGCCGAGCCCGAGGCCGACCACCAGCCCGCCCTCGGGGTACTGCGCCGCGGCGACCTCGCGCTCGAGGTCGTCCATCTCCGCCGGATCGTCGCGATACTGTCCGATTGCCATGTTATGGCCCACCATACCATGGGTAAAATAGCTTCGGGCGGTTGACACGCGCTGAAGCGGCGTCGGCGACGGTCGAGTCGCCTCCGAGCCGTCCCGCTGGCGCGACCGGGCACGGCCGGCGGCTCGATCGAAACTGTTCTCCTGTCGATCGTTCCGGGTTGAAAAGAACTAAGTCGATTCTCGTGAACCGTGGTGGCATGGCACAAAAGAGCGCCGCCGTCGTCGGTGGCGGCATCATGGGCGCCGGTATCGCGCAGGTACTCGCACGGAACGGCTACGAGGTGGCCGTCCGCGAGATCAACGAGGAGCTGGCCGAGGAGGCCCGCGAGCGCGTGATCTCGGGCAACTACGGCCTCGAGGACGCCGTCGAGGGCGGCTATCTCTCCGAGGAGGAGAAAGACGAGGTTCTAGAGCGAATGACGTTCACGACGGATCTCGACGCCGCGACCGACGGCACCGACTTCGTCATCGAGGCGGTCACGGAGGACCTGGCGATCAAGGGGCAGGTCTTCCGCGACTTAGACGAGGTCACGGACGACCAGCCGCTGTACTCGAACACGAGCGGGTTCGCCGTCACGTCGATCGCCAACGCCGTCGACGATCCCTCGCGGGTCGCGGTGACGCACTTCTTCAACCCGGTCGCGGTCATGGACATGGTCGAGATCGTCCAGGCACCGGAGACCGACGAGGCCGTCGTCGAGCGCGCCGAGGAACTGGTCGACGAACTCGGGAAGACGCGCGTCACCATCGACGACGATCCCGGCTCCTACGGCTTCCTCGCGAACCGGTGTCACGCCGCGATGCGCGAGGAGGCCAAGAAGATCGTCGACGAGGGGATCGCCACGGAGGAACAGGTCGACAAGGCGCTCGAGGACGGCTACAACCTCCCCGTCGGCCCGTTCTCGCTGGCCGGCCTCGGCGAGGAGTGGGACTGAAAGATCCGTTTCGCCAACTGAATCGGTCTGCGGTGGCGCGCGCTGAACCGCAGTGAGCGATAAGCGAACTGCGGTTCGATACTGCGCGAGGGGTGAGCGAAGGAACGGAGTGACTGAGCGAATCGGCTGGGGAGGACGTGGAATCCCTAGTTGCCACGATCGCAGGACGCTCTATCTTGGTCGATGACACTCGTTGTGTGGTGTTTAGAACCACCGGGTGAGAGCGTCCTGCGATCGTGGCAACACGGAGGGGCCACATCCTCCCCAGCCGATTCGCTCGCTATGCTCGCTCATCCCTCGCGCAGCGTTGCGTCGCGGTGCGTTCGTCACTCACCGCGACACAGCGCGCCACCGCAGGCCGGTTCGTCGGACGGCGCAAATCGAGGGATACCGGTCCGACGTCGTTATTTCCCTTCGAACTCGGGCTCGCGGTCCTCGGAGAACGCTGCCGCGCCCTCCGCGTGGTCCTCGGTCTGGAGCAGTTCCTGGAAGAGCGACCCGTCGTAGGCCAGCCCCTCCTCGAGCCCGCTGTGAACGGCCATGTCGGCGGACTTCTTGATCGCCTGGATCGCGAGCGGCGCCTGGCCGGCCAGATCGGCGACGAACTCGTCGACCTCCTCGTCGAACTCGTCGTCGGCGTAGACGTGGTTGACGATGCCCTCCTCGCCCGCGCGTTCGGCGGAGATGTGGTCGCCGGTCATCGCCAGTTCCTTCGCGACGGCCGGGCCGGCGATCTTCGTGACGTACTGAACGCCGCCGGCGCCGGGCAGGATGCCGAGGTTGACCTCGGGGAAGCCGAACGTACTGCTCTCGCTGGCCAGCCGGAAGTCACAGGCCAGCGCGGTCTCTAAGCCGCCGCCCAGACAGTAGCCGTCGATCTTCGCGACGACCGGCGCGGGGAAGTCCCGGATGAAATCGTAGTGGGACCGCGCCGAGGTGCCGCCGGCCGACTCGTCGGAGAAGCCGCCGATGTCCGCGCCCGCACAGAAGGCCTTCTCGCCGGCCCCCTCGAGGACCACGGCGCGCAGGGCGACGCCGTCTGCGCCCTCGTTCTGTTCCTCGAGCAGTTCGAGGCCCGCGACGATATCCTCCCTGAGCTGGGCGCTCAGCGCGTTCAGCGCGTCCGGCCGGTTCATCGTCAGCGTGCCGACGCCGCTGTCTTCGTCGTACTCAACCAGGACTGTCTCGAGTGATTCGTCCATGGGTGGTGGTCACGGTCATCGGTCAAAAAGGTGTACTGTTCCGCGCCGGACCGACGAACGGTCGCCGGGAGTGGCGACTGCCGTTCACGGCGACCGCCCTCGAGACTCCCGGGTCGGAGTCCCGCTCGGACGCCGCCGACCCGCGCATCGAAGCCCACCAGAAAACATCGAAAACCCGATACGAAAGTGAAAACATATGAAATTCGATACGGCTGTTCGTTCGAAGTAGTACGCGCCGGGAGGGATTCGCGGCGACGGCGGTCCGGTACCGCGCGCTCGAATCGGACCGGGTCGAACCGAGCGCCGGCCGGTCAGAACGCCTGCAGGTCTTCGAGGACGGCCTGTGCGCTACCGTCCGCGATGACTTCACGGGCCCGCTCGAGGCCCTCGCCGAGACTGTCGACGTCCTGGCGTGCGTACATCCGGAACGCGCCGTTGAGCGCGACGGCGTCGGCGAAGTGGTCCTCGCGGTCGCCGGCGAGTACCTCCGCCGTGACCGTCGCGGAGTCGGCCGCGATGTCGTCGACGGCGAGGTCTTCGCGTTCCATGTCCATGCCGTACTCGGCGGTCTCGATCTCGTAGTCCTCGAGGTCCTCGCCCGCGCTCCACTCGGCGACTTTCGTGTAGCCGGGACGGATGTCGTCGTAGCCTTCCATCCCCTGGAAGAAGATGGCCCGCGAGTAGTCGAGTCGCTCGCTCTCCCGGATCAGGTCGATCATTTTCTGCGCGAACGCGAGGTGGTAGAACGAGCCCAGGTGGACGTCCGCGTTCGCCGGGTTGGCGACGGTTTCGATCGTGTTGACGAACGTCCGGACGCCCATCTCGTCGCGGCGGTCGTAGAGGTCGTCGACGCCGGGGTTGAACGCGGGCTGGTAGTAGAAGCCGAAGCCGGTCTCGTCGACCATGTCGGCGCTCTCGCTCGGCTCGAGTTCGGTCCGGACGCCGAGTTCCTCGAGGACGTGTTTGTAGGGCGTCGCCTTCTGGGAGGGGACGCGGTCCCCGGAGTGGACGACGACCGGGGTTCCGGCCGCGGCGGCGACGACGCCGGCACCGACGCCGAGGATGGCGGAGGTGTCCTTGCCGTCGTAGTTGGCCCCGCAGTCGACCGGATCGGCCTCGGGTTCGGCGGTGACGACCGACTCCTCGCGCATGACGTCGGTGTAGGCCGCCAGCTCCTCGGGGTTGTTGCGCTTCCAGCGGTTGGCCAGCCAGAACGCGCCGAGGGTGGTCTCGTCGGGCTCGCCGGCCAGGATCCGCTGGAAGGCCTCGCGGGCCTGCTCGCGGTCCATGTCGTCGGCCGATTTGGGTCCGGAACCGACTACCTCCGTCATCAGGCGTTTCAACGGCCAGTCGCCGAACTCCTGTGATGCCTGCGCCATAGTTGAGACTTCGGACGGACGCCGCAAAAACCCCGCGTTTCCGGTATTACGATGGCCGTCAAACGACGGGTTCACGGCCAGTTACGGGTCGATCGATGTCGCTTCGTCGTCGAATCCGTCGCCGGGGCGACCGACTCTCTCGCTCGACGGTCCCCGGTCGCCGAACCGATCTCCGCCCGTTGCGCGGCTACGACTCGAGGACCAGATCTACCTGATCCCTTTCTATCTAGCCATATTTATATGTGAACGAGGACCGTCCGAGTCGGCAGGTCGGTTCGTCGGCGGTCCGAGCCGGGACGGTTGTCTCCCCGGGCGTCTCGAGCGACGTCGCACTGCAGGCACCGACGAACCGATTTTGACGCCGCTCACGGCGGGATCGACGCCGATCGGGGACCCGTTCAGTGCGATCGGCGCGCGATCACCAGTCTCGGACGACGGCTGCCGGCTAGCACGGTTTGCTCCGGCCAGACCCGGTTCTCGACCGGCGATCGCCCCGGAGCGACCCACGATCGGATCCGGTCGGTTACGCGGTCGCGGACCGACCGTGATTAGGTAGCGCTTCTATTACGTGACTCGACTCCCGTAACGAGTATTAGATGTTTCACCGCTGGGGGCCGTAGTCGGGACTGATGTCGTCTCGGAGCCGCGCCTCCGCCGAGAGCTGGTGGGCGTGAGTCCCCTCGAGCTTGCAGATTTCGGCGGCCCACGGCGCGATCCGGGCGGCTCCCTCCTCGGTCGCCTCCTGGTGGGTCAGCGTCTTCAGATAGGTTCCGACCGTGATCCCGCCGCTGTAGCGGGCGACCTCGAGGGTCGGCAGGCTGTGGTTGGTGCCGACGGCCTTGTCGCCGAAGACGACCGGCGAATGGTCGCCGAGGAACAGCGAGCCGTAGTTGGTGAGGTCGTCGACGATCGAGCGGGGCTCGTCGATCATCACCTGCAGGTGTTCGATCGCGTAGTCGTTGACGACGTCGACGGCGTCGTCCATCGTCTCGGCGACGACGACCTCGCCGTTCTCCGCCCAGCACTCGCGGGCGACGTCCTCGGTGCGCAGGTCGGCCGCCTGTTCGTCGAGCGCGTCGACGGCCGCCTCGGCGACGTCGCGGTCGGTCGAGACGAGGATCGGCCGCGAGTTGGGGTCGTGTTCGGCCTGCGCGAGCAGGTCGGTCGCGACCAGTTCGGGGTCGGCCGTTTCGTCGGTGAGGATCAGGACTTCGGAGGGGCCGGCGAGGAAGTCGATGCCGACGTGTCCGAAGACCTGACGCTTTGCCTCCGTCGTGAAGACGTTGCCCGGCCCGGTGATCTTCGCGACCTCGGGGACCGACTCGGTGCCGTAGGCCATCGCGGCGATCGCCTGCGCGCCGCCGATGCTGTAGATCTCGTCGGCGCCGGCCCGGTCCATCGCGTACAACTGCGCCGGCTGGATGCCCCCGTCGTCCTGGGGCGGCGCGCAGGTGACGACCCGGTCGACGCCGGCCACCTTGGCGGGGACGATCGACATCGCGGGCGCGGCCACGAGCGGGTGGCGACCGCCCGGGACGTAGGTGCCGGCGGACTCGACGGGGACGATGCGCTGGCCGAGTCGCACCCCCTCCTCGAACTCCTTCTCGAAGCCCTCGAGGTGGTCGCGTTGCTCCTCGTGGAACGCGCGGACGTTCTCGATCGTGTTGTCGATCGTTTCCTTCTCGGCCGCGGTCAGTTCCTCCGCCGCGGCGTCGATCGCCGCGTCGCTGATGCGGAACTCCTCCACCTCGACGTCGTCGAACCGCTCGGTGAACTCGTGGAGCGCGTCGTCGCCGCGGTCTCTCACTTCGCCGACGATGTCGTGGACGGCGTCCGTGACCTCCTGGTCGATCTCGATCGAGGCGTCACCCGCCTCTTTGAGATACTCGATACTAGTCATGCACACGGTGTTCATACCCGTATCGAATAATAAAAGATAGGGGTTCGGCCGCTCCGAACCCGCCGACTCGAGGGTCAGCGCCAGCCTCCTACTCCCCGGTCGGGATACAGTGGACCGGAATCGAACTCGTTCGAATCACCGTCTCCGTCGTACTGCCGACGAGCACTCGATCGAGGCCCGAACGGCCGTGGGTCCCCATGACGATGAGATCGATCCCGTTCGACTCGGCGTACCCGACGATCCGTTCGGCCGGAACGCCCTCGAGGACTGCGGTCGTGAGCGACACGCCCGCCTCCTCGGCTGCGTCCTCGAGGGCGTCGATCGATTCCGCTCCGGTCTCGTGGAGGTGTTCGCGGAGCGACTCGCGGAGCACGTCGTTGGGGTTCCCGACGTATCTGGTCTGGTCGACGACGAACACGGCGTGGAGTGTCGCGTCGTAGGCCCGAGCGAGACTCACCGCGTGATCGAGACACTGCTGTGACGGGTCGCTCCCGTCGGTCGGAAAGAGGATCGCGTCGTACATGCGATCGGGTCTCGACCGCGGCGGCTCGTATAAGTATCCGCCAGTTCCCCGCGGGTGGGAGTTCCGGATCGCGACGCGGCGGCAACGATTATTGTCCCGGCCGCGGAACGACCGGCCATGCACGACGGACGCACGATCATCGTGACCGGCGCGAGCGGCGGCATCGGACGGACGATCGCACTTCGATTGCTCGCGGAGGGAGCAAACGTCGCGCTGGCGGCCCGCGGTGACGGCATCGAGGAGACGGCCGCGATGGCCGACGCCGGCGATCGGGCGCTGCCGGTCCGGACGGACGTCACCGACGAGTCGTCGGTCGAGGCCCTGATCGAGCGGACCGCGGACGCCTTCGGCGGGCTCGACGGCGTCGTGAACAACGCCGGCATCGCCGGACCGACGGCGCCGGTCACGGACGTCGACGTCGACGACTGGGACCGAACGATGGCGGTCAACGCGCGGGGCCCGTTCCTCGTGGCGAAACACGCCGCGTCGCTCCTGACCGAGAGCGACCGCGCGAGCGTCGTCAACGTCGCCTCGATCAGCGGCAAGCGACCGCTCGAGGACCGGACTCCCTACGCCGCGTCGAAGATGGCGGTGATCGGGCTCACGCGGACGCTCGCGTTCGAACTCGGCGACGACGACGTGACGGTCAACGCCGTCTGCCCCGGCGCGACCGAAGGGGATCGGATCGAGCGGGTCATCGAGAAGCAGGCCGAGCAGCGCGGCGTCTCCTCCGAGGAGGCGAAGCGAGCGGTGTTCACCGACGACGCGGCGCTCGGCGAACTCGTCGAGCCCGAGGACGTCGCGGACACGGTCTCCTTCCTGCTCGGGCCACAGGCGCGCCGCATTACGGGCCAGGACGTCAACGTCGACGCCGGGACCGCGTGGTACTGACCGCGATCGATCGACGCGCGATCGCGCGGGTCTCAGGCGCGCGACGCGGGAGCGGCGTACGCGTCGGCCAGCGGCGGGATGTCCTCGAGCAGTTCGACCTGTTTCGTGAGCGCGCTGACGGCGTACCGGTCCTCGTCGGGGCCGTAGTCGACGACGTAGTAGGGCGTGTAGACCAGCTCGAGCCGGTCGAGCGAGGTCTCCGGCTGTTTGATCGGCCGATAGGTGCGATCGACGTACGAAAACAGCCACTCGTTCCACTCCCGCTCGGCGTCGGCCTCGTCGTACTCGATCGGGACGACCCGCTCGTCGGCGACCTCGCGAGTCTCGACGTCGGGAAGGGTGACGTCGACCTCGCCGACGCGGCCGGTCGCCGCGTCGACCGCGGCGATGAACTTGTCGTCTCTGTCGCTGCGACCGACGCGACGGAGCGTCACGGTCGTGTAGGCCAGATAGTCGGGGTAGTAGAGGACCGTGACGTCCGGGTCGGCGTCGTCCGACCGACCGAGGAGTGACCGAAGCGTCGATAGCAGGAACGACGTCGGCGTCAATCGGTCCGTCCGATCGGCCGCTTCGTCGGCGTCGAGCCGCGCCTCGAAACACGGGAGCTCCATTACCGCCAACCAACCGCGACGCCTACTTATACTGTTCGCTGTCCCGAGAGCGCTCGAGAACGGGACGACGGTGCGTTTCGAAGGGCAACGGCAGGAAGCGAGCCGCGGTCCGCCGTCGACGCCGTCAGTCGTCGTCGGCGACGCCGCCGTCGGCGAGTTCCGTCGAGCCGCGGAAGATCTCGTCGCGGGTATCGACGGGCATCGGCTCGGTGAACTGGTTGGCAATGATCGTGCCGAGACAGCTCACGAGGAAGCCGATACCGGTCGCCGCGAACGGGTTCGCGTTGTACGGGTAGAGTCCCTCGTAGAGCCCCATCTGCGGGCCGAGGTGGATCGCGAAGTAGACCGCGAAGCCGGCGACGAAGCCGACCAGCGCGGCGGTCTTCGAGGTCGATTCGCGGAGGCTCCCGACGAGATACGGGCCGCTGTAGGCGGAGATGATACCGCCGATCCCGATCCACATGAAGATCGAGAGGTACTCCGGCGGCGTCATCACCGCGGCGACCGCGACGACGGTCACGGCGACCGTCGCGATCCGCGAGATCAACAGCGCGCGCTGGCCGACTGCCTCGCTCGAGGGATCGCCGCCCTTCCACGGGACGTACGTCTTCCGGTAGAAGTCGTTGGCGAAGATCTGCGAGACGGAGATGATGAGGCCGTCGGCCGTCGAGACGATCGCGCTCAGGATCGCGACGCTGAGGAACGCGGCGACGGCCGCGGGCATCGTCTGGGCGAACAACACCGGGACGATCGCGTCGGCGCTCTCGACTTCGATCCCCTGTGCGGCGCCGAGGACCCCGGCGAGGTACATCAGCGGCAGCACCATCCCGGCGATGCCGGCCGTGAGCATGAACTTCTTGATGTACTGGGTGCCCTTGATCGCGAAGAACTTGTTCCCGAGGTGGGGCTGGGCGGTGAAGCCGATGTGGGCGATAAACAGCAGCAGGATCGCCCACCAGCTGGCGAAGGTCGGGTTGTCCGGGTTGGTGTGGCTGCCCCACTGCTGGGCCGGCTCGAGGTTCGCGTTGACGGCGCCGATGCCGCCCTCGAGTCCCCAGCCGGTCATGACCATCACGAAGACCAGCACGGCGATGCCGACCATGATCGCGCCCTGGACCGCGTCGGTGATGATGTCGGCGTTACTGCCGCCGAAGGTGAGATACAGCAAGAGGAGGCCGCCGGCGAGCCAGATGCCGACCTCGTACTCGAGCCCGAGGATGGTGTCGAACATGTGGCCGGCCGCGACGATCTGTGCCATCACGTAGAACAGCAGGAACAGCGCGATGAACGACGCCAGCAATCGGAGCGTCGGGCTCCGGAAGCGGTCGCCGAGGAAGTCCGGGATCGACTGCGAACCGGCCTCGTCGCCGACCTTCTTGGTGATTCGGGCGACGAGCATCATCCCCAGGTAGGCGCCGATCGGATAGATCAGCGCGTAGTAGCCGACCTTGAACCCCATGTCGTAGGCCATGCCCGGCATTCCCATGAACGTCGAGCCGCTGGCGACCGTCGCGGCGTAGGCGAACCCAAGCGCGAGGAAGCCGAACCCGCCGCGTGCGGTCGCGTAGTCGTCCTGTGTAGTCGTCTTCTGCCAGCCCCAGTAGCCGAGGCCGGCGACCATGACGAGGTACATCGCGAGGAAGGCCCACGAGTAGGTGACCACCGTGTCCGAGACCGCCATCAGCGGTCACCTCCGCGACCGGCCAGTCGTTCACTGCTCTCTTCGATGATGTCCTCCATCTTCATCACCCAGACGGCGACGGCGACGAAGTAGAGGAGCGTCGTAACTAGCAGCACCTGTAACACGTTCATTGCTACCACTACAACCCAGACTCAGTTACTGACCAAATAAGTGTAACGGTCTATTGTCCGGATCGGGCCGCCGTTTGCCGGACTCGGTTCAGTAGTCGGCCAGACTCAACTCGATCGCGTTGGCCGTTCCCGTGACGATCTCGGGCAGTTCGGTTCGGAACCGGTCCCCGCGGAACCGGTTTTCCGGTCCGGAGACGACGATCGAACCGAGTAGTTCGTCGCCGACGATGATCGGGCTGGCGACGGCGCGAAACCCCTCGAAGGTCTCGCTGTCGTTGAGCGCGTAGCCGCGCTTGCGGATCGTCTCGAGTTCCGCCAGGAGTTCCTCGACGTCCGTGATGGTGTTTTCCGTTCGGTTGGGAAGCGGATGTTTCTCGACGATCTCCCTGACCCGTTCCTCGGAGAGGTGAGCGAGGATCGCTTTCCCCGAGGCGATGTCGTGTAGCGGCACCCGCCGACCGAGTTCTCCGTAGGGCTGGACCGCGCGGTCGCCCATCGCCTTCTCGATGAAGACCCCCTTACCGTACTCCTCGACCGTGAGCCAGACGATTTCGCCCGTTTCTTCGGCCATCTGCTCGAGGGAGGGCTCCGCGGCGTTCGCGAGTTCGAGCCGGTTTTTGGCCTGAATTCCGTAGTTGAGACACTTGAGTCCGACCCGGTAGGTCGACCCCTCCTTGATGAGGAACTCGTGTTCGACCAGCGTCGTCAGGTGGTCGTGGGCCGTACTCTTCGCGATTCCCAGGTGATCGGCGACCGCCGTGGCACCCGCGCCCTCGAGTTCGTGGACCGCTTCGAGAACGCCGAACAGGTTCGACGCCGATTTGACGGTCCGGGTCCGGTTTTCCGACATCTTGTGGTGAGATGATGGCTGACGACAATAAGCGACCCGGTATCGGGGGGACCGAAGCAGCTATCCGATGCTCCCGAACACGAGTTCGGCGATCGCGATTCCAACGGCCGGATTTGGCCCGATACTGCCCCGTGCCGTTCGGAGGTACCGGACGCCGCGTTCGGTATCGGTGCTCGGCCCCGACCGGGACACGGCCGAAATATACGCGTCCCCGTCGTTCCATTACACTCATATTGATGTAATCCAATGGCGTTCGGGATGAGCGGACGGTCGGATCGCGACGAACAGATGTAGAATTAAGTGGCGGCTCTCGCTACGACGCAACACGAATGCACGAACCAGATTCCGTCTGGGAGTTCGCTATCGCGGACCAGATCAAGTTCGGCCTCGGTTCGACCGGTGAACTCGGCGACGAACTCGAGAGCCGTGGCGTCGAACGGCTCCTGGTCGTTACGGACGAACAGCTCCGCGACGCCGGCATCGTCGACGACGCCCTCGAGTCGGTCCCCGACGACGTCGGCGTGACGGTGTTCGACGGCGTCGAACCCGATCCGTCAGTCGACGTCTACGAATCTGCGCGCGAGGTCGCCGCGGACTGCGATCCCGACGGCGTCGTGGGCGTCGGCGGCGGGAGCTCCCTCGACGTCGCGAAGGTGACGGGAGCGATCGCCGAATCGGATCGCGACGTCCTCGAGTACGTCGCGCCGCCGGTCGGCGGCGGCGAGCCGGTTCCCGATTCCGACGTCCCGGTCTTCGCCGTCCCGACGACCGCGGGGACCGGATCCGAGAGTTCGCCCGCGGCGGTCGTCTCGCTGCCGGATCGGGAACTCAAGGTCGGCATCTCGAGTCGTCACCTCTATCCGGAGCTCGCGGTCGTCGATCCGCTGCTGACCGTGTCGCTCCCGCCGGCGATCACCGCCTCCTCGGGGATGGACGCGCTCACTCACGCGATCGAGGCGTACACGACTCGCCGGTTCGATACGAAGGCCGCGCCCGACCGCGCCGACGAGCGCGCCGACTACGGCGGTCGCACGGAGTTGACCGATCTCTACGCCGAGAAGGCGATCGATCTCATCGGCGACAGCCTGCGGCAGGCCGTCAACAACGGGTCGGACGTCGAGGCGCGCCGCGATATGGCGCTCGGCAGTCTCCTCGCGGGTATCGCGTTTACCAACGCCGGACTGGGGGCGACCCACGCGATGGCCTACCCGGTAGCAGGGGAGAACCACACGCCACACGGCGTCACCGTCGCGGCCCTGCTCCCGTCGGTCATGCGCTACAACGCGTCGACGGCCGTCGACCGCTACGCGCGGATCGCCGAGCTACTGGGCGAACGCGTCGCAGACTGCAGCGGCCGCGAGGCGGCCGACCGCGCCGCGGCCGCGGTCGAGACGCTGTCTGCCGACATCGGGATCCCGTCCGGACTCGCGGAACTGGGGGTCGACGCGGACGACGTTCCTCGATTGGCGGAGAAGACCGAGGAGATCCAGCGACTGCTGGTCGGCAACCCCCGACGCATCACCACCGACGACCTCGAGACGATCTTCGAGAACGCACTGTGAGCGCGTTCGGTGCACTCCGGCATGGGTGCCGCCAGTCGCGGTCGGTACCGATTCGACCGAGCGGAACTCGCTACTGGCGGCTCGCGGCTCCCGACTGCTGGTGGTGCCGGCCCGAAGCACCAGTGAATCAAATATAATATCACCCTGTCACAAATCCTATTTCGAAGATCGCCCGCTAACCGATGGTTTCCGTAACTGCGACACTAGTCGGGTATTGGTGAGATTTGAACGATTATGCCGGATAATAATTAGAAAACCGCATAAAAATCTGCGTATCTCGAGTTCGTCGAGAGACCCCGTCTCCGTTGCGGCGATAATATACTTGTACTTTCACAATCACATTCGGATTACTACCTGAATGCGTATGTTTTGGCCACGAAACGTGGCCGGCGACGCCGTCGATCATTGACCGATCGGACTGTGGCGGGGCCGTCGGGACCCGAAAACGATACGGTGCCCTTCTCCCTAGGACAACCAATGAGTGCTCTGTCGGGGAACTGGCGCGAGGCCATCGACGACGTTGACGCGGCGCTGATCGACGGCTATCAGAGCGGGTTCCCGATCGAGGAGCGGCCGTTCGACCGCGTCGGTACCGACCTCGGAATCGACGAGTCCGCCGCGGTCGACCGCGTTCGAGCCCTCCGAGAGGCGGGGATCGTCCGCCGGTTCGGGGCCGTCCTCAACCCGCCCGTGATCGGCTCTTCGACGCTGGCCGCCCTGCAGGCCCCCGAGGACCGCTTCGACGAAATCGCGGCCGTCGTCAACGAGTACCGGCAGGTCAACCACAACTACGCCCGCGATCACGAGTGGAACATGTGGTTCGTCGTCACCGCCGGCTCCCGCGAGGCCCGCGACGAGATCCTCACCGAGATCGAGGCCCGCACCGGCTGTGCGGTGTTGAACCTGCCGATGCTGACCGACTACTACATCGACCTCGAGTTCCCCGTCGTCAACGCCGACCGCTTTGCGCGGGAGGGCGCGGACCAACGGTCCGCGGAAATGGCGAGTGGCGCGGAACGGAGTTCCGCGAACAGTCGAGCGGCGAAGTCGTTCGAGACGGCTTCGCCGTCTCGTGATGACGGAAGCCGCGAAGCGGCTTCCGAACCACCGCGAGACGACGGTGCAACCGCGAGCCGAGAATCGCTCGAGGACCGCACCGACTCCTCGGCGACCCGGATCAGCGAGACCGCGACGGGCGACCTCTCCCCGCTCGAGGCGGAACTCCTGCTCGAAATCCAGGACGGATTCCCGCTGTCGGCGACGCCGTACCGCGACGTCGCCGCGGAACTCGGCTACGCGGTCGCGGACGTCCTCGCGGCCGTCGAACGACTGCTCGCGACCGGCTGTATCAAGCGGATCGGCTGCGTGATCAACCACGTCGTCACGGGTTTCGACGCCAACTGCATGGTCGTCTGGGACGTTCCCGACGACGAACTCGACGCGTGGGGCGAGCGCGCGGGCGGGTTGCCCTACGTCACGCTGTGTTATCACCGGCCCCGCCGGCCCGAGCAGGACTGGCCGTACAACCTGTTCACGATGATCCACGGCCGCGACCCCGCGGCCGTCGACGCCAAGATCGACGAACTCGCCGCCGACTACCTCCCCGTCGATCACGAGCGACTCTACTCCACCGAGACGCTGAAACAGACCGGCGCACGCTACGACGACCTGCTCGGCGCGTAGCCGGACCGAATCGACCGCCCGGGTCGAGGCCAACGTTCCGGCCACCGTCGCCGCCGCTCGAGGGCCGGGAAACGTATTTCACGTTCCGTCGCTTACGAGGGGTCACGATGATGGCGACGACCCACGCGCTGTCGGGCCTGGTCCTGGCGCTGCCCGTGCTGGCGGTCGCTCCGGACCTCGCACCGGCGGCGTTCCTCGCTGGACTGGTCGGCGGGGTCGCCCCCGACCTCGACCTCTACACCGGCCACCGGAAGACGCTTCACTACCCCGTGTACGGCGCCGTCGCGACGGTGCCGGCGATCGTCCTCGCGGCGCTCGTCCCCGCGCCCGTGACGGTCGCGATCGCCGTCGGTCTCGCGGCCGCGACCCTCCACGCCGTCGCCGACGCGGCCGGGAGCGGCCTCGAGCTACGGCCCTGGCAGGGGACCTCCGAGCGGGCGGTCTACAGCCACTACCACGGCCGCTGGGTCCGTCCGCGGCGGTGGGTCCGGTACGACGGCGCCCCCGAGGACCTCCTCGTGGCCGGGCTCGCGGCGGTGCCGCTCGTCGCGATCGGCGACGGCCCCGTGACCGCCCTTGCACTCGCCCTCGTCGCGGTGTCGGCCGTCTACGTCCTGTTGCGGAAACGGCTCGCGACCGTCGCCGAGCGACTCGTCTCCGTCCTCCCGGCGTCGGTCCGGCCCTACGTCCCCGCGCGGTATCTCTGACCCGAGGCCGGCGCGACTGAACGGTGTTTTTATCAGTCAGCGCTCCGACTGATTCCCCAATGAACGGAGAGCGGGCGGCCGAACGCGGCGTCAGAGCGGGACTCGTCGCCGTGATCGTCGCGGGCGTTCGCCGACGCGATCCGGGCGCGGTCGTCAACGCCGTCGTCGGGTTCGCGGCGACGTACGTCCCCGACGCCGTCGAGCGCCTCTTCGACCTCGAGCTCCGGCCGTGGCAACGCGCGTACGTCGACGCCGCCGTGCTCACCCATGCCGTCGGCATGCTCGGCCCCTACGACGACGTCTGGTGGTGGGATCACGTGACCCACGCTCACTCGTCGACGCTCCTGGGCGGCGCCGTCTTCGCGGCCGCCCGTCGCCGCGGCGAGGATCCCCGCCCGCGCGTCGTCGCCGCCGTCGCCATCGCCGGCTGCTGCTGGGAACTCCTCGAGTACGCCATCCACGCGACGGCACGGCGGCTCGGCGTCGAACCGGTGCTCGTCACCTACGGCAAACGCGACACGGCGCTCGATCTCGTCTTCAATTTCGTCGGGGCCGCCGTCGTCCTCCTGCTGGGGGATCGCGCCCTCGAGAACCTCGCTCGAGCGCCCGGCGACGACTGACCACGCGAACCAGGCTCGCTCATTCGAGCGCGTCGGCGACGACCTCGATCGGCGTCGGCGGCTCCGCGGGGGCGTCCGGCCGGTTCTCGAGCTGGGTGCGACAGGATGCCCCGGGAGCGACGATCCGATCCCCGGGGCTATCGTCGACCTGCTCGTACAGGATGTCGGCGATCGCGTCGCTCATCGAGGCGTGTTCGGATTCGTAGCCGAAACTGCCGGCCATCCCACAGCAGCCCGACTCGAGCGGGTCGACCGCGTAGCCCGCGCGTCGGAGGACGCCGACGGCGTGGTGGTCCGTCGCGACCGACTTCTGGTGGCAGTGGCCGTGATAGATCAGATCGTCGGTCGCCGCCCGCTCGTCGAAGTCGATCGCCTCGTCCAGCCGGAAGGCGTCGAGATACTCGCAGACGCCGTAGGTCGCACTCGCCAGCTCGGCGGCGTCCGAGCCGAGCAGATCGAGGTAATCGGACTGGAGCATGACCGCGTCGGAGGGCTCGACGACGACCACGTCCCAGCCGTCGGCGACCCGCGGTGCGAGCGCCTCGACGTTCTCGCGGGCTGCGTTCCGCGCTTTCTCGAGGAATCCCTTCGAGAACGCCGGCCGGCCGGTGTCGCCGAGACCGTCGGGCACCGAGACGTGGACGCCCGCGGCCTCGAGGACGCGGACGGCCGCCTTCCCGGCCTCGGGGTGGCTGTAGTTCGTGTAGGTGTCGGGGTAGAGGACGGCTTTGCGGGTTGCTTCGCGCTCGGAGACGCGAGCCCCACCGCGTTCGTGGAACCAGTCCCGGAACGTCTTCGCGCGGAACGTCGGTAGCGGTCGGTCCGCATCGATCCCGACGATCGCCTCGAGGGCCTTTCGGGCGCCCGGCAGTTTCGGGAGGGCGTTCGAGAGCGGGGCGAGCTGGCTCCCCCACCGCGAGAGGGTCGCGACGTTGGCGAAGAGCCGATCGCGCAGGCTCGCGCCGTTGCGCCGGTGGTACTCGTGGGTGACCTCGGCCTTGAGCTTCGCCATGTCGACCTCGCTGGGGCAGTCGATGGCACAGCCCTTGCAGCCGATACAGAGGTCCAGCACCTCCTCGACGAACTCGTCGGTGAACGCCTCGTCGGGGTCGAGATCCCCGCTCATCGCCTGCCGGAGCGCGTTCGCCCGGCCGCGGGTGGCAGTGATCTCCTCGTCGGCCGCGCGGTAGGTCGGACACATCACGCCGCCAGTGGTCGACTGCTCGCCGCGACAGCCGCCACAGCCGTGGCAGAGCTCGACCATCCCTTGCATCCCGTTGTCGTTGTTCCACTCGAGGGCCGGCTCGAAGCCGGCGTCGAACTCGTAGTCGGGGTCGAACCGCAGGTTCTCGCGCAGATCCGTCGGCGCGTCCTCGCGGAAGACGACCTGTCCCGGATTCAGGAGCCAGTCGGGATCGAACGCCGTCTTGAGGTCCTGGAACGTCGCCCAGAGCTCGTCGCCGTAGCGTTTCCGGTTCCACTGGGTGCGGGCGCGGCCGTCGCCGTGTTCGCCCGAGACCGAGCCGCCGAGTTCGACCACGAGGTCCGTCACGTCGTCGGCGATGCCGTGCAGTTGCTCGAGCCCGATCTCGGTCTTGGTGTTCACGAGCGGCCGGACGTGGAGCACGCCGGGGCCGGCGTGGGCGTAGAAACTGGCGTAGGTGTCGTGGGCCTCGAGGATCGCCTCGAAGCGCTCGACGAACTCGGGGAGCTTCGCGGGCGGGATCGCGGTGTCCTCGATGAAGGAGATGTGCTTCGCGTCGGTCGTCCGCGAGAGCAGAATCGGGAGGCCGGATTTGCGGAGCTTCCACAGCTTGGCGCGCTCGGCGTCGTCGTAGGCCTCCAGCGCCTCGAGCGCGAGGGTTTCGGCTTCACTGCTCGGCGCAGCCGCGGTCGGCTCCCCCGCCGGCGTCGCCGACGGGACGCGATCGGCCAGCAGGCTCGCGACCTGTTCCCTGCCGTGATCGTCGTCCTCGGCGTAGAACTCCACGAGCAGGACGGCGTTGGTCCCGTCGGGGAGGGTCTCGGTGACGGGGCCGAACTCCGCGGTGTCGCGGGCGAGATCGAGCAGCACGTCGTCCAGCACCTCGACGGCCGCGGGGTCGTGTGCGAGGATCGGTTCGACGTCCGCCATCGCCTCGTGGAGGTCGCGATAGCAAATCAGGGAGACGGCCTTCGTCTCGGGCACCGGCTCGAGCGAGACGGTGGCCTCGGTGACGATCGCCAGCGTGCCCTCGCTGCCGGCCAGCAGGCGCGCGAGGTTGACGGTGCCCGGCTCGCCGGTGTCTTCGTCCCCCGGCAACGCCTCGCCGCGGGCCTCCGCGACGAGCCGATCGAGGTTGTAGCCCGAGACGTTGCGCTTCAGATCGGGGTAGGTCGCCGCGATCAGGTCGGCCTCCTCCGCGAGGAGCCGCCCGAGTTCGGCGTAGATCCGGGCCTCGAGGTCGCCGTCGGGATCGGCTCGCCCGTCGATCTCCTCGAGCGTGACCTCGCCGAACCGCGTGACGGTGCCGTCGGCGAGGACCGCTTCGACTTCCTCGACGTAGGCGTCGGTCTTGCCGTACTGCAGCGAGTGGGCGCCCGTCGAGTTGTTCCCGATCGCGCCGCCGATGGCGCTCTTGTCGCCCCACGCGGGGTCGGGGGCGAATTTGAGATCGTGTGGCTCGAGGGCCTTGTTCAGCGTTCCGAGGATCGTCCCCGGCTGGACCGTCGCGGTCCGACCCTCGGGATCGATCTCACGGATCTCGTCCATGTGTCGCGTGAAGTCGAGGACGACGGCCCGGTTGACCGCCTGGCCGGCGAGGCTCGTCCCCCCGCCCCGCGGGAGGATCGGAATCTCGCGTGCCGCGCAGTACTCGAGGATCCCCGACACGTCGGCCGTCGACTCGGGGAAGGCGACGGCGATCGGCGTCACCTCGTAGGGGCTCGCGTCGGTCGCGTACAGCTCCCGGGAGTAGGAGTCGGCCCGCACTTCGCAGTCGACGAGCCGTTCGAGGTCAGCCACTAGCGCCGGGCGGTCGACGTCGTCGCTCCGGTAGTCGTAGTTCGCGCGCCGGTCGGCGGCCGGGTCGGCGCTCGGCTCGAGGGACATGCGTTACCCTTGCACAGGTACGGCCAAAAGCGCCCGCATTGGCGAGGTATCCGTGCCTCGACGCTCGGCCGACAGCCGGTCGGGAGCCGACGGGAAGCGACCGGACGGCAACTCTCGAGCCGTCCGGTCCGCACGTGGGACGAGGTGCTGGGAGTGGTGACCGAGTCGAAAAGTGGCCCCGTCGTTTTCCCACGTGCGCCCCCGGGGCCGCCGTCCGATCTCACGGACGGTACTAGCGAGAACGGGTGACAGCAACACAAACGATTCCCCTACCTAGTTAGGAACCATCGATCCGCTCGAGGCGCGGACGGCTCGCCGTCCGAGCGAACTCTGGCGCCCGGCCGGCGGGACCGACCTACGCGTCGTCGCCCCAGTCGCCGCTCATGCCGACGCGCTCGCCATCCTCCCAGACGTAGTAGCCCTCGCCGGTCTTCTTGCCGAGGTTGCCGGCCCGGACCTTCCGGCGCAGCGACTGGGGCGGCTTGAACCGCTCGCCGAGCTCCTCGCGGAGGTGTTCGGCGATGTGCAGGCGGACGTCCAGTCCGACGTGGTCGGTCAGCTCGAGCGGCCCCATCGGGTGGCCGTAGCCGATCTCCATCCCCTCGTCGATGTCGGCTGGGCTGGCGACGCCCTGTTCGACCATCCGGATCGCCTCGAGCCCCAGCGCCAGTCCCAGCCGCGAGGTCGCGAAGCCGGCCGTGTCGCGCACGACCACGTCCTCCTTGTCGATCCCGCGGACGTAGTCGACGGCGAACTCCTCCGTGCGCTCGTCGGTCTGCTCGGCGATGACGATCTCGACGAGGTCCATGATGTGGGGCGGGTTGAAGAAGTGCAGCCCCACCGCTCGCTCGGGGTGCTCGAGGGCGCTGGCCATCTCGGTCACCGACAGCGAGGAGGTGTTCGAGGCGATGATCGTGTCCTCGCCGGTCGCGTCCTCGACGTCCGAGAACACCTGCTGCTTGAGGTCCATGTCTTCGGGCACCGCTTCGACGACCAGATCGGCGTCCGCGACGGCCCCCGCGAGGTCGGTCGTCCCCTCGACGCGCTCGAGGGCTGCCTCCATCTCGTCCTCGGTGAGCTTGCCCCGGTCGACGCCGCCCTGGAGGTTCTCCCGGATCCCCTCGAGGCCGTCCTCGACGAGGTCGTCCTCGATGTCCCGCAGGACCACGTCGTGGCCCGCGGTCGCGGAGACCTGCGCGATTCCGTGTCCCATGCTGCCGGCTCCGAGAACTGCGATTTGCATGTGCGAATCCACAGACGAAGCGATCAAAAGCGTTCCCTTTCGAACAAACCCCCCGCTGCGATCGGGACGGCGGCCGCCCCGAACCACGGCGCGCCGTCGATCGCTCGCCTTCTCGGGCGGACCGACGAGTGGCGAAGAACGGAGCTACTTTAGTTCCGGAGCGCGAGTCAGTCAGTACCAATGAGCGATCGCCAGCCAGTCGTCGTGCAGGCAGTCAGGACTCCGCAGGGGAAACACGGTGGCGTCTACGCCGAGACCGGCAGCGAGGAGCTGTCGGTCCCGCTCGTGAACGAGATGCTCGAGCGGACGGGCCTCTCGGGCGAGGACGTCGACGACGTCCGGTGGGGCTGTGCCAAGCAGGTCAACGAGCAGAGCAACAACATCGCGCGGGTGATAGCCCTCCTGTCCGACCTCGGCGAGGGAGTGCCGGGCACCACGATCGACCGGCTCTGTGCCTCCTCGGCGGAGGCGATCATGAGCGCCAGCGACGCGATCCGGGCGGGCCAGCGCGACGTGATCGTCGCCGGCGGCGTCGAGAACATGTCCCGCAACGAGCGCCGGAAGGGCATCGACTCCTACGCGGGCATCGCCGAGCAGTACGACGCGGCCGGGCTCGCGATGGGCCAGACCGCCGAGAAGGTCGCCGAGGAGTTCGATATCTCTCGCGACGAGCAGGACGAGTACGGCGCGCGCAGCCAGCAGCGGGCCTGCGAAGCGACCGAGGACGGCACGTTCGACGAGGAGATCGTCCCCATCGAGACCGAGGAGGGACTCGTCGCGGAGGACGAGGGGCTCCGTCCCGGGACGACCAAAGAGAAGATCAGCGGTCTCCCGCCGGCGTTCCGCGAGGAGGGCACCGTCACCGCCGCCAACGCCTCCCAGGTCTCCGACGGCGCTGCGGGGGTCCTCATCACGAGCAAGGAGTTCGCCGAGAACGAGGGCCTCGAGATCATGGCCGAGATCGAGGACCACAACGTCGCCGGCGTCGATCCGACGATCATGGGGATCGGCCCGGTCCCCGCGGTGCGGGGGATCTGGGAGCGGAACGGCCGGTCGGCCGACGACTACGACCTCGTGGAACTCAACGAGGCCTTCGCGAGCCAGACGATCTACTGCCGGGACGAACTCGGCTTCGACGACGATCGGTTCAACGTCAACGGCGGCGCGATCGCCATCGGCCACCCGCTGGGGGCCTCGGGCGCGCGCCTCCCCGTCACGCTGATCCACGAACTCCAGCGCCGGGGCGGCGGCCTCGGACTCTCGACGATGTGCGTCGGCTATGGCCAGGGTGCAGCCGTCGAGTTCCGCGTGCCGGACCAGTAACGGCTCCCGGCTACCGATTCCGTTGCAGGTTCCGAGCCTCGACGGTCGCCGTTTCCGACCGCTGTTATTCGCCGTCGTTTCGGCTGCGATCGAGAGTATAGACGTTCGCGGTAGACAAAATTCGACTGCGAGTTACTTTGTGACTGCTGTGACCTCCCTCGAGAGCCGTCGAGGAGTCCGGCCGCTGTTCGAGCGTCGCTGCAAAAATTCGGATGCGTTTCGCCTCGAGCGGCGCCCGACTACAGGATCTGGTCGGCGATGATGTTCTTCTGGATCTCGCTGGTGCCCTCGTAGATCTTCGTGATGCGGGCGTCGCGGTAGTAGCGTTCGGCGGGGTAGTCCGTGACGTAGCCCGAGCCGCCGTGGACCTGGATGCCCTCGTCGGCGACTTCGACCGAGATTTCGGAGGCGAAGTACTTCGCCATGCTCGAGTACTGCGCGGCGATGTCCTGGTTCTCCTGCTCGACCTGGGTCGCGGCGCGGTAGGTCAGCGAGCGGGCGGCCTCGACCTTGGTGGCCATCTCGGCGATCTTGTGCTGGATGGCCTGGAAGTCCGAGATCTTCTGGTCGAACTGCTCGCGCTGGTTGGCGTACTCGATGGCGGCGTCGAGCGCGCCCTGGGCGGCGCCGACGGCCTGCGCGGCGACGTTGGCACGACCGGCGGCGAAGAACTCCATCAGCTGGTAGAAGCCCTTGTCGACCTCGCCGATGACGTTCTCTTCGGGAATACGGACGTCGTCGATGACGACCTCCGCGAGGTCGGAGGCGCGGATACCGAGTTTGTTGTCGATCTTCTCGGTCGTGATGCCGTCCCAGTCCATCTCGACGAGGAAGGCGGTGATGCCTTTGTGGCCCTCGCCGGGGCTCGTCTTGGCCATGAGGACGCCGACGTCGGCGACGGTCCCGTTGGTGATCCACATCTTGTTGCCGTTGGCGACGAACTCGTCGCCGTCCTTCTCGGCGACCGTCTCGATGCCGGCGACGTTCGAGCCGTGGGCGGGCTCGGAGATCATGGACACGGACGCGATCTCCCCGTTCGCGATCTTGGGCAGCCACTCCTCTTTCATCCACTCGTCGCCGAACTCCATGAGCATGTTCGAGCCGAACCCGGCGCTGCCGATCGCGGAGCCGATCCCCGGATCCGCACGCCAGAGTTCCTCGGTGACGATGGTACTGGCGATCTTGTCCATCCCGGCACCGCCGTACTCGAGCGGGATGCTCGGCGCGACGAAGTCGTACTCGGCAGCCTTCCGACGGAGGTCCTCGGGGTACTTCCCTTCCTGGTCGTGTTCCTCGGCGACCGGTTTGATCTCGTTCTCGCCGAACTCGCGGACGGCCTCGCGGATCGCTTCGTGTTCGTCTGACAGCTGGAACGTCATGATAGACCCCTTGGGGTCGTCTTACAAAGTAGCTTCGGATATATTCCGCGTTTGGTATTGTTAACTCGACGGCTGGCCGGCTCATCACGATGGAAACCGCCGACGGTCGATGAGGGGGCGGTCGCGATCCGACTGCCGAGGCGCGGTTCGACCGTCTACTGCTCGCCCTCGTCCTCGCCGCGGAGTTCGAACTTCTGGACCTTGCCGGTCGTGGTCCGGGGCAGTTCCTGGACGAACTCGACCTCGCGGGGGTGTTTGTACTCCGCGAGGTTCTCGAGGCAGTACTGCTTGATGTCCTCGGGCGTCGCCTCGGCGTCGGGCGTGGTCACGATGAACGCTTTCACGGTCTCGCCGCGGCGCTCGTCCGGGACCCCGACGACGGCGGCGTCGGCGACGTCCTCGTGTTCGAAGAGGAGTTCCTCGACTTCGCGCGGATAGACGTTGTAGCCGCCTGTGACGATCATGTGCTTCTCGCGGTCGACGACGTAGAAGAAGTCGTCCTCGTCCCAGTAGCCGATGTCGCCGGTGTGGAACCAGCGCTTGCCGTCCTCGTAGGTGAAGGCTTCCTCGTTGGCCTCGGGCAGGCCGTAGTACTCCTTCATCACGTTCGGGCCGTGGATGACGAGTTCGCCGGTGACGTCGCGGAGGTCGGCCTCTTCCTCGTCGATCGGCCCCTCCTCGACGCGGGGGACCGTCTCGAAGTCGTCGTCGACGATCTTCGCCTCGACGCCCTCGAGGGGCTGGCCGATGCTGCCCTTCCGGCGGTTCTCGTTGGTGTTGGCGTGGGTGACCGGGCTCGTCTCGGTCAGGCCGTACCCCTCGTTGAGCTGGACGCCCCACAGCTCCTCGAACCGGTCGAGGACCTCGAGCGGCAGACTCGAGCCGCCGGAGTTGGTAAAGCGCAGGGAGTCGAAGTCGTAGCTCTCGGCGTCGGGGTGGTTGATCATGTCGTTGAACATCGCGGGGACGGCGAACATGATTGTGATCTCGTCCTCTTCGAGCTGGTCCATCACGTCGGTGGCGTCCCACTCGGGCACCGGGTAGTAGGTGCCGCCGCTGTACATCGCGCCGTTCATGACGACGGACATGCCGTAGATGTGGAACAGCGGGAGCGTGCCGATGAGCCGGTCGGAGGCCTGGAACCCGCCCGGCGGGACGCCGGCGTTGGCCCGCGTCGTAAAGGCGAGGTTGTGGTGGGTCAGCAGGACGCCCTTCGGCGTTCCGGTCGTCCCGGACGTGTAGGGCTGGACCGCGACGTCGTCGTCGTCGCGATCGACGACGGCCTTGGTATCCTCCGCGAGGAAGTCGTCGAACTCGGTCGCGCCGTCGACGTCAGCGCCCACGCTGACGACCTGCTCGACGTCCGTATCGTCCTGTACCTCGAGGACGTTGGGAACGAGGTCGGCGAGCGCGACGACGGCTTTCGCCCCGCTGTCGCCCAGCATGTGGCTGATCTCGCGGGCCTTGTACTGGGGGTTCATCGGGACGATGATCCCGCCGGCACGCAGGGTGCCGTAGAAGGCCGTGACGAACTGCGGCAGGTTCGGCAGGTAGATCCCGACGCGGTCGCCCTCGCCGATGCCGCGGTCCTCGAGGGCCTGAGCGAACTGCCCGGCTCGCTCCCAGAACTCCGCGTAGCTCAGTTCGGTCCCTTCGTACGCGATCGCGGGCGACTCCGAGTTCGCATCGACGGTCGCTTCGACCTCCGTCACGAGGTTTGTCATACCTTGTGTATGGTTGTCCGGGCCGTCAAAAGGATTGTTACTCGGCGCTCCCGTTTCCGACGGTTGTTCCGGAAAACGGGACTCGAGCACCCAGTCGGGCCCCGATCAGTCGAGCGCCGACGGATCGGCGCCGGACTCGGTCCCGGTGTCGCTCGGCAGATCGTAGCCGACGACGAGCCGGGCGTGGAGCAACGCGGCGACGATAGCCGCCGCGGCGACCAACTGAACCGCGACGTGGACGATCGAGCCGAACATCGCGCCGAGGGCGGCGACGATGAAGGCCGCGCGGACCGGCGCGGAGAGGTCACGCGCCCCGTCGAACCCGACCGTCGCGACGATCAGGGCAGTGGTGCCAGCCAGCACCACGGGGAAGGCGACGAGCGTCTCGGCCGACCAGTAGATCAGGCTCTCGTTCGCGATGAACGCGTAGGGGATGACGAACCCGGGCGCGCCGAGTCGGAGCGCCTGCTTGGCCGACTGGAGGAAACTCGCCCCCGCGATCCGTGCGCCGACCGCGACCGAGATCGCGACCGGCGGCGTGATCGCCGACAGCATCGCGAAGTAGAACACGAACATGTGCGCCGCGATATCGGGCGTCCCCAGTTCGGTGATCGGTTTCGCGACCAGGATAGCTACGAGGATGTACGCCGCGGGCGTCGGCATCCCCAGTCCGAACAGGATGCTGGCGATCATCGCGAGGAACAGGACGACGAACAGCCCGCCGCCGAACCCGAGCAGGCTGACGTCGCTCACGCCGATAATAGCCGTCGCGATTCGGGCGGTGAGTCCGGTTCCCTCGAGCAGTTTGACGATTACGCCCATCGCCGCGAGGACGCCGACGAGCGGGGCCATTTCGATGCCGCCCTGCTTGAGTCCGTCCAGCGTCTGCTTGGTCGTCCCAGCGACGTTCCGGGCGAGTTCCCCGGCCGATATTCCCTGTGTCTCGACGTCAAGACCGTCCTTGAGGTCCACGTCGAGGACCTCGACGACGACGTTCCGGACGTACATGACGGCCGTGATCGAGAAGATCGTGTACATCCCGGCCGAGAACGGGGAGTACCGCAACACGACGAGCGTCAACAGGAGAACGCCCATCGGGATCGTAAAGTGAAGCCCCCGGAGCAAGAGCCACCAGTTGAACGACGTCAGGTCGTTCGAAACCCAACCGAACTTGAGGATCGTAAAGTGAACGGCCAGACAGACGCTGAAGTAGAACAGCGCAGCTGGAATGACGCCGGCCTGGACGATGTCCAGGTACGGGACCTCGATGATGTCGGCCATCAGGAACGCGGCCACGCCCATCACCGGCGGCAGCATCTGGCCGCCCGCCGAGGCGACCGCCTCGATCGAGGCCGCGATGTCGTCGTCGACGCCTTGATCCTTGATCATCGGGATCGTGAAGCTGCCGGTCGTCGCGGTGTTGGCCGCCGCGCTACCGGTGATCGATCCCATGATCATGCTCGAGATGACGGCGATCTGGACGACGCCGGTCCGGAGGCTCGTCCCGAGTTCCTCGCCTATCTCGCGGACGAACTCCATCAGTCCGAACGCCTTGGCGAGCCCGGCGAACATGATGAAGATGGCGACCCACGTCGAGCCGATCCGCATCAGCGTACCGTCGTAGACGCCGCTGATCCCGATCGCACCGTTCTCGGCGATCTGTCCCCAACTCATTCCCGAGTGGCGGAACACGCCGAACAGTTGCGTGCCGACCATCGTGTGGGCGTAGAGGATCGAGACGACGGCGACCGCTGCGATGACCGTCCCGAACGCCCGCCGTGTCGTGTCGATGGCGAGCGCGATCAGGACGCCGCCGACGAGGTGATCCGTGCTGTTGTAGCCGAGAATAAACGCATCGCCCTCGAGTCGGCCGAAGTTCGCGTAGACGTAGGCCGTGGCCGCGAGCGCGACGACAGCCAGTACGAGAGTGATATACGGGTCGACTTTCTCGTAGATCCGACGCGCCCGCTCGAATACGCCTGCCGTCGCTCGGTTCGATGACGGCGCTTTCGGTTCGGACGCTGCCTCGTCACCGACCTCGTCGTCCGTCTGCTCGCCGCCGAACCGGTTCTGGGCGTAGTCGAGGTAGTACAGCGCGACCCCCATGCCGAAGAAGAGGATCATGTACCGCTCAACGCGCACTACCCATCTCGGCTCGGCGACGATCCACGAAAACGGCCATCCGAACACGAGAGAGACGGCATACACGAGTGTGAAAACCGTCAGAAAGGCCCCCAGTACGTAGGTGACGCCGTCGAGGGCGCGCAGGGGGATCGCTCGCTCGGAACGCCGGCTAGTTGTGGACATCGGTATTACTGTTCTTCGGCGCGTTCGAAGTCCTCGCTCCAGACGTCGAGCTCGTCCTGATAGAAGTCGGCCGCGGCCGGGTGGAACGGAACGTCGGCGTACATGTTCTTGACCCAGAACTCGTCGCTCTCGAAGGTCCCCAGCAGGCCGTGGTAGTCGGCCAGTTCCGCCTTCTGTTCGTACATCGCCGTGAGGAAGTTGTAAACGGTGTCGTAATTGAGGTCGTTACGCGCGACGAAGTTGTACGCGAAGGTCGGCGCGGCGATCTCGCCCGGCGTGTCCACGTCTTCGAGCGTACTGGTGTCGACCGACTGGGATAGGAGTCGCTCGTCGTCGTCCCACGACTGCGCAGTCGAGTCCTCGACGTCGAGGACGGTCAGATCGACCTCGCTGGCGATCTGCTCGAGCCAGCTGGGGACCGCTGCGAAGTTCATTAGCGTCCCCATGCCGACGTCGAGCTGGTTCTCGTTCATCGCACTCCCTTGACTGCCGTAGCTCACGCTCGCGCGGTCGTAATCGTCGGCAGCGTAGCCGAGCGCCTTCTCGAGGGCGGGTGCCGTCCCGGAGCCCTCGGGCGTCGGCGAGACTTTCGTCCCGGAACCGATGTCCGACAGCGTCGAGAGGTCGGAGTCGTTGGTGATGAAGAACCACGGCAGGTCGTAGTAGTGGAAGACCTGGACCATATCGAAGTTGAGCTGGTCGTACGGGTCGTTGCCCTGTTGGACGTCGTGGGCCGACCAGTTCTGGATGTAGACCATCTCGGCGTCTTCGCTCTGTAACGCGCCGATGTTCGCTTCGGTCCCCTGGCTCGTCTGGGCCTCAACGAAGAGGTCGTCGGTCTGGTCGTTGACTGCACTCGCGAGCCCCTGGTTCGCAGTGTAGGCCGTCGTACTCGAGGTCGACGTTCGCATCCGGACGGTCGTCTCGCTGCTGCCCCCGCTCCCGGAACAGCCGGCCAACGCCGTCGCCGCTCCGACGCCTGCCGCCGCGAGAACTGATCGTCGAGTCGAACGCCTATCCGTGTCCGTGTGTTCGTTCGCCATGGGGCATCTCTTCATAGTTACCTATTATAATCCTTCCGCTATCTGTCGAAATCGGACGATAGTTATACGATAACACACACCACCGATGCGATCGGCGTTGCTCTCGACGACGGCTGGGATCCGTCCGTCCGCCGGTGACGGTCCTGCGCGGCCGTCAGCCGTCGCTTCTCCGGTCGCGAACGTGACCAGCGGTATCGCAATACCTATTGTGCCATTCCCGTAGGTCTAGGTATGCTGGATTTCGTTCAGCTCGAGGAAGACCTCGATCAGGAAGAGCGGATGATCCGGGACACGGCCCGGGAGTTCGTCGACGAACACGTCAAGCCCGACATCGGCGACCACTTCGAGGAGGGAACCTTCCCGAAGGAACTCATCCCGAAGATGGGAGAGCTCGGCTTCTACGCTCCTAATCTCGAGGGATACGGCTCGCCGAACGTCTCCGAGACGGCCTACGGACTCCTGATGCAGGAACTCGAGGCCGGCGACTCGGGACTGCGCTCGATGGCGTCGGTTCAGGGCGCGCTGGTGATGTACCCGATCCACGCCTACGGCAGCGAGGAACAGAAGGAGGAGTGGCTGCCGGACATGGGTCGAGGCGAGGCGATCGGTTGCTTCGGCCTCACCGAGCCCGAACACGGCTCGAACCCGTCGGCGATGGAGACCCGCGCCGAGCGCGACGGTGACGGCTACGTCTTGAACGGCTCCAAGACCTGGATCACGAACTCGCCGATCGCCGACGTGGCGATCGTCTGGGCACGCGACAAGTCGGCGGCGGACGACCCCGTTCGCGGGTTCCTCGTCGAGACCGACCGCGACGGCGTCACGACCAACAAGATCGACGACAAACTCTCGCTGCGAGCCTCGATCACCGGTGAGATCGGTCTCAACGACGTCCACGTGCCCGAGGAGAACGTCCTCCCGGGCGTCGAGGGCATGAAGGGGCCGCTGTCCTGTCTCACGCAGGCCCGCTACGGCATCGCCTGGGGCGCGGTCGGCGCTGCCCGGGACTGCTTCGAGGAGGCCCGGCAGTACGCGAAGGACCGCGACCAGTTCGGCGGTCCGATCGGTCGGTTCCAGCTCCAGCAGCGCAAGCTCGCGGAGATGGGCACCCAGATCACGCTGGCGCAGCTGCTGGCCCACCGGCTCGCCGAACTCAAAGAGCGCGGCGAGATGCGGCCACAGCACGTCTCGATGTCGAAGCGGAACAACGTCCGCATGGCCCGCAACCAGGCCCGAATCGCCCGCGAGATGCTCGGCGGCAACGGCATCACGACGGACTACTCCCCGATGCGACACATGTCCAACCTCGAGACGGTTTACACCTACGAGGGCACCCACGACATCCACACGCTCGTCCTCGGCGAGGAGTTCACCGGCATCCCCGCCTACCAGTAACGCCGCGTCGCCGACTCTCGTTCTCCCGGCCGATTTCCCGTTTCGCTCCGCCTCAGCCGCCGGCACCGGCCGGTTCCCCCCCGTTCGAGTCGGCCCGGTTTCGGAAACGGGCGTCCCGCTCACCAGTATCTCCGTCCCGTCATCCGAAATATTAATTGCAGCCTCCGAACAGTATCGGACATGGGCACGGATCGAGACGGCGACGACGGGGCCGGCGTTTCCACGACGCGGAAGACGTTCCGACTCCTCGAGGCGCTCAAAGACGAGGAAGGCGTCACCATCGCCGACCTCACCGAGCGGACGGCCCTCCCTAAGAGCACCGTCTACCGCCACCTCAAGACGCTGACGGAACTGGGATACGTGATCGAACGAGACGGCCGGTACTACGTCGGGTTTCGGTTCGTCGAACTCGGGGAGCAGGCCCGATCCCGGAAGGCGGGATACACGGCCGCGAAGCGAGCAGTGTTCGAACTCGGCAAGGAGACCGACGAACGCGCGGTGTTCGTCGTCGAAGAGGACGACGACGCCGTCTACGTCCATCGCTACGGCAGCCTCTCGAGTTCGATGATCGGCCAGCGCCGACCGCTGCACTCGATGGCCTCCGGGAAAGTGATTCTCGCGGAGTGGGACGACGACGCCGTCGCGGACTACGCCGAGCGGAGCGGCCTCGAGGCACACACGTCGAACACGATCACCGATCCCGACGCGCTCTTCGACGAACTCGAGCGGGTCCGGGACCGCGGCTACGCGGTGAACGACCAGGAACACATGGAGGGACTCCGCGGGATCGCCGTTCCCGTCTCCACCCCCGACGACGAGTTCCTCGGCTCGCTGGCCGTCTTCGGCCCGACGAGTCGCTTTACCGACGACTACGTTCACGACGAACTGGCGGCCCGCCTCCGGGACAAGGCCGGCGAGATCAGGGTCACGCTCGCGTACGGCTGATCGTTCTGTCCAGTCGACGCGCCGGCCGTCGGCCGTCGTTTCACTGAGCGGAACGCGTTCGATCGCTCTCCGTCGCTCGTCCGGAGAGAGCTTATTCGATCCGCCAGGCGGGAATGCTATTCCATACAGTGAAATAGATGCTCCGGATAGTGCGAGTAGCGATCCTCGATTCCGAAACCGTTTTTTCTCCCCTGCGGGACGTCACACGCGACGACCGAGACGACGAATCCGGACTGGACCCAACAGGCCGCGACGGGCGTACTGCGGATCGGCGACTCGTCGGTGGCCTGCTCGTCGCTCGGACCGGTCGGCCAGAATGAATTTTGGTCTGACATATATCGGAGACTGGTAGTTCCGCCCCTGGTGACGCCATCGTCCACCCGTTCGGTCGGCTCACCGTCTACCGTGTTCGGCGACTGGTAGGGCACGATGCTTCAGTGGCCATCGTTCCACCATCCGGTCCTCGAGCGGGTACCCGGTCCGGGTCCCCGCTGTCACCCGGACAGCATTCTCGAACGACCAACCTCACAACAAGTACGGAGAATCATTGGTCTGCCGACATCGTGAACGAACCCAGTCCGACCCGACCCTACCGTGAACGACCGCTCACCGCCGGACCGGGACCCGGCGGTCGCGACCGAGGGTTTATCAGTCAATCCGCGGCCAAGCGGGGTATGTCGGAACAATCCCAACGACACCGACGCACGGTCCTTCGAACGCTCGGCGCTCTCGGTACGGGTACGATCGCCGCAGTGACGACCGCCGGTGCGACCGCCGGCTCCCCGCCCGATCACGCCGCGTCGGCGCACGGTCGGCCGTCGAACGGTGCGTCGTCACCGACCGCCGATGGAATCGACGGCGGCGATCTGTACGTCGGCGTCGTCGATCGGATCGTCGACGGCGATCACGTCGTCCTCCTGCTCGAGGACGGCGAGGAGGCCGTCGACCAACTCGTGTTGTCGGCCGAGCGATTCGAAGAGATGGCCCCCGACGACATCTTCCTGACCGCCGTCGTCGACGGCGAGTTACGCGCCCGCCGATCCCTGCCGTCGAAACCGAACGACTGCCACCAGGACAGGTTCGACCGCCTCTCGGAGGACCTGTAATTCGGCTCCGCGTTCGCGCCGATCCCGACCGTTGGCGGCGGCCACTCCGATGCGGTCCGGCCGTCTGAACGGTGTGAACGCGTCGCAATGGCCGGAATCAGCAAGTCCAAGGCGTAATGCTCGGCGGCCCCTCGATCCGAACACGATGGTGGACACAGCGGACGCGTTCGGAATCGAGTTGAGTCGTCCGGGCACCACCAGCCTCCGCGCCGCCTTCTTCGCCGTCTGGTTCGTCGACCTCGTCGCGACGGTGGCGTTCTTCACCGTTCCGTACGCCTACGAACTCAACCCCGTGACGGTCTTCCTCCACGGTCTCTTCGGGCTGGCCGGCGTCGTCCTCGCCGCGGTCATCTACGCCGCGGCCGTCCTCGCGATCGGCTACGTCCTCTCGAGACCGTTCGACGTCGCTTTCGTCGTGGCCGTCGTCGGCTGCTATACGCTGTTCGCGAGTAACAACGTCGTCCTACTGGTTTCCCGCGACCCGCTTCTCACGCCGTTGATTCCGTGACCCCTCGTGATCCGTCGGCGCGTCTCGTCCCGGTTTCCGTTTCGCCCGTTCCCGACGGTGATCGCCGGGGGGACGTTCTACTTGCCTTTACACACATAAGGGTGTATAATTCGACGGTCCTGATAGGACCGTTTCGTCTCGAATCGGCCGCTTCAGTCGCGGCCGAACGACTCCTGTGGTTCGGTAACGATGAACGCGACATCGGCGTCTCGACTGCAAGCGGGTGGTGATCCGGGCCGAATTCGGCTTCGTGACGTCGATCGAGCGGATCCGTTTCCGAATACTGAACGCCGCGTGATCGCGTTCGGCCGATAGCAGTCGCGTGAAACCGCGATTGACGGCGGGTTCGAAGTCCTCGTCGTCGGTTCGACGCACCAGCGGACGACAATTGAATTTCACTCCTCGATGTGATTATTAAACGTCGATGTCCAACACACGTTGGCATGGTTGACAATCACGACCAGCTAGACGTAGACAGACGGACCGTACTGAAGTCGATCGGCGTCGGCGCGTTCGTGACGGGGGCGACCCGGTCGGTTACGGCGACGACGGACGATTCGACACACTACCACAACGAACTGTACGGGCCGCACTTCCCCGATCCGACCGTCCACCGCGCCGACGACGGCACGTGGTGGGCGTACGGGACGAACATGAACCGGGAGAACGACTCCGACGAACGGCTCGTTCCGATCCTCTCGTCGCCGGACCTCGTCGACTGGACCTACGAGGGCGAGGCGTTCACCGAGCGGCCCGGCTGGACGTACGGCTCGATCTGGGCGCCGGACATCCACTACTACGACGGCGAGTGGATCATGTTCTACTCGCTCGAGCCCCGCCCCTGGGAGAGCGGGGAGTTCGGGATCGGTCTCGCCAAGTCCGACACGCCGGACGGCCCGTTCACCGACTACGGACAGGTCATCGGCGACGGCGATACCGGCGGCACCATCGACGGCTACTTCGTCGAGTACGAGGGGACGCCGTACCTCTTCTGGGGAAGCTTCCAGGGGATCTACGTCACGGAACTCACCCCGGACCTCCAGGATCACTATCCGCCGACGACGGCTCAGGTCGCTGGCGACGCCTACGAGGGCGCCAACGTGTTCTACCGGAACGGTTACTGGTACCTGTTCCTGGCGACCGGCACGTGTTGTGACGGGTACGACAGCACCTACGAAGTCGAGGTCGGGCGGTCGACGGACTTCTTCGGCCCCTACTACGACGCGTCCGGGACCGACGTGATGCAGTACGACGAACACAACGCGGGCATCGCCCAGTTCACGAGCAACGACCGGTTCCAGGCGCCGGCCCACGGCGACGTCACGATCGACGACGACGGGAACTACTGGTTTGTCTGCCACGCCTACGACACGAACGACCGGGAGTTCGTCGACGGCGTTCCGGCCCGCCAGTTCTTCCTCGATCGCATCGAGTGGACCGACGACGACTGGCCGGTCATCGGCGGCGACAAGACGCCGAGCCTCCAGTCGGTCCTCCCCAACTCCGGTGGCGACGACCCCGTCATCGCCGACGGGATCTACGAGATCGTCAACGCTAACAGCGGAAAACCGATGGAGGTCGCGAACGCCGCCACCGACGACGGCGGCAACGTCCGGCAGTGGTCGGCGAACGTCTGTGCCTGCCAGCGCTGGTGGGTCGCACACGTCGGCGGCGGCGAGTACCGGATCGTCAATCAGAACAGTCTGAAGGCGCTGGACGTCACCGACGGGTCGACCGATCCCGGTGCCAGCCTCCAGCAGTGGACCTGGTGGACCGGCGGCATGCAGAAGTGGTACGTCGTCGACAACGGCGACGGGACGTTCCGCCTCGAGAACGTCAACAGCGGCCACGTCGCCGACGTGACGAACGGCTCCACCGCCGACGGGGCCGATATCGTGCAGGCGGAGTATCAGGGAACGGCCGCTCAGCACTGGGAGTTCGAGTTCGTCGAGACGGTCTCGCCGACCGACGACGGCCGGCCCTGGTAATCCGAGCGGCCCAGTAGCGACCGCCGTGTCGCTCGCCCGCTCGGAACTAACTTACAAGTTATCATTCGAGAGAATGCTCGGATTCTATATGGTTGTCCCGAAACTTCGGGAGTGGTATTTATCACTACCACTGAGAGAGAATAAATGCGCTAGAAGGGCCTATGGGGATTATCTCGGCCGAGAAAATAATACGAGTGATACTGCCGTCCATCTCTAGTCTGTCATCTGGTTTCAGTAGCGAATTTGGTTTGAAACACCTCGTACAGGCTCATTCCTGGCAAACTGGATCACGACGGTTGCCAGCGACCGAACTACTACTCTAATTTATCAGACTACTATTCGAATCTGGTATCTACCGTTCCCAACCCCTCGACCACTGGCCGAATTCGGCGCTGGCCCTCGCGGCGTCCCGCTTCAGGTGCGGGGACCGATCCAGCCTCGAGAACGCGCTCGCGTTCGCCGATCGATTCGAACACGAGTTCGCCGTCTTGCACGCCGATCGGCGCGCGTAGCAGTGACTCTCGAGCGACTCGAGTCGCGGTGGGCCGTGTCCGTCTCTCCGGTCGCCTCGAGCAGGGCTATCGTTGCTCGGGATCCTCGAGCCCTGGACGCCGGCCGCAAAAGGATCGGTCAGTTCGGATCCGTCCCACCTCGAGACGGTCCGGATCGCTCGCTCCGGTCGCTTCCGGGCGTACGACTCGCGTAGTGTACCGCCACGTCGCTACGCAGCCGCTCGCTCGCGAGATTGCTCGCCGCAAAAGTATGGGCCAACTCGGATTTGAACCGAGAGCCTCCACCTTATCAGAGTGGCGCTCAACCTAATTGAGCTATTGGCCCGCGTCCGTCCTTCGCACCAGATAGTTGCTCGGTGGTACGTTTAAGCGTTTCTTTCTCCCCGACCCGTGCGAACCGCTACCGAGCGAGGGGATCGTCGTCCCGATCGTCGTCGTCGGCGTCGTCTGTCCGCTCGTCCTCGAAGTCGATCGTGTAGGCGTCCTCGCCGTCGACGCTGTAGGCGTCCTCACCGAGGTCGTAGGTCCCGCCGTCGCTCGAGTCGGCGTCTCGAGACGGTTCCTCGTCGGGGAAGCCGAACGTCCAGACCCCGCCGCTGGCGAAGCCGCCGGTCTTCTTGTCCGCGTATGGGACGACCACGTAGCGCTTGACCGCCATCCGGATCGGGACCCGCGTCAGCGGGACGGCAAGCAGGAACCCCAGCAGGTCGGTCACCAGTCCGGGAGTCAGCAGGAACGCTCCGGCGGCGATCAGCAGGCCCCCGTCGAGCAGTTCGTTCGTCGGCGGTTTCCCCTGGGCCATCGACCGCTGCATCTTCCGGATCGTCCGCCGGCCTTCCGCGCGGACGAGGAGCATCCCGACGAGGCCGGTCAGGACGACGAGCAGTATCATCCCGACCCAGCTGAGCGCGTCGAACTGGGTGACGATCACCGCGAGCAACACGGCGTCGAGAAACGGGATGAGCAACAGCGCGAGGATCCACCGGAGCATACCACGATATAGCCGCCGACGGGTGAAAATCTTTTACTCTCGGTTCGAGAACGGAATCGCGGCCGCCGTCGGGCCGCCCGCGATACGCGAACGAAGGGCTTACGCCCGGGACTCCCGTCGCTCCGGTATGGACGATACGACCCGCGTCGAGTGGCGCGAGTGGGGGCAGGGCGCTTTTGACGAGGCCGCCGAGGCCGACCGCCCCGTCTTGCTCTCGCTGACCGCGACGTGGTGCGATCACTGCCACGAGATGGACGAGGAGACCTACGCCGAACCCCGGATCGCGGCCAACCTCAACGACGGGTTCGTTCCCGTTCGGGTCGACGTCGACCGGTACCCGCGGGTCCGCGACCGGTACAACATGGGCGGCTTCCCGTCGACGGTCTTTCTCGCGCCGACCGGCGAGGTCCTGACCGGCGCGGGCTATCTCGGCCCCGACGGGATGCGGCAGGTCTTGGACAGCGTTCGGACCATGTGGGAGACGAAAGGGGACGGCGCGGCCCGCGTTCCCCGGCCGCTGCGCGAGGACAACCCGCCGGCCGGCGAACTGACCGCCGAGATCGAACAGGGGATGCTCGGCCACCTCACCGACACCTACGACGAGACCGCCGGCGGCTGGGGCGAGAGCCCGAAGTTTCCGCTCCCGGACGCTCTCGAGTTCGCGCTCAAACGCGACCGCGAGATGGCGCTTCGCTCCTACGACGCGGTCAGCGCGAACCTCCTCGACGAGTACGACGGCGGCTTCTACCGGTTCGCGACCGACCGGGACTGGTCGGGACTCCAGCGCGAGAAGTTGCTCGACTCCAACGCCGCGTTAGTGCGGGCCTTCGCCAACGCCTACCTGCTGACTGGGAGAGACGAGTACCGCGAGCCCGCCGCCGACACCATCGACTTCCTGACGACGACGCTGTGGAACGGCGAGGTCGACGCCTTCGCCAACAGTCAGGCGCCGGGCGACGCCGACGCCCACAGCCTCGACGCGACCGATCGCGCGGCCGCCGACGAGCCGCCGGTCGATCCGGGCGTCTTCGCCGGACCGAACGCGCTCGCGATCGAGGGCCTGCTGACCTACTACGCCTACACCGACGACGAGCGGGCCCGCCGGTACGCCGAACGCGCGCTCGAGACCCTCCGGACCGACCTGCACGTCGACGGCGTCGTCGCACACGAACGCGAGGAGGCGATCGAGCGCGACGCCGACGACGGGCCGCTCCCGCTGCTCACCAATCAGGCTCGCGCGCTGGCGGCCCTGACGACGGTCGCCAGCACTCTCGAGACGGACGCGCTCGCGGACGCGACCGCGGTCGCCGACGCGACGATCGAGCGGCTCCGCGACGGGGACTCGTTCCTCGACGGCCCCGCCGAGGGCGTCGGCCTCTGTGATCGCCCGCTGCGCCCGCTGGACGCCAACGTCGCCCTCGCGGACGCGCTGATCGATCTGGCCGCGCTTACCGGCGAGGATCGGTACCGCGAGTACGCGCGGGACACGCTCGAGGCCTTCGCGGGGGCCAGCGATCGCTTCGGGGTCCAGATCGCGCAGTACGCGACGGCGACCTCCCGCCTGCTCGAAGGGCCGCTGGTGATCCGGGTCGGCGCCGATCCCGGCGCGGACCTCCACCGGGCGGCGCTGCGGATGGCCGACCACGAGAAGGTCGTCGTCCCCGACGCCGACTGCGAGTCGGGGACGGCGCGGGCCGAACTGGGCGAGGCCGTGTCAGCGAGTGCCGAAACTCCAGCCGAGTTGAGCGACGCGGTACAGGGACTTCTCGACTGACGCTCGGCTCCCTCGCGGCCGACGACGTCGAAACGCCAAACTACCACAGCGTTTATGTTTCTTCAGTGGGTTGCTCTCCCACATGGCCAGTCTCAGGGATCTCGGGCTCTCCGAGTACGAAGCTCGAGCCTACCGCTCGTTGCTCAACACCGGCCCCACAACGGCCAAAGAGTTGTCCCGGGCCAGCGACGTCCCGATGGGGCGGATCTACGACGTGTTGAACAGCATCGAACAGTACAACCTCGTCCGCAGCCAGACCGCGAGCCGACCGAAGAAGTACGTCGCCGTCGAGCCCTCGACGGCGCTCGATCGACTGCTCGAGGACAAGAAACGCGAACTCGAGGAGAAGGCCGACCAGTACGAGTCGATCGTCGACGACCTGGCCGACGAACTCGACGCGGCCGAACCGGTCGAAGAACAGTTCTGGACCGCCGCGGTCGGCCCCGAGGAGACGATGGACCTGCTCTTGGAGCGGCTTGCGGCCGCCGACCGCGACATCGTGATGGTGTCGTCCCATCCCTCGCCCCAGTGGGACATGCAGGCCGCCAGCGAGGAGATCAACGCCCAGCTCGAGGACGCCCTCGACCGGGGCGTCTCGATCGACCTGCTGATGACCCGCGAGATGGTCGCCTCCATGTCCGAGGAGGTGGGGCGACGCTACCGGGAGACGCTCCAGCAGCGAGACGACTTCGACGTCCGAATCAACGACGACATCACCGGCTCGTTCAACATCATCGACGGCGTCGAGGTCTGCATTCAGGTGCCCAACCCGCTGTCCTCGGGCGAGGCCTTCGCCATGATCGATCTGAAGGACCCGGAGTTCGCCGCGAACGTCCACGAGGAGTTCGTCCCGCGGTGGGAAGAGGCCGAGTCGCTCGAGTTCTAGCCCTCGATCTCGTCTCGCAGCGTCCCCAGTTCGACGATGCGCTCGGCGTGGGCGTTGTGCTGGTGGATCGACTCGTCGTTGGACTGGCTCATCGTGATCACGGCGTCGTCCGGCAGGTGGTCGAACTCGTCGACGACCCCTTCGGCCAGCGCGCGCACGCAGTCCTCGACGAACTTCGCGTCGGCGTGGGCCGCGTAGGTCATGTGGTCCTCGTCGGGGCGCTTCGCGAGGTTGTAGATCCGCGCGCTCATCGAGTCCCGGGCGATGTCGATGATGTCGTTCAGATCGACCTCGGGGTCGCCGCCGGCCTCGACGGTCAGCGTCGCGTGGCCTCGCTGGGAGTGACCTGGCTGCGGGACCTCCTCCAGGAACTCCGTGATCGTCTCCTCCTCGACGCCCAGGTCCTCGAGGGTCTCCTTCGCGCGGGCGGCGGACATCCCCTGCGAGCAGGGACAGACCGTCATCCCGGTGACCGTCGCGCCGATCTCCTCGCGGGTGCCCTCGTCGGTCGCCGTCGCCGAGGCGACGATGTCGACGGTGTGTTGGGTCTCGCGGTCGCTCGCGGGCGTCTGCTCGCGGCGCATGAACTCCGCCTCCATCGAGACCTCCGCCTTCGAGGTGTAGTCGTGCTTCTCGAGCAGCCGTTCGGCGGCCTCGCCACAGACCTCCTCGACGCCGTAGGCCTCCTCGCGGGTCGCGTCCTCTAAGATCTCGTCGATGACCTCCATGTTGCGGCTCATGTCGGCCCCCTTGCGCCAGCCTGGGAGGTCGACGAAGACCTCGAATTCGGCGGTCAGGACGATCGGTCGCTTCCCCTCGCGGGCGATCTTGACGAGTTTGTCGACGCCCGTGACGCCGACCTGACTCAGGCCGACGGTGACGTCCGGTGACGTCGCCTGCACGTCCGGCAACTGATGACTCATTGGCCGCATTCAGGGCAGCGGGCGATTCAACCTTTCGGAACCGGGGGTCGCTTGCGTCCGGGCGCCGACGGCGGCTCGAGCCGTCGTTTCTTTAAGTGACTCTGGTCACAAGGTAGAGATACGACGGGAAGTCGTCGTTCTCCGGGTTTCTCTGGGACAGTCACGACGCCGTCCTCAGTCGACTCCGGGCGGGGAGACGCCCGCGTCGGTGATCACGAGTCGCGCGACCGATCCGCGAACCGCTCCGCTATTTCCCACGGAATCGAGAGGAGGACCAGAAAGACCATCGTCGCACCGAGGCCAGCGACGACGCCGTCCGTGACGCGTAGCGCGAGAAAGACGGCCAACGCGGAGACGGCGATCCTCGTCGCCCGGTTCAGGTCCCACTCGAACAGTGCGGCCCGGAGTGCAGACATCGTTCCAGCTAGCACGGCCCCGTTTATAATTCTCGCTGACCGGGATATCTCTCACCGGCGGGATGAAGGGGCTCGTCTCCGCAACTCCCCGCAAAGCCGTCGTTTCTTTAAGTGCCTCTGGTCACAAGGTAGAGCTATGACGGGAGGCCGTAGTTCTCCGAAAGTTTCGTTCGGCAGTTGCGACGCTCCGCCGGCTATCGCGACGCCCGGCTTTCGGCCTTTAAGTGCCTCTGGTCACAAGGTAAAGCTACGAAGGGCATTCGTCACCCGGTCTTCTCGCGGTGTCATCCACGTTCTCGATAGACTTGAGCGACGGCCATGACTACGATCCCGGCAGCCGCCCGTGCGACCGTCGACGACCACCTGACGGAAATCGAGCGCGAACGGGATGTCGCAGTCGCGCTGGCGGTCGCTCGCGGCAGTCACGCGTGGGGCGCGGCCAGCTCCGACAGCGACTACGACGTGGGTTTCGTCTACGCGCCGACGGATCTGCGCCGATACGCCCACCTCGAGCACCCTCCTGAGACGATCGTCGCGGATCGCGGCGAGTTCGAGTATCAGGGCTGGGACGTGCGGCGGTTCGTGGGGCTGTTGGCCGATTCGAACGACGGGGCGATCGACCTGTTGCGAAGTCCGATCCGCTACCGCGCCGCCGTCGACCCCGCCCCGCTCCGTGAGTACATCGAGCGGACGTACGATCCGATGGACCTCTATCACGCGTGGCGGGGCATCGCGACGAGCAACTACCGGAAGTACGTCTCGCACCACCTGGTCCGCAGCGACGACGAACTCTTCCCAATTCTGGAGGACCGCGACGACGAATACGTCGTCGAGACCGACGACGGCACGACGACGGTCGCGGCCGACGACGACCGCTTCCGCGAGACGCAGACGAAGCCCACGGTGAAGCGAAACCTGACGATCACCCGGGCGGCGATGGCCGCGCGGTACCTCAAAGCGACCGGGGAACGCGGCGACCACGACCTGCCCGCGCTCGATTTCGCGTCGTTTCTCGCCGAGCAGGCCCCGGCTGTCTTCGACGCCGACAGGATCGAACGGGCTCGAGACCTGCTCGAGCGGAAACGAGCCGGCGAGGGCGGCGACCGGGTCGGCGACGCCGTGGGCCGCGCGTTCGCTACCCCGCCCCGGGAAATCGACCCCGATGTCCACGCGCGGGCCGGCCCGGACCCCGACCGTCTCGACGGGTTCGTGGACGAACTGCTCGCGGCGGTCCGGTAGCTCTCGCCGGCGTCGTCCTTTAAGTACCTCTGGCCACAAGGTAAAGATACGACGGGAGAACGGCCCTTCTCGAGTTCGTTTCACCGAACAGCCACGCGTCTCGTCTCGCTCCTGCGGACCATTGCTGCCGTTCGGCGACGGGTCGCGTCCTCGAGTCGCGGACCGACCGTGACCGCTACTGATCGACCCGAACGGTTCGTTCTTTAAGTCCCTCTGGTCACAAGGTGAAGCTACGAAGGGCTTTTCGCGGACCGACGATACGCTCGAGCGACGGCGTTGATCCGCGAGACGGCGGTGGAGACGTTCGTACGGATCGCCGTGCCTTACTCACCTGCCGACGAACACCTGTTAGCGGACCTGTTAGTCCGCCCAGCCGACCGATACCACGGAGCGAGCCTTTTTCACGCTCCCTCTCCGAGCGACAGACGATGCAAGACGACGGTGCCGACCCCGGTCCAACTTCAGAGCGAGCCCCGGCGGATCCGGACGGCTTCGAGGTCGAGCCGGACGGCGAGCGCCGCCTCGAGACCCGGCCCGGCTCCGGCTCGCTCTCGCGGGCGGACGTCCAGCGCGACTCGACGGTCCGCCAGTGGGGCGTCGTCACGCCGAGCGCGACGGTCATCGGGCGGGCGGAGTCGCCCGACGCCGACCTCTCCGAGAGCGTGCGCCGTCTCCACGACGAACAGCACGCGGCCACGCCTGGCTACAGCGAGCGCGCCCACCACTTAGACCGGCTGCGGACCACGCAGGCGCTGTGTAACGCCCTCGAGGTGACGCCGTGGCAGCGCGATCTGGCGCTGGGCGTCATGGACGAGATCGATCTCACCGAGTTCGGCAGCCAGCGCGCCATCGAGAAGGTCGCGCTGGTGGTGATCCGCCACGTGGTCGACGTGGACCGGAAGCAGTACTTCGGGCTCGACGACATCGACGCTCAGGCGTTGTCGGCCGACCGCATGGAGGAACTGTTCGCCCAGTACCGGGCCCACGACATCACCGACGAGGAGCCGTTCCAGCGCCTCGCCTCGGAGTACGGGCTCGACACGACGAGCCTGAACCGGCTCCGTCGCGTCCTCAAGGAGCAACTCGAGGACGAACTGCCGGCCTACGGCCGCAATCCCTACCGCGATCCGAACCTGCCGGACGTGACCGATAGCGGTGACGCGCCGGCCTCCGAGACGGAATCGTAGGGACTGGCTGCTGGACCCGTTCGCACCGCGTCGCTACCCACCGTTCGATCCGGCCGCTACTCGAGCCGCGGCCGCCGCTGCCGGTGACCGGCGACTTTTCCCGTTCGGAACCCTACGTACTCCATGGCCGACGCCGACACCGGTTCGACCCCTGAAGCGACCGATCGTATCGAAATTTACGCCGACTACGTCTGTCCGTTCTGTTATCTGGGGACCCGCTCGCTCGCCCAGTACCGCGAGGACCGCGACGAGCCCCTGACCGTCGACTGGCACCCCTTCGATTTGCGCAGCGGAAAGCGGAACGCGGACGGCTCGATCGATCACGACGTCGACGACGGCAAGGGCGACGAGTACTACGAGCAGGCGAGACAGAACGTCCGCCGGCTGCAGGAGGAGTACGACGTCGAGATGGCTCAGGAGATCGCGACCGACGTCGACTCCGTCGACGCGCAGGTCGCCTCGTGGTACGTCAAGGGGGAGTACCCCGAGCAGTGGGAGTCCTTCGACGAGGCGATCTACGCGGCGCTGTGGCAGGACGGCCGCGACATCGGCGACGTCGACGTGCTGGCCGACCTCGCCGACGACTGCGGACTGCCGGTCGACGAGATTAGAGACGCCGTCGCCGACGACGGTATCCGGGCGGAACTCGAGGACCGATTCGCGCAGGCCCAGCAGACGGGCGTCACCGGCGTCCCGACGTTCGTCTCCGACGGTCACGTCGCTCGCGGCTCGGTTCCCCCCGAGCACCTCGAGCGACTCGTCGAGGGCCAGTAGTCACTCGAGTTTGTCGAGGCCGTCGAAGAAGTTCGCCTGCGGGCCGACGAGCGTGACCGGCTCGGCCACCGGCGAGACCGACACCGTCGCGGGCGGCTCGAGGCGCTGCCGGTTGCGACCGTCGCTGATCGCGTACGCGGTGTCAGTGCCGGAGACGGAGAGGGTGATTTCGCTGTCGGGTTCGACCACCAGCGGCGGCATCGACTCGGCCGCGGCCATCTGCGTGACGATGACCGCGTCGGTCGCGGGGTGGACCAGCGGCCCGCCCTCGCTCAGGTTGTAGGCGGTCGATCCCGTCGGGGTCGCGACGAGAACGCCGTCAGCGTGGCTCTCCGCGTAGGACTGGCCGTCGACCCGGACCTCGACGGTCGCGCCGCCCCCGTTGCCCCGGCGCGGCCCGTGGACGACGATCTCGTTGAGCGCGGGCGCGAGCGTCCAGTCCGCGTCGACGCCGGTCGCTCGGAGCCGCGCCAGTTCGCGGCCGTCGGCCCGGCCCGTGCGCGCGATGTCCGCGACGACGTCGGTGACGACGTCGACGGCGTTCTCGGGGGCGACGGCGTTGAGAAAGCCGACCTCGCCGAGGTTGACGCCCAGTATCGGCGTGGGGCCGACCTCGCGGGCGACGAACAGCAGGGTCCCGTCGCCGCCGATGCTCACGACGAGGTCCCGGTCGCGCATCGAGCCGACCGGCACGGCGGTCGCCGCGATCGCTTCGCCCGTGGCTTCGTCGACGACTGCGCTCGCGCCGGCCGCCTCGAGGGCGTCGACGAGGGCGACGGCGAGGTCCTGTGCACGCTCGTTGTCGCGCTGGGCGACGATTCCGACGGCGACGTCCATCGGCCGCGGCTACCCGCCGCGGCGTCAAAAACCCACGCTTGTCCGGCCGGGCGGCAACAAGCTTAATCCGGATGGAACGGTTCCGGTCAGGTGAACCCCTGCGACCCCCGTCGCAGTGTCCAGTATGGTGTCGGCCTCCCTGCGTCCCACCGTCGATCGCCGTCGACACCAGCGGCCGCTCTCCCCGACGCGCGCGCTCGGCGGGTGGTTCCCGTGAGCGACGACGCGGACGACGACTGGTTCGAACGCGCACTCGACGACGAAACCGACGCCGAGGACGATCCGTCCGAAGCGAACGACGAGTCGGACTCGAGCGCGGACGCCGATCCGCCGTCCGGGACCGGCAAACGCGACGGCGAGTCCGCTCCGGACGCCGACGACTCCCTCTTCGAGGAGGACTTCGGGTCGGCCCTGCACGATACCGACGCGCCGGCGATCGACGCCGACGTCGGCCCCGGAAGCGACGGCCCCGAGGGGTTCGACGACCTCGATTTCGTCCTCGGGGGCGACGAACCCGACTTCGACGAGGCGATCGACTCGGCGCTCCCTCGAATCGATCTCGGGATCGAAGGGCTCGACCGGATGATTCAGGGTGGGGTCCCCGAACGGTCCCTGCTCGTCGCGATGGGCGGCGCCGGCACCGGCAAGACCACTTTCGGCCTCCAGTTTCTCAACCACGGCCTCGAGCAGGGCGAACGCGCGGTTTTCATCACGCTCGAGGAGAGCCGCGAGCGCGTGATCAACAGCGCGACCGAGAAGGGCTACGCCTTCGACGAGTACGCCGCCGACGGTCAACTGGCCGTCGTCGACGTCGATCCGATCGAGATGGCCAACAGCCTCGCGTCGATCCGCAACGAACTCCCCGCGCTCGTCGAGGAGTTCGGCGCCTCGCGGCTCGTGCTGGACTCGGTCTCCCTGCTCGAGATGATGTACGAGGACCGCGCGAAGCGGCGCAACGAGATCTACGACTTCGCCCGCAGCCTGAAGGAGGCGGGCGTCACCGCCCTGTTGACCAGCGAGGCCTCCTCGGAGACGGCCTACGCGTCGCGGTACGGGATCGTCGAGTACCTCACGGACGCCGTCTTCGTCCTGCAGTACGTCCGCCCCGACGACTTCCGGGAGACGCGGCTGGCGATCGAGATCCAGAAGATCCGCGACGCGAACCACTCCCGGGAGAAAAAGCCCTACGAGATCACCGGCGAGGGTATCTCGGTCTACCAGCAGGCGAACCTGTTCTAGTGACAGGGCCCGTCTCCGTCCCTCGAACCTGAACGTTACAGGCGGCTCCGGCCCGGTAAGAGGCACTTATCGACGTGTTCAAGGCCCATACTTTTGCGGCCGGGAGCCGGACCTCACCGCATGGCGCAACGGACGACGGCCGACGAAACACTACCGCGAGAGGAACTCGCCGCCTACCTCGAGGAACTCGCCGCGGAGTTCGAAGGCGAGAGCGAGGACGTCTCGATACGGGTCGGCAACAAGAACGTGTCGCTCAACCCGCCACAGAACATCGACGTCTCGGTCGAGACGGTCGAGCGCTCCTCGATGCTGCGGGGCGATCGCGAGACGGTCGAGATCGAACTGAGCTGGAAACCCTAACATGGCCGCCGCAGACTCGATCCTGATCTTCGTCCTGAGTCTGCTGGTCGGGACGATCGGCATCCTCGCTGGCGCGCGGCTGGTGCTGGACAGGGACGCGAGCTTCGTGAACGCGGCGCTGACCGCCCTCATCGGGGCGGCCGCCTGGGCGATCACGAGCTTCTTCGTCGGCTGGATCCCCATCCTCGGCGTGTTGCTGATGCTGGTCATCTGGGTCGGCGTCATCAACTGGCGCTACCCCGGCGGCTGGGGGTCGGCGGCCGCGATCGGCTTCGTCGCCTGGATCGTCGCGGTCGCCATCCTCTATGCGCTGGCGGCCGTCGGCTTCGTCACGCCCGACGCGCTCGGTATCCCTGGGATCTGATCTCCCGTCGGATCGCCGCGGCGTTCCCGCCGCCGAAGACGGAGGGAAACCCCTTTTTCCGTCCGGGCGAGTGGTCCACGTAGACAGCAATGTACGAGACGATCCTGCTTCCGACGGACGGCAGCGACCACGCGGCGACCGTCGCGGACCACGCCATCGACGTCGCGGCCACCCGCGACGCGACCCTCCACGTCCTCTCGGTCGTCGACGACCGCGCCTTTCTCGTCCTCGACGAGGACCGCGTCGCGCAGGTCCGCGCCGATCTCGAGGCGACCGCCCGCGAGGCCGTCGACGAGGCGGCGACTCGCGCCGCCGACCGCGGCGTCGAGACGACGACGGCCGTCGACACCGGGAACCCGGCCGAGTGCATCGTCGACTACGCCGCGAGCGAGCCCGTCGACCTGATCGTCATGGGAACGAGCGGCAACGAGTACGAACGCAACGTCGTCGGCAGCGTCTCCCAGCGAGTCGTCCGCGAGGCCCCGGTCCCGGTCACTACCGTCGGCCCCGACGTCTGAGTTCCGGTCCGCCGGCGGTCGTCCGGGAGCGGCTCCGATCGCGCCGAAACGGTCGGCAAAATTACACACGGTTTGATATATACCCCGTCGCTAGTCTCCGAGAGATGCGTCGCTCGCTCGTCGTCGGAGCGGTCCTGATCGCCCTCGCGTTCGTGTTCGTCGGCGGCCCCTCCATGCTGCTGTCGCTGTCGGCCGACCAGCCGTCGCCCGGCGGGCCCGCGGAGCGGGACTCGAAGCCGACCCCGGAACTGGTCACGCTCGAGGACTCCGAGAGCAGTTTTTGGGAGTATCTCAGCCCGCGGAAGGGCTTTCAGAGGCGGAGTCCGATCAACGCGATCGTCCGCGGCGACACCGACGACGTCGAGCGGGTCCTGATCGAGTCCGACGGCGGCGACTGGTCCGGGATGAACGAGTCGGAGGAGCCGGCCCTCCCCGATACGTACGCGATCACCGACGGCAACGAATCCGCCAACGAGACGGGACCGATCCAGGGGACGGGAACGAACGACACCGAGAACGCCACCGGCAACGACACCGAGAACGCCACTGGCAACGAATCGTCCGGCCGCTCCGGCGTCCTCCCGGACCTCAACTGGGGGCAGGCCGACGGCGGCACCCGCTACGCCTACGTCGACCCCGGCGGGAACGAGAGCGGCTACTGGACGACCGAGACGCGCCAGCTCGAGGACGGCACCTACTACGGCCAGCGCTATCACATCCGGCTCTACGAGAGCCCCAACGAGGACGACGACTGGGTCATCATGCAGACCCACTCCGAACACTTCGACTGGTTCACGCTCAGACACCGCGTCCACGGCTCACAGGACGCCCAGCGGAAACTCGAGCAGGACTTCATGGAGCATCCGGGCGTCGACGTACAGGACGACGTTCGACGGGTCTACCTCGACAACAACTTCTCGGACGCCGACGGCTGGGCGACGCTCGTCGAACTCGCCGGGCTGCTCGTCGTCCCGACGCTGGTCGGCGCCGGCGCCGGCCGCCGTCGTCTCGAAGCCGAGGGATCGACCGACGAGCGGGTCAAACCACAGACGCGTGCGATCGACGATCACCTCACCGACGTCGACCGACGGCGACTCGCCGCCGCCGCCGATCGCCTCGAGGTCGGGCACGTCCTGTTGGTCCTGACCATCCTGGCGCTGTTTCTCGGCGTCCGGACGGGCGGCATCCTCCTCGAGCGCCAGGCCGCGTTCCTGACGCCCCACCAGATCGCCGCCATCCTCTATCCGGTGATCGCGATCGGCATCCCGACCGCGACCTACCTGATCGCGCGCGGACTCACGCGGCGGCTCGACGCCGCCGTCGTCGCCGCGGGCTCGCTCGCGGCCGCCATCTGGATCGATTACGGCTGGCTCGGCGTCACCGCACTGCCCGTCGACGTCGTCTTCCAGCGGATGCTCGTCGTCGTCGCGCTTGGGCTGATCGCCGGCGGCGCGGCCAAACGCGCCGCGCGCGACTCGAAGTTCAACGACATGCTGCTGGTCGGCTCGGCGATGTGGGTGCTGGTACTGGCCGGCACGCTGTTCGGCTACCTGTAGGGTCGACGCGGCCGGTTTCCGATTCGACGGCCGCTTTGTAGCCCGCTCGAGCGGAATCGCTCCGTGGCGAGCGCTTAAGTTCTTCCGCCGTCGTTACCAACACGATATGGCAAGCCCCACCCGCCAGCGCGAACGCGATCCTGAAACGACACCGAAAACGCAGGAACCGGAGCGCGAGCGGGTGTGCGACGAGTGCGACGGCGGCACGCTCGTCAAAAGCGAGGACCAGGGCGAACTCGTCTGTGACCAGTGCGGCCTGATCGTCGAGGGGAGCAACATCGACCACGGGCCCGAGTGGCGCGCGTTCAACCACTCCGAGCGCCAGAACAAGTCCCGGGTGGGCGCGCCGACGACCCAGACGATGCACGACAAGGGCCTGACGACTGCCATCGACTGGAAGAACCAGGACGCCTACGGCCGCTCGATCTCCTCGGACAAACGCAGCCAGATGCGCCGCCTCCGAAAGTGGCAGGAGCGCATCCGCACCAAAGACGCCGGCGAACGGAACCTCCAGTTCGCCCTCTCGGAGACCGACCGAATGGCCTCCTCGCTGGCCATCCCCCGCTCCGTGCGGGAGGTCGCCTGCGTCATCTACCGCCGCGCGTTAGACGAGGACCTCATCCGCGGGCGCTCGATCGAGGGCGTCGCCACCAGCACCCTCTACGCCGCCTGCCGGATGGAGGGCATCCCCCGCTCGCTCGAGGAGGTCGCCGCCGTCTCCCGCGTCGAGCGCAAGGAGATCGGCCGCACCTACCGCTACGTCGCCCAGGAACTGAACCTCGAGATGGAGCCGGTCAACCCCAAGAAGTACGTGCCGCGCTTTTGCTCGGAGCTCGAACTCTCCGAGGAGGTCCAGGTGAAGGCCAACGAGATCATCGACGTGACGACCGAGAAGGGGCTCCTCTCGGGCAAGTCGCCGACGGGCTACGCTGCGGCCGCGATCTACGCCGCCTCGCTGCTCTGTAACGAGAAGAAGACCCAGCGCGAGGTCTCCGACGTCGCGCAGGTGACCGAGGTCACCATCCGGAACCGGTATCAGGAACAGATCGAAGCGATGGGCATCCACGAGTAAGGCAGTCGACCACCGTCCTATCGCCGGTTTCTTCTAGCAGTAACTCTCGCCCTGAAATCGGCGATATAATGGCTGTACAGCCATCATATCGGAGAAATGCGCCGGCCGGGAATTGAACCCGGGCCGCGAGCTTGGGAAGCTCGAGTCCTACCACTGGACCACCGGCGCACTACGCTCACTTCGTTCGCTTGCGCGCCGCGCCTCACTCCGCTCGGCGGGACACCGGCGCACATCGACACTCGAGCATACCCACCGATCACACTTCAACGTAGCGCTCTCCAGCGAGTTCGACGACTGGCCCGAAGAACCTGCCCTCGAGTCGCAGGTTCTGCGGACGGTCCGTGCTTCTTACGTATCGGCCGTCGTAGCGAGGGGCGGCGAGACAGTGTGTCCGGGTTGGGGTAGTGGTTATCCTTCAGCCCGTGTCGGCTGAGACGCGCAGTTCGATTCTCGCACCCGGACCTCTTCGCGTCCGATCGATACACCCCCACAGAGACCGTTCGGCGACGGTGAATCCGCCACCGAACCGAACGCTCGGTCACTTTTTTCCGGTGAGGCGAGCCTATTAGGTCACCGCAGCCGTATCCTCTCGTATGATCGACCTTCGATTTTCGGAGTCGGAACTCGAGCGGCGGCACGAACACATCACGTCCTTCATCGGCGAGCGGATCGAGGCGGCGGGAGCCGACGGTGCGGTACTGGGCCTTTCGGGCGGGATCGATAGCACGTTGACGGCGTATCTCGCCGTCGAGGCGCTGGGGACCGAGAACGTCCACGGGCTCGTTCTCCCGGCGACGGTCAGCAGCGAGGAGAACATGAGCGACGCCGAGCGGGTCGCCCAGAACCTGGGGATCGGCTACGACGTCCTCGAGGTCGAACCGATCGTCGACGCCCTGCTGGCGGCCTACCCCGAGGCCGAGGGCGACCGCGAGGCGGTGGGCAACGCCCGCGCTCGCGTCCGGGCGGTCCTGAACTACCTCGTCGCCAACCACGAGAGCCGGCTCGTGCTGGGGACCGGCAATCGCAGCGAGGCCGCCGTCGGCTACTTCACCAAGTACGGCGACGGCGCGGTCGACTGTCACCCGATCGGCAACCTCTACAAGGGGCAGGTCCGTCAACTGGCCCGCCACGTCGGCGTTCCCGAGGAGCTCGCCGCCAAGACCGCCACCGCAGAGCTGTGGGCCGACCAGACCGACGAGGACGAACTCGGGATCGGCTACGACACCCTCGACTCGATCCTCGCGAGCCACATCGACGGCCCGCTGTCGGCCGCCGCGACCGCCCGACTGCTCGAGGTCGACGAAGAGACCGTCGACCGGGTGCGCGGGATGTACGAGCGCAGCGAACACAAGCGCAACGCGCCGCCCGCACCCGAACCGCTGGACTGATCGCGGCCCGGCCTCGTCACTCTCCTCGAGCGCCCCGTTCCCCAACTCGCCGTTCCTCGCGCCTCGGTCGGGCGGTGCGGGGACTCACTCGAGCAGCGCGTCGATGTCGTCGGCGTGGGCGGCCACGAGGTCGGCGAACGCCTCGGCCTCGCGTCGTTCCTGGGTCGCGCGTTCGTCGTCGTCTCGCAGCCGGCGCTTGAGAACTCCCAGCGCGTCGTCGGCGTTGTCCGCGATCTCCTCGGCGACCGACCGGGGCTCGTCCTCGAGCCGCGAAATCAGCCCGATCCGCAGCGCCTCCTCGGCGTCGATCGACCGCCCCGAGAGCGCGAACTCGAGGGCGTCGCCCTCGCCGAGGACGCGGGGCAGCCGGACGGTCCCGCCCCAGGCCCCGAACAGGCCGAAGCCGACGCCGGGTTCGCCGTAGGTCGACTCGGGCGTTCCGACGCGCACGTCACAGGCCAGCGCGAGCTCGAGGCCGCCGCCGCGGGCGGGGCCGTCGATCCCCGCCACGACGACCGCGGGTGCGTCCTCGATCGTCCGGGCGACCCGCTGGCCCAGTCGTGCGAACTCGGCCGCGCGGTCCCGATCCCCCTCGAGGGCCGCGACCTCGTTCAGGTCCGCGCCCGCCGAAAACGCCGGCCCGCGGCCGCGCAGGTAGATCACGGGCTCGTCGGCGTCCGCGATCGCCGCCTCGAGGGCCTCGAGCCCGTCGATCGTGAGGGCGTTGCGGGCCTCGGGGCGGTCGATCGTCACGGTGCGAAACGGTCCGTCGGCGTCGACGTCGATCATGTCAGGAGTCGATCCGGCGTTTCCAAAGGTCTTTGGCTCCCCCGTCGTAACCCCCCGCTAATGGAGAAGGCCGACAGCTGTCGGCGCGCCGCCGCCGAGGCCGTCGCGGACGTCGAACCACCACAGCTACACGAGTATCTCGGATCCGTTCTCGATCGAGCGTCGATGGTACCGGCGGCACTCACGCTCGAGAGCGCCGCCGCGATGGCGGCCGAGGGCCACGTCTTCGACGAGGAGTACGACCAGCGACTGGACGGCGAGCCGACCGCCGATCGCGACCACGACGTCGTCACCCACGCGGCCGGCGTCCAGCTCATCTACGAGGGGCTGCGACTGACGCGGTCGCTCGCCCACGACGAGCCCTGGACGGCCGCCGACGCCGACGCGGACGAGGGCGACCTCGCGATCCTGGCCGCCGATATCCTCGTCGCGCGGGGCTTCTACCTGCTGGCCCGTACCGAGGCCGCCGGCACGGCCGTCCGCACCGTCCAGTCGTTCGGCCGGGATCAGACTCGACGCGCGGATCTCGCCCCGAGCGACGGTCGCGAGTCCGAACCCGACTCGACCGCCGGAATCGACGAGAGCGATCCCGCGGCGATCGACGCCAATCTCGAGCGCGACGTCCTCGAACTCGCGGTCCGCACCGGGGCCGTCGCCGTCGGCGAGACCCCCTCGCCGCGGCTACTGGCCGCCGCCGAGGACCTGGCCGACGCCGCCGGCACCTCGTTTTCCACCGTCGAGGACCGCCTCACCGATCTCGGACTGTCGTTCTCCGACCGCTCGCTCGAGGACCACGCGACCGACCGCGCGACGTCGGCCACCGACCCCTGATCGGGCCTCGAGAGTCGGCGACGGGACCGCGACACAGCGGCGCACGGCACCCGTGGATCGAAACGCATAAAGACATCTCCGCTCAACGAAGAAGTACGCGCCTGGGTAGCTTAGCGGTAAAGCGCGTCCTTGGTAAGGACGAGAGCCCGGGTTCAAATCCCGGCCTAGGCTTTTTGAAACGACTCGAGTTCCTCCTCGTCTTTTGGCACTCTGTCGCGTTCCCTCAGTTTTCGTTCTAGAGCGACACCCGGTTCTCGAACCGATTTCCGCGTCGGCTATCGTCGCGCCGCAGCACCGGTGCGATAGCGGCCCGGATCCGACCGCGTTGTAAGTCTCACCTGCTTGTCGATCACTGAGGACGAATCCCGCCCTCGAGCGTTCTTACTCGGAGGGACGGATCGTCGCCAGCCACGCGCGGCGCTTGTACTCCTCGCCGTCGGTCTCGTACACCGATTCGTCGATCGAGTCGACTCGCCACCCGTCGGCGAACGCGTCGTGGAAGTCCGTCCGCGAGACGCCCGGGCCCTGCCCCGTATCGTCTCTATCGTAGCCGAGCACGAACAGGCCCCCCTCGGGTCGGACGACGCGCCGCAGGCTCGCGGCGTACCGCTCGGGGTCGTCGCCGGCGAGGACGTGGAACAGCCCCGAATCGACGATCGTTTCGAAGGTCCGCTCGAGCGTGGCGAGATCGTAGGCGTCATGGACGCGAAACTCCGCGTCGAGGTTTCGCTCTCGAGCCTTCGCACGGGCGCGGTCGATGGCCGCGTCGACCGCGTCGACGCCGAGCACGTCGTAGCCGCGTTCGGCGAACAGTAGCGCGTTCTCACCCGTTCCACAGCCGACGTCGAGTACGGGGCCCTCGATCGTACCGTCGCCGGCGAGTTCGACGAACGCTCGCTGGGCCCGTCCGATCTCCCACGGTGGCGCCCCTTCGTAGGCCGACTGGAAGGTTCGACCGCCACGCTCCGGCAACTCATCGCTCATGCGTTTGTCCCCCAATGGACGCCGTGACGAGACCGTCGATGACAGTCGTCGTTCCAGCCGTCGCCCGCGTCCGATCGCCTCGCACCGACTGGTTCCGAGCTCCGACTCGAGTTGAACACTCCCGAATCATGTTTGAAAACACATTACTATATCATTAAATAATGGTGGCGCATCTCCCCGCCGGATCCATTCTCGAGGCCGGTTACGGGATTCCTGCGGACTGGAATCGGGTGATCGATCCGGACCGGCGATGTCGGTGCGCAGTCCCGGTCGTCGTCTCGAGGCCCCGTCGCGTCGTCGCTCGACTCGACTCGAGCGAGTCGGTGGGACCGACGGCGCAGTTGCAGGCCGGTCGTTCTTTCCCGTGGCACCGTTGCGTTGCTG
>SDGW01000020.1_pt1 | contig 59211 bp, 57 predicted proteins | sample 2873831 | NCBI WGS metagenome assembly SDGW01 (sample SAMN08132700, study PRJNA421101) | hypersaline lake metagenome | isolation source: celular fraction 0.22 microns magnesium sulfate-rich crust from ephemeral... | place: Spain: Penahueca Lagoon, Toledo | collected 2011-07 | reverse complement strand
GCCCCATGTGGGCCAGCACGACCACGCTCGCGACCAGATCGAGCATTGAGGTCTTTCCGCCGCTGTTGACGCCAGAGAGCAGCGCCACGCCGGAGACGGCGTAGTCGACCGGGTCGATCGCCTCGAGGGGTTCGTCGAGCAGCGGCGACCGGCCGCCCTCGATGGCGAAGCCGGTCCCGTCGTCCGCCCACGCGAACTCGGGCATCGTACACTCGTAGTCCCGCGCGAAGCGAGCGATCGCCAGCTCCACGTCCAGCTCGAGGGCGTCCCGGACGAGTTGGCGGGCCCCCTCGCGCTGGTCGGCGAGGTCGGCCGCCAGCTCGCGTTTCAGGCGGCCGGCGCGGCGTTCCTTGGCCGCGGTCAGCTCCTCGCGCAGCCGGCCGATCGCGTCCTCGTCGCGCTCGACGGGAAACGTGGGCTCGTCACCGAACGTGCGGCGAGCGATCTCGGCCTCGCCCTGGTCGAGGTCGAGCGCGTCCACGAGATGGTCGCGGGCGGCCTCGACGGCCGCGTCGTACTCGTCGGCCAGTTCCCGCGAGAGCAGGGAGTCGACGCCGGCACCGCGCTCGACCAGCGAGAGCAGGTCCGAGCCCTCGATGGTCACGTCCTGCTCGCGGATCGCCTCCCGCAGACGGTCGTTGGCGACGCTCTCGGCGGCACTGGCGGCCGCGTCGAGATCGTCGACCGCCGCCGTCAGCCGGTCGAGTTCGTCGTCGCCCGCGACCGTACCGTCCTCGGCCAGCCGCGAGAGGCCGTCCTCCAGGGCCGCGAGGTCGAAGGCGGCGTCCATGTCGGCGGCCCGGTGGACCGCGGCGGCGGCCCGCAGCCGGTCCCGGTTGCGCGCGAAGAACGCCAGCGGGCGCTCCGGGACGACCTCGGCCGGGTTCTCGAGGGCGTCGGGCCGGACCTGCACGTCGCCCTCGATGGTGACGCCGGCGAAGGACTCGTCGAGGGCGATCACCGTCGCGTACCCCCGCGCGAGTTCGGCAAGTCCCTGCGCGTCCTCGACGACCTCGACGGAGAGCTCCGGGATCGCTTCCCGCGCCTCGGAGTAGCGCTCGGCGTCGGTCGTCGCCAGACACCGCTCGCGGACCCGCACGTCGCCGGGCTCCCGGAGCGGTTCGAGCCCCTCGAGGGCCTCGAGCACGTCGGAATCGGGATCGCGCTCGATCGCCTCGCTCGCGAACGCCCGCACCTCCTCGATGCGCGAGCGCCGCGGGCTCGGGTAGATCGTCTCGAGTCGCTGGGCGGCGTAGTCGGTGACGGTGCGCTCCTCGAGCAGCGCGAGGACCTCGCGGTAGACCTCTCGGGCGCGGTCGGTCGCGAGGAAGCCGCCGGGGTCGTCGTGCTCGCGGCGGATCGCCCCCCGCGCGATGCGGGCGGCCCGCCCCTGTGAGATGCCCGGCGCGGCCGCGATGGCGGCCACGTCGCCGGCCCGCAGCGCGCGCTCGGGATCGTCGAGTTCGGCCAGCGCTCGGGCCGTCTTCTCGCCGACGCCCGGAATCGACTCGAGGTCCATGTTCTCGAGCGGCGTCTCGAACCGGAGCGAGAAAAAGTTCCCGCCCGCGTCGGCGGAGATCGCCGCGTCGACTCGCTTCTCACCCCCGACGACGCACGCGCTGACAGCGTTGTCGAGCATTTATCCGAGTGGACGGGAATCTATCGGACATGCAGTCGAACCGACGACCGCGACCGACCCACAGCGCGGGACCGGGACACCGGAACCGAACCCATGGAGTATGACCGAACCGAGTCCGTCGGCGGCCGCCTCGAGTGGCTCCGGACCTACGGCTACGGGCTCTGTATGGGGACCGCCGACGCCCTGCCGGGCGTCTCGGGCGGCACCGTCGCGCTCCTGCTGGGCTTTTACGGCCGGCTGATCGCCGCCGTCACCGCCTTCACGCCGGGACGGGCGATCGCCGTCCTGCGCGGGTACCACCCCGATCGGCGGGATCGGGCGCGGGAGGCCCTCCTCGAACTCGACCTCCAGTTCCTGCTCCCGCTGGGCGTCGGGATGGTCACCGCCGTCGTCCTCATCGCCGACCTCGTCTCGTCGCTGGCGGAGTCCCACCCCGTCGCGATCTTCGGCTTCTTCACCGGGCTGATCGCCGCCTCGGCGATCACGCTCGGGCGCAGCCTCGAGTTCGCCTCACCGGCCCACGTCGCCGCGGGGATCGCGGGGACGACGCTCGCCCTGCTGGTCGCCGCCGACGTCGTCCAACTGCCGGGGAGCGGCCCCGCGGTGATCCTCGTCGCCGGCGCGGTCGCGATCAGCGCGATGATCCTCCCCGGCGTCTCCGGCTCGCTCATCCTGATCCTGCTGGGCCAGTACGTCTTCCTCTCGAACGAGCTGAGCGCGTTCGTCCGCGCCGGGCTGGACCTGCTGGGCGGCGGCTCGCTCTCGGCCGTCGTCGGTCCGGGGACGACCGTCGCGCTGTTCTGCGCCGGCGGGCTCGTCGGTCTCGTCTCGATCGCCCGCGTCGTCCGCGCCGCGCTGGCGCGCAATCGCGGCGTGACGCTGGTCTTCCTGGTGAGCCTGATCGCCGGCTCCGTCCCTGCGCCCCTGCACAACATCAGCGAGACCCACGCCTGGACGACCGAGACGATCGCGCTGACAGCCGCGTGGGCCGGCGTCGGCGCGGTCGCGCTGTTCGTCCTCGAGCGGCTCGTCGGCGGCTTCGATCCCGAGTGAGCCGGTCGAGGGCACTCAGTCACCGAAATCGGCGTCCTCGAAGTTCTCGTTGGCCAGTTCGTCGATCGTGTCCTCGACCGCCTCGCGCTTATCGTCGTCGAGGCCCTCGATCGCACCGACGCCGTGCCCGCCGCTTTTGGTCGTCTGCAGCGCGTTCCTGTTGAGGTTCCCGTCCGGATCGACCACCGGGAGCTTCAGATCGGTGAAGTTCTCCGGCGGGAACCCCGAGGCCGAGAGGAGGAAGTGGTTCGCCACCTCGCCGAGATCGTCGGTTCCGAAATCTTCGAGTTGCGGCTCGTCCCACTCCGCGGTCGTCGTGCCCGAGAAGTCGGGGTCGTGCACCTCGTAGTCGGCCATACGCGGAGGGACGGCGCGCGGGAAAATCGGCGTGATCCTTGCGTATTCACCGGCTCGAGTCGTCTCGGAGGACGGTGGAGCGGCTGGCCGAGTAGTCGCCACCAGCGCTACCAGCGGTGGTGGACGTGGTCGAACACGTACTCCTCGTAGACGTCCCGGACAGCGCCGTGAGTCCGATTCGAGAGGGGATCCAGCTCCGAGACCGCCGCGTTGCTCCGGACGTGCTCCGGCGAGGTCGTCCCCGGGATGACCGTCGTGACCGCCTCGTGGTCGAGGATCCACCGGAGCGTCAGTTCGGCCAGCGACAGCCCGTCGGGGACGTGGGGCTCGAGCGCCTCGACGGCGTCGTGGCCCGTCTCGTAGGGAACGCCGGCGAACGTCTCGCCGACGTCGAAGGCCTCGCCCTCCCGGTTGAAATTCCGGTGGTCGTCTTCGGGGAACGTCTGATCGCGCTCGAGCGCGCCGGTCAGCAGGCCCGAGGCGTACGGCACCCGGACGATGACGCCGACGTCCTCCCGGCGAGCGCGCTCGAAGAACAGCTCCGTCGGACGCTGACGGAAGGGGTTGAAGATGAGCTGGACGGTCTCGACGACGTCGTACTCGATCGCCTTGAGCGCCTCCTCGACTTTCTCGACGCTCACGCCGGCGTGTGCGATCTTCCCCTCGTCTTTCAGTCGGTCCAGCGCGTCGAACGTCGACGGCTGGTAGTACGCCTCGGTCGGCGGACAGTGCAACTGGAGGAGGTCCAGCGTCTCCTCGCGGAGGTTCTCGCGGCTCCGATCGACGAACGAGGAGAGGTGGTCGTAGTCGTAGCGGTCGGCCTCGTGGGGCTCGAGCCGTCGCCCCGCCTTGGTCGCGACGACGGCGTCGTCGTGGGCGTCGCGTTCGTCGAGGACGGCCCCGATGTGGCGCTCGCTGCGGCCGTCGCCGTACACGTCGGCGGTGTCGAGGAAATCGATCCCCGCGTCGAGGGCCGCGCGGACGACGTCGCGGCCGGTCTCGTCCGCGACGTCACCCCAGTCGCCGCCGATGTTCCACGTCCCGAGACCGACTTCCGAGACGGCGATACCGGTCGAACCGAGTCGTCGATGGTCCATGTGCGGTCGTGGCCCCGGCCGGCGGTATGAGTTGGGTTGGCGGCAACCCGTCGCGAGGCGGCTAGTTCCCGTCGTCGTACTCGTACTCCCGTTCGGGGTCCGCGGTCCCCTCGGTCCGGGAGCCGACCCAGGCACCCAGCGAGAGGCCGTAGACGAGGTGCCCGGCGTGAAACAGCGCGAGTTCGTCGGCCTCGAGGCGGATGTCGAGCAGTCCTCGCAACACGACCTGAACGCCGACCGCCGACAGGACCATGCCGTAGACCGAGCCCCAGACGAGCCCCCGCTGTTCGGGTTCGATGGACCGGCCGGCGGTGTACAGGGAGAACAGGGCGCCGAAGATCGCGCCCGAACTCACCCCGTAGAGCAGGTGCAAGGCGATTCCGGGGATCGGGTGATCGTCGGGATCGCCGCCGGCGACGTACTGCGACCAGAAGTTCGCCGACGGCGGCAGCGATCGCAGGAGCGGGAGCCTGAAGGCGGTCATGATCAGCGTCGCGACGAACCCGCCCTGGATCCCGCGGGCCACCGCGTCGGCGAGGTGTTCCTCGCGGGAGTGGGCGTCGGCGTCGCTGGTGTGGCCCTCCGTGTCGGTGATCGAACGCAGTCGTCGCAGTTGATCTGAGACAGCCATTCGATGGCGGTCCTACCACCGACGCCGCCTTAACCGTCCGGCGCGCTGTTTACTGGTCCCCGCGGCGGCCCCGAACGGATCGGCGACGGTGACACAGCGGTCGCGGTGGTCGCCGCTCGCCCGCGACTGGTGGAATACTTATACGCGTCGGCGAAACGCACGGGTATGGATTTCGGCGTCCTCAGTACGGCGGGCATCGCACGGAAGGCGTTCCTCCCGGGAATCGCAGCCAGCGACCACGACGTGACGGCGATCGCGTCCCGCGACGGAGCCGACGCGCGCGCCGTCGCGGCCGAGTACGGGATCGGAGAGAGCTACGGCGACTACGGCGACCTCATCGCGAACGCCGACGTCGACGCCCTCTACGTCCCGCTGCCGAACGCCCTGCACGCGGAGTGGACGAAGCGCGCGGCCGACGCCGGACTCGACGTCCTCTGCGAGAAGCCCCTCGCGGTCGACGCGGCCGAGGCGCGCGACGTCGTCGACCACTGTGCGGACCGGGGCGTGACGCTGATGGAGGCGTTCATGTACCGGTATCATCCGCGGACCGAGCGCGCGTTCGCCCTGGCGCGCGACGAACTCGAGGACGTGCGTTCGGTGACGGCGACGTTCAAGTACCGCCTCGACCGGGCGGAGGACATCCGCCTCTCGCCCGAACTCGCCGGCGGGAGCCTGATGGACGTCGGCTGCTACGCCGTCTCCGTGGTTCGGCAGGTCCTCGGCGAACCGGAGCGGGCGTACGCGACCGCGGCCGACACCCGCGACGCTGGCGTCGATACGGAACTGACCGGCGTCCTCGAGTACGCGGACGGCGTGACCGGCCGGATCTCGTCGGGCTTCGACACCGAAGGCGTCCAGCGCTACCGCATCGAGGCGACCAACGGCTGGGTCGAGGTTCAGGACGCATTCGACGTGCCCGACGGCCGACTGGAACTCGAGTACCGGATCGACGGCCGGCACGGCGTCGAGACGTTCGACCCGGTCGATCAGTTCCGCCTCGAGATCGATCACTTCGCCGACTGCGTCGCCGCCGACCGAACCCCGCGAACGGACGGCGAGGAGGCGATCGCCAACATGCGGGTGCTGGACGCGCTGTCGGAAAGCGCCGAGCGCGGCCGTCGCGTCGAGCTTTAGCGACCCGCACGCGAGCCGCGGACGACAACGTCCTTTTGCCCGTCGGGACCCAACGCCGGGCCATGACAACGCTCGAGGCGAAACTCGAGGCCGCTCGCGAGGACCTCGCCGCGCGGGACGGGGTCGTCGTGGCCTTCTCCGGCGGCGTCGACTCGAGCGCCGTGGCCGCGATCGCCCACGACGCGCTCGGCGAGGACGCGATCGCCTGCACCGCCAAAAGCGAGACCCTCCCCGAGGCCGAACTCGAGGACGCGAAGCGGGTCGCGAGCGAGATCGGGATCCGCCACGAGATCGTCTCCTTCTCCGAACTGGACAGCGACGCGTTCGTCGAAAACGACGACGACCGCTGCTATCACTGCCGGACGATGCGGCTGGGCGAGATGCTCGAGACGGCCCGCGAACTCGGCGTCGGGACGGTCTGTGACGGGACGAACGCGGACGATCCGGGCGCGGGACATCGACCCGGGCTGCAGGCGGTCGAGGAACTGGACGTCCACTCGCCGCTTTTGGCCCACGACGTCTCGAAAGCGGAGGTCCGCGAGATCGCCGCCCGATACGACCTCTCGGTCGCGGACAAGCCCTCGATGGCCTGTCTCTCCTCGCGGATCCCGACCGGCCTCGAGGTCACCGAGGACCGCCTCACCCGGATCGAGCGGGCCGAGGCCCTGCTCCGGCAGTGGGGGTTCGACCAGTTCCGGGTGCGCGACCACGACGGGCTGGCCCGCATCGAGGTCACGCCCGACGAACTCGAGCGGGCGCTGGAACGGGAGTTCGTCGAGACGGTTCGAACGGAACTTTCGGAACTCGGGTTCGACCACGTCACGCTCGATCTGCACGGCTACCGGACCGGCAGCGTGAGCCCCGACGAGGCCTCCGGCGGCGAACCGACCGCCACGCGGGACGACTGACGGCCCCAACTGCCGGACGGGTTCACGGTTCGTCAGGATAGAACACCGATCTGACTACGAACGGTCGGAATATAATCCTATATTCGGCAGAAAACCCACCATTTCCCGAGCGGATGGACTACCGTTCGGTAATATTGCGTATTGCGATACGAACGTGGCACTCGGGTTGGTATCAGTGACCGATGGAAGCCGACGTGCCGCTCGAGTGGACCACCGAAGAGTCTCGGACGTATACCCCGGCCGATACGGACCGAGAGATGCAGTATCGGACGTATCTCCACGAATCGGGAGATCTGCGGCTGAAGGTCGCGCCCGCCTCGCTGGAGGGCGCAGATCACCCCGGCTACGCGCTGACGGTCACGAGCTACCCCGGGCTCGACCTCTCGGAGACGATTCGGATCAGGACCGTCCTGACGTTCGAGCGCTGCAACCGGATCGCCGCCGATTTCATGGACCTGTTCTCGGCCAGCTACGACGGCCCCGGATCCCTCGAGGACGCGCTCGAGTACGCCCACGAGCGAACCCGCGAACACCGCTGACTCACTCGATTTCCAGCCCGCTGCCGCCGCCGTCGCCACCATCGCCGCCGTCTTCGTCCCACTCGAGTTCGAACTCGACGCTGAGCTCGCCGGGCGCGTTCGCCGGCCCCTCGCGCTCGGCTTTGACCTCGAAGGTGGGTCGGGCCGGCGGCTCGAGCGACAGGGAGTCGGTGCCGGACTTGAGCGTGATCGAATCGCCGTTCTCCAGGTTGTCCGCGACGCGGCGGAGGAGGGACGCGATCTCGGCGCGGGACTGCTCGGTCTCGGATTTGAAGAGCACTTCTTCGGGCATACGCGACCGTACGGTCCGCAGGTTGATAAATAGCGCGTGACCGAACCCTCGCTCGAGCCGAAGCGTCGGCACCGTACGGTTCGCTGTGAGTTATTTCCGGCCCGACCGCCGGTCGGAGCGCGGTTGCGCCGGTAAATCGGTACGACAATCCGTCTCAGTCGTCCGAGGGGGCCGCGGACTCGTCGGCCGTCGCGGCCGCCGCGGACTCGCTCTCGGCGAAGGGGTACCAGGACTGCTTGGCGTCGGCCATGTACGGCGCCGCGAAGTCCGTCTCCTCGGGCTCGCAGAGTTCGACGAGTTGCTCCTCGGCCGTCGCCTCGACCCACTCGCGGAAGGTCTGGCCGTCCTCGCGGTGGGCCGCGTAAGCCTCGAGCAGGTTCCGGATCGCGCCGGGGCCCTCGTCGGCCGGGACGCGCTGCTGGACCCAGTCGATGAAGGAGGGGTCCTGGCCGACGCCGCCGCCGACGCCGATGTCGAAGGCCTCGACCATCTCGCCGTTCTTCCGGGCGCGCATCCCCTGCAGGCCGATGTCGGCGGTCATCGCCTGGCCGCAGTCGGCGGTGCAACCGGAGTAGTGCATCTTGATCTTGCCCACGTCGTCCGGCAGTTCGACGTTCTCGTTGAGCCAGCGAAGCATGCGAGCCATCCGCGCTTTCGTCTCGGTCAGCGCGATCGAGCAGAACTCGGTACCGGTACAGGCCATCGCGCCCCGCTCGAAGGGGCTCGGTTCCGCGGGGTACGTCTCGAGCAGCGGCTCCGCGAGCAGGTCGTCGAGGGCCTCGTCGGCGACGTCGACGATGACGGGGTTCTGGCGGCGGGTCAGCCGGACCTCGCCGGAGCCGTACTCGTCGGCCAGATCGGCGAGTCCGATGGCGTCTTCGGCCGGCAGGCGGCCGACGGGAACGCTCAGGCCGACGTACTTGAGTCCGTCCTGCTTCTGGTCGCCGACGCCGACGTGGTCGTGCTGGCCCTCTTCGACCGGGCGACCGGCGTTGTAGGTGTACTCCTCGCGGAAGTCCTCGCCCGCACGGAGCATCTCGAAGTCGACGTACTCTTCCTGGAGCGTCTCGCGGATCTTCTCCATTCCCCAGTCCTCGGCGAAGAACCGGGCGCGGTTCTTCGAGCGGTTCTGGCGGTCGCCGTAGTCGTGGTAGAGTTCGACGAAGCCGCGGCCGACCTCGTAGGCGTTCTCGGGGCGGACGAAGACGTCCAGCGGCGTCGCGGCGCGGGGCTGGCGGCCGCCGAGCCCGCCGCCGATCCGGACGTTGAACCCGCGGACCTCCTCGCCGTCTAGCTCCTTGGTCGCCGGCTCGAACCCGATATCGTTGATCGAGTCCTGCGCGCAGCCGACCGTACAGCCCGACGCGCTGATGTTGAACTTCCGGGGCATGTTCGCCAGCGCGTCGTCCGTCCGAAGCTCCTCCTCGAAGCGCTCGAGCAGGGAGCCGGCCTCGACGAACTCCTCGGCCTTGCCGTGGAGCGGACAGCCGGAGATGTTTCGCATCGTGTCGCCGCCCGCCGATCGCGAGTGGACGCCGGCCGACTCGAGTTGCTCCCAGATCTCGGGGACGTCCTCGAGTTTGAGCCAGTGCAACTGAACGGACTGGCGGGTCGTCAGGTCGATCCAGCCGTTGCCGAACTCCGGGTTCTCGACGGGGCCGTTCGCGTACTCGCTGGCGACCTCGCCGATGGTCCGGAGCTGGTCGGGCTCCAGGATGCCGCTTGCGTTGGTCAACCGCATCATGAAGTACGACTCCTGACCGTCGCGCTGGTGGAACAGCCCCCAGAACTTGAAGCGGGTGAACCACGTGTCGCGTTCGTCCTCGGTGATCGCCTCGTAACCGCCGTTTTCCGCGAACTCGAGGATGTGTTCGCGGACCTCGTCGCCGTAGCAGCCCTCCTTGCGTTCCTCTTTCTTATGCGCCATCGGAGACCACCCCTGCCGAACGATCGGGACCGAAATCGCGAAGTTCCTCGCCAAACATGTCGTAATTCACGTTTCGATGGCATGTTACTAAACCATATAACGGTAATCGTTTACGTATCCGTGATTTTGTTCCGAGTCCGGCGGCAGGCGTACTATCTCCAATGGGATATGGTCTGTATAAGGACGTACATCGAGTCCGAGGCGGGGCGAGACTGGGAGGTTTCAACCGGTATCGGCGCGAATAGATTTCGATTCGCGGAACGGACGGGGCCCGGTATCGGCCGCGAGGGAGTCGCGACTCGCGTCGAGCGACCGACGACAACGATCTCGTCCTCCCCGAGACTCGACGAACGGGCGAAAACGGAGCGAACCCGGACGGATTCAGTCGTCCGCGGGGACCGGTCCGTCCGGCGAGGGCGCGACGCGCGTGCGGTACAGCCCGCTCGAGAGGCCGGCCGAGAGGACCGCGAGGCCGAGGAAGACGACGTAGCCGGCGGTTCCCTCCAGATCGACGAACAGCCCGAGGACGGGCGGGATGGCGAACCCGCCGAACGCGCCGAGCCCGCCGACCAGGCCGGAGGCCACGCCGACGGCCTCGGGCACGTAGTTCGGGACGAGGCCGAACACCGCGGCGTTGGCGAAGCCGACGAAAAAGCCCAGCGTCGCGGACGCGACGCCCCGGCGCGGGTCGCCGCGGACGTCGGGGACGCCGTCGGCAGCGGAAGCCGAGTTCGTCGCCATCGGTAGTCAGGCGCTCGCTTCCGCGACCGCCTTGACGTCCCGGTCCCGCGGGGGCTCGAGACGCACCGCGCACTGCTTGAAGTTCGGTTCGTTCGATCGGGGATCGACGTCGGGCAGCGTGAGGTCGTTGACGGCGGGGGGGTGGATCGGCAGCCAGACGACGCCGTCGGGGATCGCCCCGTCGATCTCGACGCGGGCCGTCACCGACGCTCGCCGGGAGACGACGCGGGCGTAGCGCTCGTCGCCGTCGTCGGCGGTTTCGACCCGGCGCTCGAACTCGTCCGCGAACGCGGCCGCGGTCGCCGGGCTGAGCCGGGCCGTCGGCGGTTCGTCCTCGCGGGCCCGGACGCCGGTGTTGTACGCGTCCGGCCGGCGGGCGGTCGTCAGCGTGAACGGGTAGGACTCGTCGGTCGGCTCCGGCAGCGGGCGGGCCTCGCCGGTCGAGAACTCGGCCCGGCCCGAGGGCGTGTAGAACGACCAGGACTCGTCGGCGTCGACCGGATCGTCGCGCTCGTCGGCGTCCGGCCCCTCGTAGTAGCGGTAGCCGCCCGCGGCGTCCGGCTCCGGGGCCGGCCAGCGGACCGCGGTCTCGTCCGCGAGGCGGTCGTAGCTGATCCCCGAGAGATCCGCCGGGGTGCCCTCGGTCAGCGCGGCGAACTCCGCGAAGACCGACGCGGGCTCGAGCTCCCCGTCGAACAGGTCGGGTACGAGCCGGTCGCCCAGTTCGCCGATCAGCTCGAGGTCCGTCCGGACGCCCGGGGGCGTCTCGGTCGCGGCCCGCACGCGGGAGACGGTCCGTTCCATGTTGGTCGTCGTCCCCTCGGACTCGCCCCACGTCGCCGCAGGGAGGACCACGTCGGCGTACTCGACCGTCTCGCTGCGGAAGGCGTCCTGGACGACGAGGAACGCGTCCGCGAGCTTCTCGCGGACGCGGGTCGCGTCGGGCATCCCCGCGACGGGGTTGGTCGCGACGGCGTAGACGGCCGCAACGTCGTCGCCGACGGCGTCGACGATGCCGACCGGCCCCGGCCCCGGGTCGTCGGGGAGCCGCGAGACGGGCACGTCCCACGCCTCGGCGACCTCGCGGCGGTGGGCCGGATCGCCGAACGGTCGATGGCCGGGCCAGGACCCCTTCGAGGAGCAGACGCGGGTCCCCATCGAGTTTGCCTGCCCGGTCAGCGAGAACGGGCCGGAGCCGGGCCGGAGGTTGCCGGTCGCCAGACACAGATCGATCAGCGCGCCCGCGGCCGCGGTCCCGTTGACGCTCTGGTTGATTCCCATCCCCCAGTACAGCAGGGTCGGGTCGTCGAGCGCCTCGGCGAGCCTGTCGACGTCGGCCAGCGAAACGCCCGCCACCTCGGCCGCCTCGGCGGCGTCGGGCAGTTCCGCCCGCAGTTCGTCGAAGCCGAGCGTCGCCTCGTCGACGAACGCCTCGTCGACGCGGTCCGTCTCGACGACTCGAGCGAGGACGGCCCGCGCGAGCGCGAGGTCCGCGCCCGGCTCGAGCGGGACGTGGCGGTCGGCGACCTCGGCGGTCTCGCTGTGGACGGGGTCGACGACGATCAGTTCGGCGTCGGCCGCGTCGGCGGACTGGCGGATCCAGCGGAACATGACGGGGTGGGCGGCGGCCGGGTTCGCCCCCCAGACGACGTGACTCTCGGCCTCGGGGACGTCCTCGTAGGTCGGCGGCGGCGCGTCGCTGCCGAAGGCGTCGTAGTACGCGGTGACGGCCGACGCCATACACAGCGTCGTGTTGGCGTCGTAGTACCGGGTTCCGAAGCCGCCGCGGGCGAGCTTGCCCAGGGCGTAGGCGGCCTCGTTGGTCTGCTGGCCGCTTCCCAGCACGGCGACCCCGTCGTTCCCGTCCGCGAGCGCGCCGTCGAGCCCTTCGGCCGCGCGCTCGAGGGCCGACTCCCAGGTTGTCGGCACGAGGTCGCCGTCCTCGCGGACGAGCGGCCGCGTCAGCCACTCCCCGCCGGGATCGGCGGTCTCGCTGACGCCGCGCTGACACGCCAGCCCCTGGGTGACCGGGTGGCCGGCGTCGCCCCGAACGGTGTCGAGGCCGTACCCGCGGTCGGGGGCCTGCTGGACGTGTCCGCAACCGACCGCACACCGCATGCACGTCGTCGGGACGAGATCAGTCACGGGACCACCTCCGCGGACCGAAGTGAAGTGCGGCATGTGATTTACAATCACGCCCTCTGAAGTGAGATTTGCGCGACATCATCCAGATTTTCACGATTTAGGAGAACGCTTGCACCCACTAAACGATGATCGTTTACGAACCATTGCTTTCCCCTCGAGAACGGGCTCGATCCGCCAATATGCGAACGGATAGGGTGAGTATAAGGGAATTATACGACGAGTGTCACCGGGGCGAGGGGAACGTTCGTCCACGAAATAGCGATTCGTGGGACCAGTTGGCGGCGAGCACTGGACGACAGTGAACGATACTGACCGGATCGGACACCGTGGCGACGAGCGCCGCCCCCGTCACGGGTTCGGAAGCGGACCGGTCACGCGACAGAGCGGGGCGTATCGATCCGGTCGGGTCTCGGGACGGTCGCTCGAGAACGGTCCGCGAGCGAGGGCGGGCGTCACTCCGCTCCGACCCACTTGAGGACGAACAGCGTCCCCTCGAACAGCAGGATCATGGTGACCGCGACCAGGATGGGGGCCATCCCCGTCGGGTCGAGGGTGAACATGAACGAGAGTCCGGCGAAGCCCGCCCAGAAGTACAGCCGCTTCTGGGCCAGCCAGCGGCGGGTCGTCACGCCCATCATGATCGCCAGCATGATAAAGAGCGGAATCTGGAAGACGATGGCGAGAAAGCCCGTCAGCGTGATGATCAGGTTGAACGTATCGCCCAGCGCGTACGCGACGTCGGCGCTTCCCTCCGCGTAGTAGGTGAAGTACCGGAAGAGGATCGGCAACACCAGCACGTACGAGAACAGCATCCCGAGCGCGCCGAGGACGACGCTCGTCGGCACGGCCGCGAGGTAGTACTTCCGTTCGTGGGGGTACAGCCCCGGCCGCATGAAGAGGTAACACTCGTAGACAAACGCCGGCAGCGCGACCATGATCCCCAGCAGCGAGGAGATCTTGATCCGGGTCAGCCACAGCTCGAGCGGGTTGTAGAGGTGCGGCGGCGGCGCTTGGCCGCCCGACGGAAAGACGTTGAACCAGACGTACTGGATCGCGTCGGAGGCCCACAGCAGGCCGATCGCCGTCCCGCCGGCCCCGAACAGCAACACGACCGCCAGCCGGAGGACCATCTCCTCGATGTGGTCGGCCAGCGGCATCTCCTCGTCGTCCGGCGGGGTCTCGATCCCGCCGATCTCGTCGTCGGAATCGGGATAGGTCGGCGTCGGATCGTGGCGGTCGCCGACGACCCCCTCGCCGTCCGTCTCGAGGTCGGGCCGCTCCGCGTCGGGTTCCGTCTCGGCCGGCGATCCCGAAGCGGCGTCCTCCCGCGGCTCCTCGGGGTCCTCGGCGTCCCGTTTGTCCACCGGCTCGTCCGACATCTACGGGATATTGATAGGCCGCCGGTTATAGGCCTTTTTCTTACGGCGACCCTGAGCGAGTGAGAAGCCCGCTGATTCGCCCGTACCCACTCGAAAGGTTGATAACTGGATGTCAGTTACCATCGTCCCAATGAGTTCTGCCGTCGACGAGGACACCGCCCGGGCCATAAACAGCGGCCGGGAGACGATCGGCGCGCTGCTCTCGGGCGCCCAGCAACACCTCAAGAAGGTGTTCGTCGTCTTCTTGCTCGGGTTCCTCGGCTCCTTCTACGCCCTTCGGATCGTCGTCTGGGACTTCCTCGAGGCGACGGCGAAGTCCCGGATGAGCGAGCAAGTCGCCGGAGCGACCGACATCATCACGCGGACGCCGTTCGAAGTGATCCTGTTGCAGGCCAAGATCGGGATGATCACCGGGATCATCGTCGCGATCCCCGCCCTGCTTTTCTTTTCGCGGAAAGCGCTTCGCCGTCGGGGCTACACCAGCGCCGTCCCGATCTCGAAGGGATACATCGCCGGCTTCGTCGTGCTGGCGCTGTCGCTGTTCGTGACCGGCGTCGTCTACGCCTACACCATCTTCTTCCCGTACGCGTTCGGCTTCCTCGCGAAGAACGCCGTCAGCGCCGGCGTCAAACCGAGTTACGGCATCACCGAGTTCACCGAATTCATGGCGCTGCTGACGCTCTCTTTCGGCCTCGCCGCCCAGCTCCCGCTGTTGATGGGAGCGCTCTCTTACACTGAGATCGTTTCCTTCGAGACGTTTCGGGACAAGTGGCGACACGCCGTCGTCGCGATCGTGATCTTCGGGGCCCTGTTCTCGCCGCCGGACCCGTTCACGCAGATCATGTGGGCGATGCCGATGGTCGTCCTCTACGTCTTCAGCCTCGGGCTGGCCAAGGTCCTCACGAACGTCCGGCGACGCGGCGCGGCGAAGTCGGCGGGGACCGGAACCGGCCACGTGAAACGGCGGCTCCTCCAGTTCGGCGGGGCCCTCGCGGTCGTCGCAGTCGCGACCGCCGCCGCCGTCAATCAGGGCGCGTTCGGCTACCTGCGCGAATCGGTGTATCCCGCCGTCCCCGCGCGGATTCGCCCCGACGGGACGGGGTCCCTCGAGACGCTGGCGACGGCGAACGGCCTCGCCGGCGACGCGGCGGTCGGGCTGGTCGTCGCCGGCGGCGTCGGCTTCCTCGTTCTGCTGGGCTACACCATCTACGTCCTGCAACAGCCGGTCTACCCGCGGCCGGACGACATCCGGCGGGCCGATAGCCACGAGGACGTCGACTTCGAGACGCTGTCGACCGAGGACGTCGCGGACGTCTCGGCGCAGGTCTTCCGGACGATGAGCGAGGACCAGGCCCTGGAGTACTCCCGGCAGGCGATGTACGACGACGACCGGGAGAAGGCCCAGGCGATCCTCGACCGGTTCGATTCGATCCAGGAGTCGGCGGAGAGCGACGGTGAGTCCGCCGCTGCGAGCGGCGCGGCGGGCGCGGCCGGTGCCGGCGAGGCCGACGACGACGAGGGACTCGTCGCGAGCACCGCCGCCGGCATGCTCGATCCGTTCACGGAGGACGAGACTACCGAAGACGACATCGGCGGCTACGCCTACGACATCGCGTTCATCCTCAACAGCCTCACCTCGAAGGCGTTCCGCATCGTCGGCCTCTTCATGGTCGTCATGGGGGGGAGCTTCTTCTGGCTCTACTCCGGCGGCCTCGGCAGCGTGTTACGGCTCTTCCTCGATCGCGTTCCACAGCACGTCCTCGACGAGGTCGCGGCCCGCAACGACATCGACCCCGCGGAGATGACCCTCGGCGAACTCATCGACTCGATGGACATCGTCGTCGCGCTCCACCCCGTCGAGGTGCTCATCTTCGAGGCCAAGGTGAGCGCGCTCGCCGGCTTCGTCGCCGTCCTCCCGCTGATCCTGTTCTACGCCTGGCCGGCCGCCAAGGAGCGCGGACTGGTCTACGGCGACCGGCGCACGTTCGTCGTCTGGGGCGGCGGCCTGCTGGGCGGCTTCGCCCTCGGGACCTACCTCGGGTTCTTCTGGGTCGCGCCGTCGGTCATCTCGTATCTGGTCTCCGACGCGCTCGCCAATCAGATGGTCGTCTCCTACCGGATCAAGAGCTTCTTCTGGCTCGTGATCTTCACGACCATCGGGATCGGCTTCCTGCTTAACATCATCGTCACGATGGCCCTGTTCCACGTCGGCGGGATCGTCAGCTACCGCACGATGCTCGAGCGCTGGCGGCCGGTCGTCGTCGGCATCTTCACCCTCGCGGCCTTCTTCAGCCCGAAGGGCGTGCTGATGATGCTCATGTTCTCGATCCCGATCGCGATCACCTACCTGCTCGGGCTGGGGATCCTCTACGTCCTGACCGCCGGCGGCCGGCTGTTCGGCGGTGGCGGCGGCGGATCGACGGCAGAACCCGACGAGACCGGCGCGACGCCGGAGTGAGGGAGCCGACCGACGGAACGACGCGTTTTCGAACCGCTCTCCATCGTCACGATCGCGGCCCCGGCCTCGAGCGATCGAAACTCCCGCTCTTCCTCGAGCGCTGCGAGCGTGGCCGACCAGCTACGCTTAAGTCCGCGACTTGTGAACGATCGACCGACCGATGCCAAAGATCAGCGTCGAAATCCCGCAGGAACTCCTCGACGATCTCGACGATCACGTCGGCGACGACGGCAAGTTCGTCAACCGCAGCGACGCGATTCGCTCCTCGATCCGCAAGAACCTGGACATCCTGGACGAGATCGACGAACGCCACGACCGCCTCGAGAGCGACGACGAGTGATCAGTCCCGGTCGACGCGCCGTGCGAACCCGAAGTTCGGTTTGACGTCCTCGACGCGGACCGCGACCGTCTCGCCCGCCTCGGCTCCCGAGACGAACAGCCGGTAGCCCTCGACCGACGCGATGCCGTCGCCCTCGTCGCCGACGTCGTCGATCTCGACCTCGAGTTCGTCGCCGGGCCGCACGGGGGCGGTGAGCCGCCCCTTCCCGACGAAGTAGACCTCGGAGGACTCGTCGCGGCTCGCGTCGGGCGAGGTCGCGCGGACGTACTGGAACTCCTCCTCGACGTCGGCCCGGAAGTCGTCGACGTCGGGCCCCTCGAAAACCTTCACGACGAAGTCGCCGCCGGTCTCGAGCAGTTCGAGCGCGGTCTCGAAGGCCTGGCGCGCGAGGTGCAGCGAGCGGGCCTGATCGAGCGAGTACTCGCCGGACATGTTGGGTGCCATGTCCGAGATGACGGCGTCGACGCTTCCGTCGGCGGCGTCGACGACCCGCTTTCGGGTTTTCTCCTCGGTCATGTCCCCGCGGAGCGTCTCGACGTTGTCGTGGTCGTCGAAGTCGTCGATCCGCTGGAAGTCGACGCCGACGACCTTCCCCTCCGGGCCGACTTCCTCTGCGGCGACCTCGAGCCAGCCGCCGGGCGCGGCCCCGAGGTCGACGACCGTGTCGCCGCGGTCGATGACGTTCTCGAGCCGGTCGAGCTGTTTGAGCTTGTAGGCCGCTCGGGAGCGGTAGCCCTCCTGTTTGGCCTTGTTGTAGTAGTGGTCGCGAGCCATGAGTCTTCTTGGACGGGGTAGACGGCCGGGACGGATAGGTGTGGCGAGAACGGCCAGCGGACCGGTTCGTTCGAACCGTCCGAGTCGCGTCCGTAGCAGCGGCTTCGGCGGACACTGGGATCCCGGTCGGCCTCGAGATCGTCGGCCACCGGCGGCGCGGGGCCGCCCGACGGCCCCCGCCCGCGCGTAAAGGGTGCCTTTTTATGCCGACCGTCCGTACGCCGATCTATATGTTCAAGGCCATCGTGAGCGCCGAAACGCTCACCAGCGCGCTGGATTCGATCAGCGTGCTGGTCGACGAGTGCAAGATCCACCTCGAGGAAGACGGACTGGAGATCCGGGCCGTCGATCCGGCGAACGTCGGGATGGTCGACCTCTCGCTCGATGCGTCTGCGTTCGAGTCCTACGAGGCCGACGGCGGGCTGATCGGCGTCGACCTCTCGCGGCTCGAGGATATCGCTGGCATGGCCGACTCCGGCCAGCTCATCCAGCTCGAACTCGACGAGGAGACCCGCAAGCTCCACATCCAGATCGACGGGCTCGAGTACACGCTCGCGCTCATCGACCCCGACTCCATCCGACAGGAGCCCGACATCCCGGACCTCGACCTCCCCGCCGAGGTCGTCCTCGAGGGCAAGGACGTCAACCGTTCGGTGACCGCCGCCGACATGGTCTCCGACCACATCGCCCTGGGCGTCGACGAGGGCGAGGAGTACTTCTACGTCGACGCGGAGGGCGACACCGACGACGTCCACCTCGAGTTGACCCAGGAGGACCTGATCGACCTCCAGCTCGGGCCCGCCCACTCGCTGTTCTCGCTGGACTATCTCAAGGACATGAACAAGGCGATCCCCGGCGACACCGAGGTCACGCTGGCGCTGGGCGAGGAGTTCCCCGTCAAGATCTACTTCGGCTTCGCCGAGGGACAGGGGCAGGTCACCTACATGCTCGCGCCGCGCATCCAGAGCGACTGACCGCACGCCCGTTCTCGCCACCACTTAAACGTTCGATATGCGAAGGGGAGCGGCTACCCGACCGCCCGACGACGGTCGGGTATGCCCTCCACCGACGATACGACCGGCGAGCCGGCCGCGGACGAGCTCGAGTTCGCGACGACGTTCGATCCCGACGACGAGTCGGCCAGCGAGGCCGTCGTCACCGCCGTCGCCGCGGTTCGGGGCTCGAAACCGACCGCGCTCGAGCCCCTGTACGCGGCCGTCGACCCGGACGCGCTCGATTCGCTGGTCGACCACGCCGACCGGGTCGACACCGCGGGCAGCCATCGGGTCTGGTTCACCTACGAGGAGTTCGACGTCGGCGTTCGCACCGACGGCGAGATCCGGATCCGGGACGTGACCGCGACGAGCGACTGAGGCGGTTTCGAACGTCTCGGACCGAGACGTCGGGCCGTCAGTCCTGCTCGTCCAGAAACGCCAGCAACCGCTCGTTGACGGCGTCGGCCTCCTCGATGAAGAACAGGTGCGAGCCGCCCTCGAAGAGTTCGAGTCGGCTGTCCCGGATCTTCTCTTCGAGGAGGCGCGCGTTCGCGACCGGAACCACCTCGTCGTTCGTCCCGTGACAGATCAGGGTCGGCACCCGGAGCCGCTCGAGGCGGTCGCTGACGTCGAAGCCCTGAACTGCTGCAGCCTGGGCCTCGCGCGCCGGGTCGTCGGCGTCCTGTTCGAGCCGCCACTCGAGGATCCGATCGACGAGGTGGGGGTTGCGGTTGGTGAACCGCTCGTTGAACGCCGGCCGCATGCGGTGGCGCAACGTCTGGCGTTCGGTCGCGCCGTCCGGCGTATCGAACATGTGTTCCTGGGTCTCGTCGGGGACCGGCGCGGCGTCGGGGCCGCCGTGGCTCGTACAGAACAGCGTCAGCGACTTCGCCCGGGAGTACTCGAGGGCGTAGCGCTGGGCGATCATCCCGCCCATGCTCGCGCCGACGACGTGGGCGTCGTAGACCCCCGCGTCGTCGAGGACGGACTCGAGGTCGGCCGCCAGCCCGCCGATCGAGTAGCCGGCGAGTTTGAGCAACACGAGCCCCCGGAGCGTGCCGGGCAGCCGCGCGACCAGCGGCGGGAGGCCGACGTCGGAGCGCCCCGTCCCCCGGTTGTCGGGGGCGATCACGTCGTACTCGTCGGCGACGGCCTCGCGCTGCCAGCGCCACATCCACCGTCCGAACCCGAGCCCCTGCACGAAGACGACGGGCGACCGACCGTCGCCGTCGCTTCGCTCGTGCTCGTAGTAGATCGACACGCCGTCCCTCGTCGCCTGTGGCATAGCCGAACCGACGTGTCGAACGCCCTTGAAATCGATCCTCGAGGCGGGGCGGAACGACGGCCGCCGGTCGGAACCGGTCGCCGATCGGCGGACGGCGACGAGTAATATCGTGTTAGCGTCGCCGAAACGGCCGGGCGAGACCGACGACGGCGACGGTCGATCGTCCGTCTCGGATCGGCGAAGCGGACTGCCACGTATAAAGGACGATCCGCGTAATCAGGGCGTTTATCCCGACGGAGTAAAACATGATTACCGATGCAGCGACTCCACGCCCGGTATCCGTTCCTCGAGGCCGCCCGCGAGACCGTCGCCACGGAGGCGGTCGATCTGGCGACGGTCGTCGAGCAGGACGGCGCGGTCGTCGACCGGGCGCGCCAACGAGTTGTTACCGCGATCGAAGCGGGGGAGACTGGGGAGCCCCACCGCGATACTCGGGTCGAGTTGCTCTCGTATCCGGTCGCCCGCGTCCTCGTGTCGATGGTCGAGGAGCGCGTCCTCGTGCGCAAGTACGCCCGCGCCGAGGCCGCGACGGCCTACGATCGCTTCACCGAGGACATGGCCGACACGACCGAACTGAAAAGCGTCGAGTCGACGGGGCTCGACCTCGCGGATCTCCTCGCGGAGTTCGACCTGCAGGAGGCGGTGCGAGAAGCGCCCGACGGCGAGGGGTGCCGGATCGACGTCGGCACCTACCTGCCGCTGGCCGAGGATCTCTGGGACGACGGCTGGCGGCTCGTCAACCAGCCCCTCGAGGCCGGCGAGGTCCCCGTCGACGAGGACGAGCTCCTGACGCTGGTCCGCGAGGCGATCCGGGGCCGGATCGACGACGGGCTCCCCTTCGAGGTGCCCGACGCCATCGCGACCGCCCTCGAGGACGAGGCCGACGAGATCCGCGAAGTACTCGCCGAGCTGGATCTCACGCAGGACATCGACACCGTCGTTCCCGACCTCTTCCCGCCGTGTATGAAGGCGCTGCTCGACCAGATCCAGAAGGGCGAGCACCTGCCCCACCACTCCCGGTTCGCGATCACGGCCTTCCTGACGAGCATCGGGATGAACACCGACGAGATCGTCGACCTCTACCGGGTCAACTCGTCGTTCGGCGAGGAGATGACCCGCTACCAGACCGACCACATCCGCGGGGACACCTCGCCGACCGAGTACTCGCCACCCTCGTGTGCGACCATGCAGTCCTACGGCGACTGCGTGAACAAGGACGACCTCTGCGAGCGAATTCCCCACCCGATGGCCTACTACGAACAACGGATCGACGACGCCGACGACGAGGAGCTAGAGGACTGGCGGGAGGGCGATGACGGGAGCGACGGCAGTGCCGCGAGCGGCGACTGAGCGGGAGCCACTTGCTGGCGTGTCACCGCCGATACGCACCGAAAACAAGGGCCGACCACCGCCTCAAAACGTTCCGTTCGTCTCCGCCTCGTCATCGGCCTCGAGGCCGTTCTCGCCGTCGTTCAGGGTGTAGGCCAGTCCGATGCCGACCGCCGTCAGCAGGAGGATGAAGCCGGTAATGGCCGCAACGAGTAGCTGTGCCCCCTCGGGGGAGAGGCTCCCGTTGTCGGCAGTGTAGGAGGAACCAATAGCGATCATCGCCGCGAGCACGAGGAGGACCGAACCGACCGACGAAACGATTTCGATGAGCTGTTCGCGATCGAGCATTGTCGGATCGGTTTCGTCGGCCCGGTGAAAAGCGCTTCGAAGGGGGCCTCGGCGACGGTCGGGCGGTGGCCGCCTCGTTCACCCTTTTAAACGCCGACCCTGCGAACGCAGGCCCACTCGTTATACCGATCGGGACCCTAGCGGGTTCGAATAGCCAGTCGACTACCGAGTTCACCACTTGACGCATCCATGAAAACAACAGCGTCACCGAAAGCACCGCTGCCAGTACCGTCCGCGGACCACCTCGCCGAGCGATCGCGCCGCGCCCGCACCGAACCGATGTCCGTGTTGGCGCTTGGCGACGGCCTCTACGAGGTCGAGTCCGCGAGCGACCACACCTATCTCGTCGACCTCGAGGCCGGCAGGTGCACCTGCCCGGATCACGTTTTCCGCGAGGCCCGCTGTAAGCACGTTCGCCGGGTCGCGATCGAGATCACGGAGGGACGGACCCCGCCGCCGGGCGAGGTCGCCGTCGCGTGTCACGACTGCGGCGAGACGTGCTTCGTCGCCGAGGACGCCGCCGCGCCGTTTTACTGCGACGACCACGCGATCTCGCCGGGCGATACCGTCGTCGACCGCGAGACCGGCGACCGGCTCACCGTCGTCGACGTCTCCGAGCTGCGGGCCGACGCCGTCGAGATCGGGGCGGCCGACTGCACCGTCGCCGAGTACGGAACCAACGAGAACTACGACCCCGACGTGCCGGTCGTCGGCGCGGTCTACCCCCACGCGACCGTGGCCAGAAACGGCGTCGTCCCCTCGTCGCTGAAGGTCTACACCTTCCCGCGGACCCGCCTCGAGGCGGTCCCCGAACGGTGACGAGCCGGGCGGGCTCGAGTCCGGGCCGGACCGACCCCGACGAAAGGTTTCCCAGACAACATTTAAGTGGGCGGATTGCGAACGGAGCCTCGATGACGAACGCGACGCTCGAGATCGACGAGCGGATCGAAGCGGCCGCGCTGCTCGCGGGCGTCCTGCTGTCGATCGCCGCCGCGTACTACACCGGTACGACCGGAAACTGGCTGCCGCTGCTGGTCGTCTGTACCGGGACGGGACTACTCGTCGTGCTAAACGAGTAACGGATCCGTCGAGCACTCGGCGGCGTTCAGGGCGAGCGCCGCCGGGTTAGTCGAGACCGGGAACGGCGCTCACTCGAGGGCGTCGGCGGCTTCCTCGACGTCCATCACGCCCTGCTTGACCGCGTTCAGGACGCGGCGCACGTCCTCGTCGGGGCCGTCGTCGCCCCCGCCGGCGGCCTCCTCGAGGGTGACCTTCTCCGACCGGCCGGTGAACTCGGTGAAGTCGGTGCCCTCCGCCAGCGCCGTCTCCTTCTTGACGCGGTAGTTGCCCCCATCGGTGACGTGGAGGTCGCCGGGGTGAAAGAAGTACCAGTCCTCGCGGTCGAAGCGGACGCCGATGCGGGGTTTCGCGCCGAAGTTCCGCGCGAAGAACGTCAGCGCCTCGACCTCCTCGCCGGTGAGATAGATCGGGTCGCCGGAACTCGACTTGGCCTCGATCGCGTAGAACTGATCGCCGTCGCCGGCGAGCACGTCGGGGAGTTCGCGTTCGGTCGCGGAGCCGCTGGCGGGCGCTCGCATCACCGCGAAGCCGGCCTCGTCGAGCGCGTTGACGAGTTCCCGCTCGCGGCGGTCGCCCTTCGCCTGAGACATACCACACCCTCACCGGCGGGTCATAATAAAGGACCGGACGGCGCGGCGAACGGGGTCGCCGGCTCGCGGCCCGCGGCCGGCTACAGCGGGAGGGTCCCTGCGGCCGCGGCGAGCAGCGAGGTCGCCGGCTCCGCGGTCTCGATGTCGTACTCGAGGGCGATGTACAGCAGGCCGAACTGGAGCGCGTTGAACGCCGCGTGAGCGGCGATGGGGACTAACAGGTTGTCGGTCTTCGCGTAGAGGTAGCCGAAGATGGCGGCACCGCCCATGACGACCGTGACCGGAACCATCGTGGCGAGCAGCGACGGCGAACTGACCGCGTAGACGGGAAAGTGGATCAGCCCGAAGACGAGGCTAGCGATGGCGACCGCTTGCAGCCGGGGGAAAGCGTCGTAGAGGCGCTTCTGGACGACGTTCCGGTAGAGGAACTCCTCGGCCGGGGCGTTGAAGAAAAAGACGATCGCGATCATGACGAGGATCATCGTCTGGTCGTCGCCGATGAAACTCGCGACCTGGTTCTCCGAGGCCGGCAGCGAGAGCAGTTGAATGGCCAGACTGACGAAGACGTAAAACGCGACGCTGGCGACGATACCGAGCAGGACGTACGCCCAACCGCGCCGCGTCGGCGACCGGAGGTCGACGTACGACCACCCCCGATCGGTGACGGCGAGATAGGCGGCTCCGACCAGCACGAACCCCGCGAAGTTGAGGACGAAAAAGAGGGTACGGAGAGCGATCGACGTCTCGGTCGGCGCCGTGGCTAGCCGGAAATCGAGCAAGAGCGCGGGCAGCGTCGTGAACTGCGTCGCGAGCAGGCCGACGATCGCGAGCCCGGCGGCGACGAGCGTCGAGCGGAGCGGCCCGTCGGTCCGGCGGCGGGTGGCTGTTGCCATGGCCGATCGTACGGTCACCGGCCCCTTGGGCGTTTCACTCCCGGCCGTGGAGACGGTCGCTCGAGCGAGGACGGCGGCATCGCGAGACGGGCCCGGCGTCGCGGTCGCTCAGTTCGAGTCGATCTGGATCCGATCCTCGAACAGCTGCGCCAGCAGCCGGCCCTGCGCGAGCCGCAGGTGGCGGTTGACCGTCGGCTGGGTCACCGCGAGCATCTCGGCGATCTCCTCGCCGGTGCTCTCGCGGGGCCACTCGAAGAAGCCGGCGAAGTAGGCGGTCCGGAGGACCTCGAGCTGGCGGTCCGTCAGGGCGTCGAACAGCGAGGTCACGAGTTCGCTGCGCGTCCCCACCGAGCGCTCGACGTGGCGACGCGCCCGCAACTCGACGGCGCCGCGCCCCTCCTCGAGGGTCTCGACGAACTCGCGGACGTCGGTTCCGGTCGGGACGTCGACGACGACCTCGAGCCCCTCGCCGTCGGCCCGTATCGAGCGCGGGCTGCCGCCGTGACGGACCAGCCGCGCGGCCAGGGGATCGCCGGTGACGGTCGCCTCGAACCGACACGTGCCGTCGGCCTCGCTGATCAGCCGGGAGCCGGTGACCGACACGAGGTCCGCGAGCGCCGCTCGAACGTCGTCGGGTTCGACGCCCTCGACCTCGACGAACAGCAGCGTCTCGTCGCTCGAGTGCGAACCCAGTCCCGCGTACTCGACGCTGGCCCCCGTCTTCGCCGCGAGCCGCGAGAGGGGGTCCTCGTCGTCGTCGATTCCCAGCGTCAGTTCGAGCAGCCGTTCGGCGTGCAACGCCTCCCGGGTCTTCATCGCGGTGATCGCGTTGGCGATCCCCTCCCCCAGTTCCGTCAGAACCGTCCGCTCGAGGTCGCCGAAGGCGTCGGGTGCGTCGGCGTAGACCGTCAGGACGCCGTAGGAGTACTCCGCGTGAGAGAGGGGAACGCTGATGACCGACTGGAACCCCCGGTCGACCGCCCGCCGCCGCCAGGGGTCGTCCCGCAGCCCCTCGACGACGTTGGAGACGACCGTCGGCGCCCCGTCGACGGCGGTCCGGACCGCGGGCTCGGCGGCGTCGTCCGCGAGCGAGACATCGTCGAGGTACGCCTCCCCGTCGCCGGCCCAGGCGCGGGGCTCGAGGCGGGTTCCGCTCGGATCGCGGTCGCCGATCCAGGCGAAGGCGACCGAGTCGGCCTCGAGCAGCCGCTCGGGGACGGTCCGTTCGATCTCCTCGCGACTCTCGGCCCCGATGAGGACCTGATCGATCCGCCTGATTAGCTCCGTCGTCTCGATCTGTCGGTTGAGTCGCTCGTTTCGCCGCTCGAGTTGTGCCTCCCGCTCGCGGAGGCTGGCCTCGCTCTCGAGGCGATCGAACGCGGCCTCGGTCGTCGCCACGAGCGTCTCGATCAGCCGTCGGGCCTCGGCGTCGATCGGCTCCGCGTCGGTCGCGACCGCGAAGACGCCGTAGTCGCCGATCGGAACGACCACGCCGCTTTCGACGGCCGAGCCGAAGACCCGGGACCGATCGAACGACGACGGGTCGTCGACGACGGTCCCCGTCCCGGTCACGTAGGTGCTCCAGAGGGCGGAGTCGCCGTCGCCGATCGGGACCGACGGCGCGCCGTTACAGAGGCGATCGAAGGCCTCGGTCGCGGCGGCGGGGACGAGTCGGTTGGCCGCCGGATCGAGCCGGTAGACGGCCGCGCCCGACGCCTCGAGGACCTCGGCGGCGGTCTCGACGACCAGCGCCGCGGCCTCCGCTTCGGTGTCGGTACCGAGCAGGTCCCTGGCCGCGTCGTGCAGCGACTCGAGGGCCAGTTCGCGCTCCTTGCGGTCGGTGATGTCCTGGATCGTCCCCCGGACGCCGACGATGTCGGCCGGTCGAGCGCCGTCTTCGGCACCGTCAGCCCGGATCGGTTCGCCGATCGAGCGAACCCACCGTTCGTCCCCTTCGGCGGTCCGCATCCGGTGTTCGATCTCGTAGGGCTCGCCGTCCTCGAGGGCTCGATCGACGGTCTCGAGGACGCGGTCGCGGTCCTCGGGGTGGGGGAACGAGGTCGCGAGGTCGGAATCGATCTCCACGTCCGGCGAGAGGTCGTAGAGGCGACGCAACCCGTCGGTGAAGGTCACGTCCCGCGTTTCGCCGCCGACGTCGAGGTCCCAGCCGCCGATGCCGGCGAGCCGTTCGGCCTGTTTGAGCAGTTCGGTCGTCCGCTCTAAGTCGCGTTCGTGTTCCTTGCGCTCGGTGATGTCGTTGTTGATCCCGACCAGACGCCGCCCCGCCTCGTCGTCGACGAGGCGACCGCGGGCCCCGACCCAGATCCAGGTCCCGTCCTCGTGGCGGAGCCTGAACTCCGTCTGGAACAGGGAATCGGTCTCGATGGCACGCTCGACCGCGGCCTCGACCCGGGGCGTGTCGTCGGGATGGATCCGATCTCTGAACGCCGCCAACGTCCCTTCGAACGCGCCCGACTCGAGCCCGACCAGTCGCTCCAGGGTCTCGTTCCAGGTGACGGTGTCGTCGTTCAGATCCCGCTCCCAGACCCCGGTGTTCGTCCCCTCGAGCGCGAGTTCGAGGCGGCGTTTCGTCTCGCGGAGGTCGCGTTCGCGCTCTTTCCGGTCGGTGATGTCTCGGCTGATCGCCAGATACCGGTTTTCCTCCTCGATGTCGAGCCGAATCAGGTGGACCTCGACCGGGAACGTCGAGCCGTCGCGCCGGCGATACCGACCCTCGAACCGCCGCCGCTCGCCGACCGCCATCCCCTCGAGCAGCGCCCTGGCCTCGTCGGCGTCGAACCGGTCGTCGTGGTCCCAGATCTTCGTTCCGAGCAGTTCGGTCTCGTCGTATCCGAGCGCGTCGTAGAACCGGCGGTTCCCGTCGACGATCGTTCCCTCGGGATCGAGGACGTCGATCATGTCGGGTGAGTTCTCGAACAGCGCCTCGAGCCGCGCCCGCGTCGTTTCCAGCCGCCGTTCCCGTTCCTTGCGCTCGGTGATGTCGCGGACGACGCCGGCGGTGCCGACGAACTCGCCGTCGTCGCCGGGCAACAGCGCGATGTGGTTCTCGACGTCGATCGTCTCGCCGTCGGCGGTCTCGAGGACGATCTCGACCGTCCGGGAGGGGGCGTCCGACCGGAGTAGTTCGCGGATCCGGTCCTGTGCCCGCTCGACGTCGTCCGACGGGATCACCGTCGCCGCGGGCTCGCCGAGCAGTTCCTCGGGCTCGTAGCCGAGGATGGACTTTGCGGCGTCGTTCAGGTAGGTGAACCGCCCCTCCGCGTCGAGGGTGTAGACGAGTTCATCCAGCGCCTGCACGATCGCCTCGAAGCGCTCCAGGTCGCGCTCCCGTTCCTTGCGGTCGGTGATGTCGCGGATGACCCCCGCGGTCCCGGCGAACTCGTCGTCGTCGCCGGGCAGCAGCGCCATGTGGTTCTCCGCGTCGATCACCTCGCCGTCGACGGTCTCGAGGTCCATCTCGAACGTCCGCGTGGGCTCGCCGGCGCTGCGGAGCTCGCGGATCCGGTCGCGTGCCGTCTCGAGGTCGTCCTCGGCCATCACCGTCGAGACGTTCTCGCCGATCAGGTCGTCGGGCTCGTAGCCGGTGATCCCTTCGAGGGCGTCGTTCAGGAAGGCGAACTCCCCGTCCGCATCGATCGTGTAGACGAGTTCGTCCAGCGCCTGGATGACCGTCTCGGCGCGCTCGAGATCGCGTTCGCGCTCCTTGCGCTCCGTGACGTCCTGGAACGAGCCGCGAAGCGCGACGATCTCGCCGTCCTCGCGGACCGGCTCGCCGATGGACCGGACCCATCGCGGGTCGCCGTCGACCGTGTGCATCCGGAGTTCCAGATCGTACGGCTCGCCTTCGGTTATCGCGCGCTCGACCGCCTCGCGGATGCGGGGGCGGTCCTCGGGGTGGTAGAACTCGAGCGCGGTTTCGAGATCGATCGGTTCGTCGGGCGAAACGCCGAGAATGCGACGGATCTCGGCGGTCCACTGGAGGTCGTACGGCGCCGCGGTGACGTCCAGTTCCCACGCGCCGATGTCGGCCAGCCGCTGGGACTGCTCGAGCAGGGACGTCGTCCGCTCGAGGCGGCGCTCGCGTTCCTTGCGGTCGCTGACGTCGCGGCCGATCCCGACCTCGACCGGCTCTCCCTCGGGATCCTCCAGGACCGACGCGATGAACTCGTAGGGGATCCGCTCGCCGGATTTCGTCCGCAGTTCGGCCTCGACGCGGGTCTCGCCGGTCTCGAACGCCTCCGCTATCGACTCCCGGATCGCGCCCTCGTTCTCGGCGTCGAAGAAGTCCAGGGCGCTCATCTCCGCGATCTCCGCGTCCGAGTAGCCCGTCACGTCGACCAGCGCCTCGTTCCACCGCCTGAGGTCGCCGTCCGCCTCGAGCAGGTAGACGACGTCGTCGACGGCGTCTAACATGTCGTCGGTAAACGCCCGGGTCCGCTCGAGCCGTCGCTCCCGCTCCTCGATGGCCGCGACGTGCTCGCGGCGTTCGAACGCCCCGCTCATCCACCGGGCGAGCAGATCGACGAACGAGCGCTCCGCCGGCGAGAACGGCCGGTCCCGCGGGTCGTCGCTCACGAAACAGACCGTGCCGTAGAGTTCCCCGTCGACGAGTATCTTCCCGCCGATGTAACAGCCGACGACCGATTCGACGGCGTCCCCCGCGTCGGCGTCGGCCGGCGCGTCCGAGATTCCGACCACGTCGTCCGCCGTCACGGTGTTCCGGCAGTGGGTCTCCGAGAGGTCCAGGACCGCCCCCTCGAGGTCGGCCTCGGCCCCGACGGCCGTCTCGATCTCGTACCGGTCGGCCGGTTCGTCGATGCGGGAGACGAGCCCCGTCTCGAGGCCGAGGCGCTCGCGGCCCAGCTCGAGCAGCCGGCGGATCTTCGTCTCCGTCTCCGGTTCCGGATCGGACGTGATCCGGGCGAGTTCCCGCCGGTAGCGCTCGCTCTCGGCCCGTCGCCGTTCGCGGTCCCGGACCGTCGTCGCCAGTTCGTCGACGGCCGCGGCGAGGCGGCCGATCTCGTCGTCCCGGTCGGGCCCGACCTCGGCCAGGTCCGGCCCGGCCGGGAGGGAGTGATCGTCGGCGGTCGGATCGGCGTCCTCGAGCCGCGAGACGAACCCGCGGAGTTCGTCGGTGAGTCGTTCGATCTCGGTCGGGCGGTCGGACCCCCGGCGGGCGGCGAGTCCGAACACGACGAGCCCGGGGATCCGCTCGGACGGGAGCAGCGAGACGGCCGGCGTCGTCCCGATCGCGAGCGCGACGAGAACGCCGATCGTCCCGACGACGACTGTGAGTCGACCCCGCCGTTGCGCGAGCGACGCGAGAGGGGCCGCGGCAGCGATCATACCTCCCCTACGAAATCACACGCCATGATACAAGCGGTTACTTTCACTCCCTGTTGGTCACCACAATAGTAACGTCACGAACTCCGATCGATCGGCGGTTCGAGCGGCTATCCCGGAGACGGCGAGGCGATAGCCGTCGGGTCGGTCGACCACTGACTGCCCGTCGTCACGACGACGCTATACACATAGCGTCGGCGGCGCGACGGAATTACGTGTATAACGGCCAGCCCAATACAACCGGGACGCGTTCGTCAGGCTACGATGACCAGCGCCACCCTCGACTACCACACCGATTCGATGAGTCTGCGCGTGATCGACGCGCTCGCGGACGCGACGAACACCGACGCCAGCGAACTCGAGCCCCTGTACGACGTCGTCGATCCCGAGGCGCTCGACCAGCTCTTCCAGCCGGATTCGAATGCGGACGTCCGCGTCGAGTTCGAGTATCACGGCATGCTCGTCGACGTCCGGGGCGACGGCACCGTCACGGTCGACGGGGCGGTCCATGAGAGCGGGTAGTCCGGGACGGGGCGAACACGTCAGAGTCGACCGCCGATCGGGATCCGACGGCGGTGATCGACGATGCTGAGTCCGCTCGCCGAAGCGGCCGACGCCGGGATACGACCGACCGAACTACGGCTCCGCGTCGTCGGCGACGACCTTCGCGAGGCGGTCGCCGCTGCCCTCGGCGATCGCGACGACTACACCCTCGAGGTGGTCCCGTCGCTCGCGGCCGCGCTGGAGGACGGCGGCGACGACGGCTGTCTCGTCGTCCCGGCGGCGGCGCTCGACGGCGACGAGCGGGCGGCCGGGGGGCTCGCGGCCGACGTTCCGACGATCGTCGTCGCCGACGGCTCCGAGGCCGTCTCCGACCGCCGGCTGACGACCGTCCTCGATCGGGACGCCCTCGAGCGGCTCCCGGCGCGGGCCCGCGACCTCGTCGAGCGGCGGCGGCTGGCCGCGCTGTCGCGGCGCTCGCTGGCGAGCGTCGAGTTCGCCGGGGAGGCGATCGCGATCGTCACGCCCGGCGGCGAGATCCAGTTCGCGAGCCGCTCGCTCGCGGTACGGTTCGGCTACGAGTACGAGACGCTCCCGGGGACCGACTGGCGGGCGCTGTTTCCCGAGGCGACCGTCGGCCGCCTCGAGTCGACGGCGATCCCGACGGTCGCCGACGGCTGGCGGTGGACCGGCTGCTGTACCGCACGGCGCGAGAACGGAGCGACGTTTCCCGTCCGACTGCGGCTTGGCGGTCTCGAGGACGGCAGTCTGGTGTTCGCGGTCGAGCGCGGCGACGACGCGGAGGAGTGACCGTTACGTCCCGTGGTCCCAGCTGTCCATGTACTCGCGCTGGGTATCCGTCAGCGAGTCGAAGTCGACGCCCTCGGCCTCGAGTTTGATCTCGGCGATCTCCTGATCGAGCTCGTCGGGGACGTCGTGGACGCCGGCGTCGTAGGCGTCGCCGTTCTCTAGCATTTCCCGCACGCAGACGGCCTGGATCCCGAAGGACTGGTCCATGACCTCGACGGGGTGGCCCAGCGAGACGGGCGCGGCGAGGTTGACGAGTCGTCCCTCGGCGATGACGTTCAGTTTGCGGCCGTCGGCCAGTTCGTAGGCCTCGACGCCGTCGCGGGCCTCGTAGCGGTCGACCGCGAGGTCGTCTAAGGCCTCGAGGTCGATCTCGATGTCGAAGTGGCCCGCGTTGGCGAGTAAGACGCCGTCTTGCATCTTCTCGAAGTGGTCCTCGACGACGACGTCGCGGTTGCCGGTGGTCGTCAGGAAGACGTCGCCGACCTCGGCCGCCTCCGCCATGGGCATCACGTCGTAGCCCTCCATGTGTGCCTCGAGCGCGCGGCGGGGCTCGACCTCGGTGACGATGACGTTGGCGTTCTGGCCCGACGCTTTCTGTGCGACGCCTTTCCCGCAGTAGCCGTAGCCGGCGACGACGACGTTCTTGCCGGCCCACGAGAGGTTCGTGGTCATGGCGATGGAGGCCAGCGAGGACTCGCCGGTGCCGTGGACGTTGTCGAAGAGCCGCTTCATCGGCGTGTCGTTGACCGCGAAGACGGGATACTCCAGGGCCCCGTCGTCGTCCATCGCGCGCAGGCGGTGGACGCCGGTGGTCGTCTCCTCCGCGCCGCCGACGATGCCGTCGATCAGTTCGGGGTAGTCCTCGTGGATCGCGGCGACGAGGTCCATCCCGTCGTCGACGGTGATCGTCGGCTCGTGGGCGATGACGGCCTCGATCGCGGCGTAATACTCGTCGTCGTCGACGCCGCGTTTGGCGTAGCTCGTGATGTTCTCGTGGCTGTCCAGCGCCGCCGAGACGTCGTCGTGGGTCGAGAGCGGATTACAACCCGTGACGGCGACCTCCGCGCCGCCCTCCGCGAGCGTCTCGACGAGGATCGCCGTCTTGGCCTCGACGTGCATCGCCATCCCGATTCGCTCGCCCGCGAACGGCTGCTCCGCGACGAACTCCTCGCGGACGCGCTCTAAGATCGGCATGTGCTGGGCGGCCCAGTCCATCTTCCGGCGGCCCTCCTCGCGAGCGGACTCGAGGTCCTGAAATGCCATTTCAGGGTTCGCCGAGCTCTGCTCGGCGGTTTCGTCGAGTTGCTCGCTGATCGGGGGATACTCGGTGTCGGTCATGGCTCGACAGAGTGGGACCGTGGCCAAAACGCTACCGAACCCGGTTCGGACGCGGCTCCCGGGACTCGAGGGCGACGCATCTCGACTCGGTGACTCGAAAAAAGCGCAACGAAAGTGGTGGGTGGATCGGCCGTACTACGTGCCCGCTCGATCGCGGCGATCCGGGGATGGCCGCGATCGGGGTCCGACACCGGCGACGACCGGGGTGGATCCGCGTCGACCGGCGTCAGTCGTTCGAGTGTGGTTGAATCGGACTATTCGTCAGCGGCGCCGGCGTTATTCCGGTCCGCCCGCGTGACTCGGCGGGCCGCCGCCCTTGCTGTCGTCAGCGTCGTCGCTGTCGTCAGTGTCGTCGCCTTCGTCGTCGCCGTCGTCAGCGTCGTCGCCCTCCTCGTCGCCGTCAGCCGGCGGACCGGCGTGTTCCGGCGGACCGCGTTCGTCGTCGTCCGTCTCGTTGCCGTCGTCATCCGCGTCCGGCGGACCGGCGTGGCTCGGCGGGCCGGCGTGGCTCGGCGCGTTTCCGGGGTTGTTCGCGACGACGAAGTTCGCGACGGCGATTCCGGTCGACTCGTTGGACTCGTTCTGCTGGGTCTCGACGAAGTCGGAGACGAGCGAACCGAAGCTCGTCTCGTTGGCCGACTCGTTGTCGGTCTCGTTGCCGTCCGCGGTCTCGTTGCTCGCTGCGGTCAGCGTCGCCGTGGTCGAGGCCGTCTGGTTGTCGGCCGTCGCGGTCACCGAGACGCTAACGTTCTCCGCGGGGTCGGGAAGCACGACTTCGCCGGCATCGTCGGTCGTGTACGTCCCGGTTCCCTCGTAGGTCGCGTTCTCGTCGGTGGTCGATACGTCGACGGTCGCGTTCGCGACCGCGGTGTCGTTCGCCGTGACGCCGACGACGTTCTCGCCGTCGTCGACGGTCACCGCGAGGTCACCGTCAGCCTGTGCCGCGGCCGCGCCCGCCGAGGCGAACACGGACGTGACCATGACGGCGACCAGCGTCATCGTGAGTAGCTTGTTCTTCATCCGCTCGTGACTTTCCCGGTTTGTTAAATAAACCCCGTCGGCAGTTCTCGGCGTTTGCCCGGAGTTGAGACGGAACTAAATAACGTTTGAGCGTTTATAGAGAGAGCTGAGAGTTTATCTCGAGGTAGCCGGTGTGCCACCGTCCCGGCTCAGTCGTCGGCGCGGGCCACCAGCGACTCGGCGGCCTCGATCGCTCGCTCCCGGACCGCCGCCTCGTCGAGGGTCAGGACCTCGCGGTCGCGCATGAGGACCCGGCCGTCACAGACGGTGTGGCGGACGTCCGCCGCCGCGGCCGCGTACGCGAGGTGGCTCACCAGGTCGTGGCGCGGCGTCAGGTGCGGCGTCTCGAGGTCGATGACGGCCAGGTCGGCCGGCGCGCCCGCCTCGAGCCGGCCCGACTCGAGGCCGACGGCGTCGGCGCTGCCCTGGGTCATCATCTCGACGACCGCTTCGGCGGGCACCGCGCTCGCGTCGTCGGCCGCGAGCTTGCCCAGCATGGCCGCGTCGCGGGCCTCGTCGAGCATCGAGAGGTCGTTGTTCGAGGCCGCGCCGTCGGTACCGAGGCCGACGGTGACGCCGGCCTCGCGCATGCGCTGGACCGGTGCCATCCCGCTGGCCAGTTTCATGTTCGAGGCCGGACAGTGGATCACGCCGGTGCCGGCCTCGGCCAGCAGGTCGATCTCCCGGTCGTCGACGTGGACCCCGTGGGCGACGAAGTCCTGGGGCTCGAGCATGCCCCGCTCGGCGGCGTACTCGAGGGGCCGTTTCCCGTACTCGTCGACGATCGGCGCGACCTCGTCGGCGGTCTCGTTGGCGTGGTAGTGGATCGGCACGTCGAGGTCGCGAGCCTGCGGCACGAACTCCGAGAGGTACTCGCCGTCGACGGTCGTCAGCGAGTGGGGCATGAAGGCCGACGAGATCCGGCCGTCGCCCAGCCCGTCGACCTCCTCGGCGACCGCGAGTCCCTCGCGGGCGTCCTCGCGAGCCGCCTCGTCGTCCTTGCCCACCGAGATCACGCCGTGGCCGAGCCGGGCGCGCAGGCCGGCGTCGGCGACCGTCTCGGCGATCGTCGGCACGAAGAAGTACATGTCCGCGAAGGCGGTCGTACCGGACCTGATCATCTCGAGGACGCCGAGTTCGGTCCCGGCGCGGACGGTCTCGGCGGTCAGTTCGGCCTCGGCCGGCCAGATGTCCTCCCGAAGCCACGCATCGAGGGGCTTGTCGTCGGCGTACCCCCGCAACAGCGTCATCGCGACGTGGCAGTGGCCGTTGACGAACCCCGGCGTGATCAGCGACCCCGTCGCGTCGAGGGTCTCGTCGGCCGCACCGCCGAGGTCGGTCCCGACCTCGCGGACCTCGCCGGCGTCCCGATCGATCAGTACGTCAGCGGTCGTCACCGTCAGATCGGGCCGGAGGACCCGTCCGCCGGTGATCGCAAGCGTCGTCATTGCCCGTGGATTCTCGCCGGGCGGCCTTATACTGTCGATCCCGTGGTGCAACCCACGAGCGACCGGCGGCTCGAGCCCGACCGGACCAGTCGGCGGATTTAACAGTTCAGTCGCGGAACGTCCGGTATGGACGACCCACCCCGACAGAACGGATTCCGCGCGTTCGTCGCCGGCTACCCCCCTCGAGCGGCGCTGCGAGACGCCTGGGACGAACACGACCGCTTCGTCGGCTTCGCGGCCGGGCTGTTCGCGTTCGGCGTCGTCGTCGGCGCCCTCCTGCTGGCGGCCGGTTACAACCTCCTCGAAATCGTCGAGGAACTGCTCGGCGAGGGGTTGTTCCCCGAGGGGATCGCCGACCTCTCCAGCCTCGAGCTGGCGCGGTTCCTGCTCGTGAACAACACGCGGGCGTTCCTGCTCTCGATCGTCGGCGCGCTGTCGCTGGGGCTGCTGACCGCCTGGGCGATGGTGTTCAACGGGATCATCGTCGGCAACGTCGGTGCCGCCGTCGCCGCCGACGTGGGGGTGGACTTCATCGTCGTCGGCCTGCTCCCCCACGGGATCTTCGAGCTGCCCGCGCTGTTTATCGCCGCCGGCGTCGGCTTTCGACTCCTGTACCGGGTCGGGCAGCGGGTCCGCGGCACGCGCGAGGCGGCGCTGACGAAACCCTACCTCTACCGGACCGCCCTTCTCGTCCTCGCCGGCTGGCTCCTGCTGGTCGTCGCCGCGTTCGTCGAGGCCTTCGTCACGCCCGCCCTGCTCGAGGCGCTGTTCGCCGAGCGACTCGAGGAGATGGGGACGCCCTGAGTCTCGATCGACGGTTTCGGCCAGTTCAGACGGGATGAACGATCCTGAACGGACCCAATCGTCGATCCCCTTTTTCCCCGTTCGCCGACTGTCACCGGTCGTGAACAGACGCACGATCCAACTGGTAGTCGTCGCGGTTCTCGTGGCCGTCGCCGGCTGTGCCGGTGGTATGAGCGGACAACCGGCGAACGAATCGACGGGCGACGATCCCTCGAGCGCGGACGACTCGAGCGACGGCGGCGTGGGAACGGCCGCCTTCTACGTCAGCGACGAACCGAACGTGATCGACGACTTCGAACACCTCAACGTGACGATCACGAAGGTCGGCTTCAAGAAGGCCGGCGGGTCGTCCGGCGCCGACGACGGCAACGAAAGCGACGGCGAAACGGACGACGGAAACGAGACTGACGGTGAGGCGAACGAAACCGACGACGGCGCGGCCAACGAGACCGACGTCGACGGGGAAACGGGCGACGACGGCGATGCGAAAGACGAGGCGGGAGACGGCGAGACGGACGGCGACGACTGGGTCGAGTACGACGTCGACGAACGGACGGTCGACCTCACCGAACTGAAGGGCGCGAACGCGTCCATGATCGACGAGTTCGAACTCCCCGCCGGCGACTACGAGAAGGTCTTCATCTACGTCAGCGACACCGAGGGCGTCCTGACCGACGGGAGCACGACGCGAGTGAAGCTCCCGAGCAGCAAACTACAGCTGAACACGGAGTTCACCATCGGCGACAACGAATCGGTCGACTTCGTCTACGACATCGCGCCCCACAAGGCCGGCAAGAGCGGGAAGTACATCCTCAAGCCGGTGATCAGCGGGAGCGGAACGGGCGACGACGTCGAGATCCGCGATATCGACAAGGACGACGAGAAGGAAGACGAGGAGAAACGCGGCAACGGCGGCGGAAACGGCGGGAACGGAACCGGTTCGCCCGAAGCGAACGCCGACGACTGATCGGTCGACCACACCGTGATACCCCCTCGAGCGCCGATCAGGGCCTGAGTCGGCCGAGCAGTTCGTAGTCCCGATCCGGCGCGTACCGGCGGAACAGCAGGCTGTTCGAGAGGACCGACACCGACGACAGCGCCATCGCGCCGGCCGCGAGGACGGGCTGGAGCAGGCCCAGAGAGGCCAGCGGGATCATCGCGGTGTTGTAGCCCAGCGCCCAGACGAGGTTCTGTTTGATCTTCTGGAGGGTGGCCTCCGAAATACGGATCGCCTTCACCACGTCGAGCGGGTCGTCGCGCATCAGGGTCACGTCCGCGGCCTCGATGGCCACGTCCGTCCCGCTCCCGATGGCACAGCCGACGTGGGCGACCGCCAGCGCGGGCGCGTCGTTGACGCCGTCGCCGACCATCATCGCCTTGCGACCGTCCGACTGGATGTCCTCGACGGCGTCGGCCTTGTCTTCCGGCAGGACGCCGGCGAGGACGTTGTCGGGGTCGATCCCCACTCGTTCGGCGACCGCGCGGGCCGTCCGCTCGTTGTCTCCGGTGATCATCATCACGTCGAGCCCGCGCTCGCGCAGGTCGGCGACCGCCTCGGCCGAACTCTCCTTGACCGTGTCGGCGTCCGCGACCACGCCCGCGACCGCGCCGTCGACTGCGACCAGCATCGCGGTCTTGCCCTCGCCCTCGAGGCGTTCCATCTCGTCGGCGGCGGGCGCGGGATCGACGCCCTCGCCCTCGAGCAAGCGCCGGTTGCCGACCAGCACCGCGCGGCCCTCGACGGTCGCCCGGACGCCCTGGCCCGGGACGTTCTCGAAGTCTTCGGGATCGGACAGCTCGAGGTCGCGCTCCTCGGCGCCTTCGACGATGGCCTGCGCGAGCGGGTGTTCGCTGTTTCGCTCGGCGCTGGCCGCGAGCCGGAGGACCTCGTTTTCGTCGAGCGATTCGCGGGCCACTACCGCCCCGCCGTCGGCCGCCGCCTCGCCGCCGTCCGCCGCGGCCGACTCGCCCTCGAGCGCGACGACGTCGGTCAGGGTCATCTCGCCGGTGGTCAGCGTCCCGGTCTTGTCGAAGACGACGGTGTCGACGTCTCGCGCGCGCTCCAGGATGTCACCGCCCTTGAACAGGACGCCGTTCTGCGCGCCCAGCGTGGAGCCGACCATCGTCGCGGCCGGCGTCGCCAGTCCGAGCGCGCAGGGGCAGGCGATCAGGACCGCGGAGGCGAAGACGACGATCGCGAACTCGAACGTCGAGAGCGCGTCCGGGCCGCCGCCGACCAGATCCAGCACCGGCACCGGCACGGCGTCGACGACGCCGGCGAGCGTCGTCGGGAAGAGGAACCAGACCAGCCCCCAGAAGATAGCGTTCAGGATGACCGCGGGGACGAAGTACGCCGAGATGCGGTCCGCGAGGTTCTGAATCTCCGGCTGGCGCGACTGGGCCTCCTTGACCGTCTGGACGATCCCCTGCAGGGCCGTGTCCTCGCCGACCTTCGTCGCCTCGACGACCAGCACGCCGTTCTCGTTGATCGTCGATCCGATCACCTCGTCGCCGTCTTCCTTTTCGACGGGCACGGACTCACCGGTCACCATCGATTCGTCGACCGCGGACTGGCCGTCCACGACGACGCCGTCCGTCGGAATCTTCTCGCCCGGCCGGACTTTCATCCGGTCACCGACTTCCACGTCCTCGAGCGGTACCTCCTCCTCGGTCCCGTCCTCGTCGACCAGCGTCGCCGTCTCGGCCTCCATCTCGAGCAGTTTCCGGAGGGCTTCCCCGGCCTGGCCCTTCGAACGGGCCTCGAGGTAGTTGCCCAGCGTGATGAACACGAGGATCATCGCGGCGGTGTCGAAGTAGAGGTTGCCCGCCAGCAGATCGAGCAGGACGACGAGGCTGTAGAGATACGCCGTCGAGGAGCCGAGCGCGATCAGCACGTCCATGTTGGCGGTGCGGTTCTTCGCGAGCGCCGTATAGGAGTTGACGAGGAACTCCCGACCCAGCAGGACGTAGACCGGCGTCGCGAGCAGGAACTCCACCCAGCCGAACGAGACGCCGAGGACCGCCTCGGGAACGTAGGTCCCGCCAAGCAGGAACTTGTCGGCGAGGAAGAACAGGAACGGGGCCGACAGCACCGCACCGAAGATCGTCAGCCGGCGCTGTTTGCGGATCTCAGCTTGCCGGGCCGCGTCGCGGCGGTCCCGGTCCGAGTCCGCGTCGTCGCCCTCGTCGCGGACCGGCGTGTAGCCGGCGTCCTCGATGGCCTCGTAGAGGGCCTCGAGCGAGACGTCCGCCGGGTTGTACGAGACGGTCGCCTCGTCGGTGGCGTAGTTGACCTCCGCCTCGAGGACGCCGGGGACGTCCTCGAGGGTGGCCTCGTTGGTCTCGGCGCAGTTCGCGCAGGTCATGTCCGCGATCCCGATCGAGCGGCTCGCGCGGTCGGCCTCGTAGCCGGCCTCCTCGATCGTCTCGTAGATCTCGGACAGCGATACCTCGTCGGGGTCGTACTCGACGGTCCCGTCGTCGGTCGCGTAGTTTGCGTTCGCCTCCGCCACGCCGTCTCTGGACTCCAGGGCCTCGCTGATCGTCTGCGAACAGTTCGCACAGCTCATGCCCCGGATGTCCAGGTGTGCGGTCCGGGTGCTCATTAGTGGACACTAGGGGATCACGCCTTACCCCCTTTGCTGGTCGAAATCCAAAGTACAGCGCGGCGCGTAGCTTCGGATCGAAAGTCAGACCCCCTCCTCGAGCCGGTCGTAGCGGTCCTCGAACCGGCCCCGGCAGGACGGACAGCAGAAGTGGTACACCTCGCCGTCGAGCCGGCTCGATTCCCCCTCGCTGTCGACCGTATTGCCGCACTCCGCGCAGGTGAGCGCGAACTGCGTCCCCTCGAGGGAGGGCGTCCACGCGGCGTCGTCCATCAGCGTCACGTCGTACGCGATACCGTCGGCGTCGGGCAACAGCCCCTCGAGCCACTCGCGGACCCGCTGGACCCGCGCGCGGGCGTAGAACCAGACCTCGCCGTCGGCGGTGACGAACACGTGTTCGACGGCGTCGGCCTCGGCGGCCGCCGTCCGGCAGTCCTCGACCGCACCCGGGGGAGCCGTGACCCGCACGAACACCGGCACTCCCGCCCGGAGCTGTGACTGGTCCACGTCGATCGTGAAGCGGTTGATGACCCCCGCTTCCTCGAGGCGCTGGACGCGGTCGGAGACCGCGGGCCCGGAGAGGTCGACTTCCTCGGCGATTTCGCTGAACGGCCGTCGAGCGTCCTCGCCCAGCAGCCGCAGGATCTGCATATCGGTCTCGTCGAGGTCGCGCATACCGCTCGTTGGGGCTCGAGTGAAAAGTTCGTGTCGACTTTCGCTTTGGAATCCGAACTCGTCGATCGCTCCTCCCTCGTCTCGAAAGCAATAACGTACAAAGAACGGGCATCCCTATGCTCGGGTATGGGTCAGACAATTACCGTCGAAGGAATGTCCTGTGAACACTGCGAACAGACCGTCGAGGACGCCCTCGAGGGCGTCGACGGCGTCGAATCGGTCGACGTCGACCGAGAGAGCGAGCGGGCGACCGTCGAAGGGGACGCGGACCCGCAGGCGCTCGTCAGCGCGGTCGACGAGGCCGGGTACGACGCGTCAGCGTAACTCGACCTCGAGTCCCGATCGTCATCGCCGTCGAAACGCCGTTCGGCAGCAATTCTTACCTCGAGGCGGAGACGAACCACGGTTCGATCACGCCAGTGGCCGGCGATAGAACTACGAAAGTCGGAGTGGATCGCCACAGATACGTTGGATTTCAAGGGAGAACCGCATTGAGTCACGAGCCCGTATCCCCAGATGGAGACGGACTGCACCGTCACCGGTGAGATAACATGGCTACCGACACGCGCGACGCGCGACTCGCCACGATCGTCCTCGTCGCCATCGCCGTCCTCGTGGTGCTGCCGATGGCGTTCATGGGGTTCGGAATGATGGGATTCGGCCCGATGATGGGCGGCACGTGGGGCCACGGAACGGTGCCCGGTTGGCTGCCGCTCGTCGCCGTCCTGATGCAGCTCCTGTTCGTCGCCGCCGTCGTCGGCGGCGGCTACCTCCTCTACCGGGCGATCGCCGGCGGAGACGACACCGACCGGGCGCTCGAGGAACTGCGGCTGGCGTACGCTCGGGGCGACCTGAGCGACGAGGAGTACGAACAGCGCCGAGACGCGCTCGAGCGGGACGAGTGAGCGGGCGGACTGGCCGGCGCCCCCTCGAGCGACCGCTCGGATGAAAAGACAGTTCCCCGCCGCCGTCCAAGGAGCGGTATATGCGAATCGCCGTTCCCAACAAGGGCCGCCTGCACGAGCCGACGATCGATCTCTTAGAGCGGGCGGGGCTTCACCTCGAGAACGGAGCGGACCGGAAACTCTACGCCGACACCGTCGACCCGGACGTGACCGTGCTGTTCGCCCGCGCGGCCGACATTCCGGAGTACGTCGCCGACGGCGCGGCCGACCTCGGGATCACGGGCTTCGATCAGGTACAGGAAGCGCGCGTGGACGACGTCTCGGAACTGCTGGATCTCGAGTTCGGGCGCTGCCGACTCGTGCTGGCCGCGCCCGAGGACGGCGACATCGACGCCGTCGCGGATCTGGCCGGCAAGACCGTCGCGACCGAGTTCCCCAACATCACCGCCGACTTCTTCGCCGACACCGGCGTCGAGCCGGACATCGTCGAAGTGTCGGGCGCGACCGAGCTCACGCCCCACGTCGAGATGGCCGACGCCATCGTCGACATCACGAGTACCGGAACCACGCTGAAGATGAACCGACTGGCCGTCGTCGAGGAGGTACTGGCCAGTTCGGTCCGGCTGTTCGGCCGCGAGGACGTCCTCGACGACCCGAAAGTCGACGAGGTCCGGACTGCCCTCGCCTCCGTCAAGCAGGCCGAGGGCAAGCGCTACCTGATGATGAACGTCCCGCAGGATCGCCTCGAGGCGGTTCGCGACGTGATCCCGGGTATGGGCGGTCCGACGGTCATGGACATCGCCGGCGACGAGGACGGGGCGAAGGTCGCCGTCCACGCGGTCGTCGACGAGAGCGAGGTCTTCGAGACAATCACGGCGGTCAAGAACGCCGGCGCGAGCGATATTCTGGTGACCGAGATCGAACGGCTCGTCGAGTAGTCGCGGAGAGCACGGGGCTGCTCCCGGCTCAACGACGGGCTACTCGAGTCGGGCGGAGATCGGGCGCTCGAGCGAGTCGGTCTCGAGGACGGATTCGAACGCGGCGCAGTTGGCCGCCGGCCCGACGAGACTGCGGGCGCGGTCCCAGGCGACGACGTCGTGCTCCTCGAGCAGCGGCAGGTGCGTCCGACGCAGCGAGGTGTGGATCCGCTGGCGCAGTCGGTGGATCGTCGTCCCGACGGTCGGATCGTGTTCGGCGTCGGCGAGTCGGCCGACCAGCGTCCGTACCGCGACGGGGCCGTCGGCGGCGAGGACGCAGCGGACGACCTCGCGCCGCCGGTCGCTGTCGACGACCTGACGGATCCGCTCGCGCGAGGGGGGTCGGCGACCGATAGCACCGTCGTTACCGAGCCGCGACCGGTCCGAAACGACCGTCGAGCGGTCTGGGTGGATCGTCATGGGCACGTGAGAGTCAGGGACGGAGACCCGGATAAACGCGAACGGTCGTTTCGACGAATCTGACTCGATTCAGGCGAGTCGGGTGCGCTGGGCGGGGATTGAACGGTCGATAATTCGGTGCAAGCGACGAACGAGCGGCCCCGTCTCGAGGCGAGCGAACCGGTCGAGCGGGACGGACGATGCTGAAGCTGAGTAAATCGAGATTAACGACAGGCGATGGGCAGTATCACCGCGAAAGGCGAGTCACTGCTGCGGACCGTCGGGCCGATTTCTCCGGACAACCGCAGGACGGCCGCGGTTGCACCGGGGATGGCGTCCGAGAGGAACGGTCGAGCGCCGTCGGACGCGACGGTCGATACCGACGTGTCGGCGACTGACGGTGGTAGCATCGGCCGCGGGTCACGCGGCGCGAAAACGGACGCCGTTACTCGAGCAGGCCGAGGTCCTCGAGCCGGGAGACGATCTTGTCGACGGCGTGTTCGGCGTCTTCGGGCTTCTTGCCGCCGGTGATGACGAGCTTACCGGAGCCAAACAGCAGCGCCACGACTTCGGGTTCGTCGAGCCGGTAGACGAGGCCGGGGAACTGCTCGGGCTCGTACTCGATGTTCTCGAGGCCCAGCCCGATCGCGATCGCGTTCAGGTTGAGGTTCCGCCCGAGGTCGGCGCTGGTGACGATGTTCTGGACGACGATCTCGGGGTCCTCGTTGACCTGGATCTGGAGTTCGCGGAGCTTGTCGAAGACGATCCGCAGGCTCTCGTGAACGTCGTCGGTGCTTTTCGCGCCGGTACAGACGATCTTCCCCGACCGGAAGATCAGGGCGGCGGACTTGGGATTCTGGGTGCGGTAGACGAGACCGGGGAACTGCTCGGGGTCGTAGTCGGCCCCCTCGAGGTCCATCGCGACGCTCTGGAGGTCGAGTTCCTGTCCGATGCCGGTCGACGCCACCACGTTTTCGATGTTGATGGTGTCCTTCGGGTCCGTCATTAGTCGCTTAAAAAGACGTATTTAAGGTTTATAAAGGTTGGTACCGCCACCTGATATGTCCGGTATATATCCTCCGTGAGGAAGCGGCCGAAACGCCGATTCCGGGCTGCTTGCGTTCTCATGCCGTGGTATTCGATCACAGGCCCCGGGTTCGCGGAAAGCGGTAGGCTCATGGCCGCGCCGGCGCGACCATCGGACGTGTATCTGCTCGAGTTGGGCGGCGAGGACGACGCCTTCGCGGCCCGCGAGGCCGCGAGCGCCGCGGTCGGCGTCGACCGGATCGCGCCCGGAGTGGCCGTCGCCGACGCGGTCGTCCCCGGGCGGGTCCGCGGCCTCGCCTACACCCACCGCGCGAGCGAGCTGGTCGGCCGGGGCGACGCCGACCTCGCGAGCGCCCGCGCGGTCCTCGAGGCCGCCGCGATCGACCGCGAGGGGTCGGTCGCGGTCCGGGCGACGGACGTCCACGGCTCGACGGGCGTCAGTACCGAACGGGCCGAACGCGAGCTGGGCGCGGTGTTGGTCGACCGGGGATTCTCGGTCGACCTCGAGGAGCCCGATCACTGCCTGCGGGTCGTCTTCGCCGAGGGTGCGCTCGAGGGTAGCGGGGACGTCCTCGAGCCGGCCGGCGACGAGAGGGGGGGCGACGCCGAGGACGACGGCGAGCGGGCCTCGGTCTGCGCGCTCGGCTGGCTCGCGGCCGAGAGCGTCCGCGACTTCGGAACGCGTGCGCCGACGGACAAACCGTTCTTCCAGCCCGGCAGCATGGACCCCCTGCTCGCGCGGGCCGTCGCGAACGTCGCCGGCGCGCGGCCGGGCGCGACGATCCTCGATCCGATGTGTGGCACCGGCGGCGGCCTCGTCGAGGCCGGCCTCGTCGGCGCGGACGTGATCGGCACCGACGCGCAGGCGAAGATGGTCCGGGGCGCGCGGGAGAACCTGGCCCACTTCCTCGAGCCCGAGCGCCCGTCGCCGACCGGCGTCGCCCGCGGGGACTGGCACGTCGCCCGCAGCGACGGCACTCGACTGCCCCTCGCCGACGACGCGGTCGACGGCGTCGTCTTCGACGCGCCCTACGGCCGCCAGTCGAAGATCGACACCCACCGGCTCGAGGATCTCGTCGCGGGCGCGCTCGAGGAAGCCCACCGAGTCGCGCCGCGGGCCGTCCTGATCGCCGACCGCTCGTGGGCCGGCGAGGCGCGGGCCGCGGGCTGGGAGCTCGAGTCGGCCTTCGAGCGCCGGGTGCATCGGTCGCTGACGCGGTACGTGCTGGTGCTCGAGCGATAATCGATATAACGTCTGTCTGTCTTTTGTATCAATTATAGATAGCGAATACAGAGCGACCGGGAAACGGATTTGCTGCTATCGTGGCAACGCGGAGTCGCCACGCCCTCCCCAGCCGATTTCTCCTCACGGGTGCATCGCACCCGTTCGGACGGTTCGCGGGACCTGTGGTCCCGCGCTAACGCTCGTTCGTTTCACTCACTCGCTCATCCACCGGAAGACGCGTCGCGTCTTCCGAGCCGTTCGCTCGCAGGCTCGCGAAGACCTCGCGCAACGTTACGTCGCGGTTCGTCGGTGACGAACCGCGCCCCGGCGCGCGCCACCGAAGATCGCGGTGGCCGTTCAGCCCTCGAGTTCGTGGACGCGATCCCGAAGCCGTTCCCCTCTCTCGGTCTCGACGATGAGGTCGGGAACCGGGACCTTCTCGCCGTTCTCGTCGATCGCGACGAACGTGAACGTCGACTCGGTGGTCTTCTCGGTCTCGCCGCTTCGGGGCTCCTCGCGCCAGGCCCGCAGGGCGACGTGGACGCTCGTCCGGCCGGCGTCGTAGACGTAGGCCTCCACGAGGGCGGTGTCGCCGATCTGGATCGGCCGCTCGAAGTCGAGTTCGTTCACGCGGGCGGTGACGCAGGTCTCGCCGGCGAAGCGCATCGCCGACATCGCGCTCACCTCGTCGAGCCACTTCATCAGGTTGCCGCCGTGGAGCGTGTCGTTGTTGTTCGCGTGGTTGGGCTGGACGCGAAACCGGTTCCGGATGTGGGTCTCGAGGAGCGTCGGCATACCCGCCCTTCGCGTGGCGGTCGGATAACGACCCGTGCCGCCCCCCATATTGACCGGAGAATCCCGCCCCTTCTTGAACGTCGTCTCCAACACGGGTGCATGGTCGACCTCACGCTGGCGTGGGCCGGACTCGGTGCGACGATCGTCTTGTTGCTCTGTAGCGCCTTCTTCTCGAGCGCGGAAACGGCGATCTTCACGCTACCGACGGCGTGGATCGACGAGCGAGCGGCGACCGACGATCCGCGAGCGGAGATACTCGAGGGGTTGCGAGACGACCCCCACCGGCTGCTGGTGACGGTCCTGGTCGGCAACAACGTCGTCAACGTGGCCCTCTCGAGCATCGTCACGGTCGTCTTCGTCACCTACCTCCCGACCGGTATCGCGGTGACCGCCGCGACGGTCGCCGTCAGCGTCGTCATCCTCGTGTTCGGCGAGATCGTCCCGAAGTCCTACGGGCTGGGCAACGCCCAGCAGTGGGCGATGACGGTCGCGCGACCGATTTCGTTGGTCGAGCGCGCCCTGTCGCCGCTGGTGACCGTCTTCGACGTCGTGACGGGGTGGATCAGCGACCGCCTCGGCGGGACGGCCGATATCGAGAAGCCGTACGTCGACTGAGCAAAACGGATCGGGCAGACATCCGGAACAGTCAGGCGTCCCGACCCAGTTCCGCGAGCAGTCCCGAGACGTGGAGCCGGTCGCTGGTCCCCTCGTGCATCTCGAAGTCGACGTCGGCTGCCAGCCGGTGAATCTCGGCGAGTTTCTCGCCCTGATACCGCTTGCGCGCGATCCGGAGGATCGCCTCGAGGACCTCGTTGCCGTCGAGCCCCTCGTCGACGAGCAGGTCGTCCAGCGTCGAGCGGGCGTCGGTGAACTCGCCGGCCTCGGCGTCGTCTAACATCGACTCGATCTCGTCCTCGAGGCCGACCTCGCCGATGGTCTCGTAGGCCGCGCTCATCGTGAGTTCGCCCTCGTCTTCGACGGTCGTCTGCGCTGCGAGAATCGCCTGCCGGAGGTTGCCGTCGGCGTAGCCCGCGACGAACTCGAGGCCGTCGGGGTCGTAGTCGACGTCCTCGCGCTCGACGATGCGCTCGAGGACGGTCACGATCTCTTCGCTGGTCGGGGCGGGCAGGGAGACGGGGAAACACCGCGAGCGGATCGGCGGGATGAGCTTGGTGGGCTGGCGCGTCCCGACGATGAACTGGGTCGTCCGGTGGTGTTGTTCCATGATCCGGCGCAGGGCCTGCTGGAAGTCCTCGCGGACGTCCTCGGCGTTGTCCAGCAGGATCGTGGTGTAGCCGCCCGAGACGGGTGCGTAGCTGGCCGACTCCTTGAGAACGTGGTTGATCATGTCCCGTTTGGACATCGACGATCGGCCGACGAGGAAGTGTTCGAACCGCGGGTCGTTCTTGATCTCGGTCTTGGTCCGGCCGAAGAAGTCGGCGACGTTGATCTCGACGAAGTCGTTGTCCGGATCGGCGTGGGCCTCACGGGCCAGCGCGCGCGCCGCGGCGGTCTTCCCGCTCCCGGGCGGACCCTGAAGGAGGAGGTTGATCGGCTCCTCGACGGCCCGCTCTAAGTACTCGCGGGCGTCGTCCTGTGGCAACTCGGCCAGCTCCGGGGCGTGGGTCTCGGTCCACAGCGGCGCGTCCATCGCCAGTCGGTAGGGGACAGGCGGGTAAGAATCGGTCGGTTAGCCGACGGCCCGCAGGGGCAGCTATCCGCCGTTCGACTCGTCGTCGGCACCGTCGCCCGCGTCGGCACCGTCCGCGGCGGCGAGCGTGAACGTCGCCCTGACCGGCTCGCCGTCGAACTCGATCGGCGACGCCGTCTCCGCGTCGTCGGGGCTCCCCGCGTACAGCGTCGCGGTCAGTTCGTCGTCCTCGCCGATCGACGCGTCGTCGGCGAGTTCGACCGTCACGTTCTCGTGTTCGCCGGGCTCGAGTTCGTCGCTCGTCCCCAGAACGGTCCCGTTGCCCTCGACGGCGACGAACCCGGCCTCGGGGATCGCCGCCGCGACGGTCACGCGCTCGTCGCTCACGTTCTCGACCGCGACGCTCGGATCGGTGTGGAACTCGAGGTCGATCGTCGAGACCGCGCCGTCGGCGTCGGTGTAGACCCCGATCGTCCGCTCGCCCGGCGGCGCGCCGCTGGTGTCGGTCTCGAAGGAGATCGTCCGGGACTCGCCACCCTCGAGTTCCAGTACCTGCCGTTCGAAGACCGCGCCGTCGATGCGGACCGAGACGGACTGTTGGGTCTGGAACTCGGTCGGGTTGCGGACCGTCGCGTTCACCTGAATCGTCTCGTTGGTCGTCGCCGACGCCGGCGCGTCGATCGACTCGACGGTGAAGGAATCGCTCAGGGTCTCGTCCTCGCTCGTAGTCACCGTCGCGGTGTCGCTGACCGGGAACCCGTCCTCGAGGTAGGGTCGGTCCTCCTCGCCGTCGGTCTCGTCGTAGGCGTACCCCTCCTGCTCGGAGGTGTCGCGATGGACCGTCGCCGTCAGTTGCCCGACGAGTTCGCGGGTCGCGTCGTCCGCGCGCTCGACGGTGACGTTCTCGTGCGTGCCGGCCTCGAGCCGCTCCGAGACCGCGAGCGGTTCGTCGCCGCCGTCGGTGACGACGACGTAGCCGCCCTCGGAGAGGGTGACCTCGCGGATCGTGACCGCGGTGCCGTTGCCCTGCTGGTCCTCGAAGGTGATCGACGCCTCGGGGTCCTCCTCGACGCCGAAGATGGCGGGGGCCTGCCCGACCACGATCCCTGCGGCGAGGACGATCGCGATCGCGAGCACGATCGCGCCGATCCGCTTTACCGTGCCGAACGTCAGTTGCGGGCTCATCTGGGGGTCGTCGTCTCCCCCTTCGGGCTGACGGGGGTAAAACGCGTCGTCCGTTCGCAGGACGCCGAATCGGTTCGAGTCAGTTCAGCCGAATAGTCGCCGCCTACCACAGTCACGGGCCGAGGGGGTCGTTCGAGAGCGGACTCGACGCTCGACCGGCACGCACCCTCGCCACGGCGGTTGGCACCGCCTACCGCGGCGGGCGTGATCGAGCGCCAGCCTCGGGCGATCCGAAGGCGGTTTAGTCGCGGCCCGCGGAGCCTTGGCCGATGCCACTGCGCGTGACGTTTCTGGGGACGGCCGGGGCGATCCCGACGACCGACCGGAATCCGAGCGGCGTCTTCGTCGCCCGCGAGGGCGAGGAGCTGTTGTTCGACGCCGGCGAGGGGACACAGCGCCAGATGATGCGCTTCGGTACGGGATTTTCCGTCTCGCAGCTGTTCGTCACGCACTGCCACGGGGATCACGTCCTCGGGATTCCGGGGCTGCTACAGACGATGGCGTTCAACGACCGTGAGGAGCCGCTGGCGATCCACGCCCCCCACGGGACGCGCCGGCGGATCAAGGGCCTGATCAACGCCCTCGGAAACCGCCCCTCGTTTCCCGTGCGGATCAACGAGGTCGGGGACGGCGACGTCGCCTACCGCGGCGAGGGGTACGAGGTCCGGGCGTTCGAGACCGACCACGACACCCGCTCGGTCGGCTACGCGCTCGTCGAGGACGACCGCAAGGGTCGGTTCGACCGCGAGCGCGCCGAGGAACTGGGCGTCCCCGTCGGCCCGAAGTTCTCGAGACTCCACGAGGGCGAGTCGGTCGAACTCGAGGACGGCACCGTCGTCGAGCCCGAGCAGGTCGTCGGCGACCCCCGCCCCGGCCGCTCGCTCGTCTACACCGGCGACACCCGACCGACCGAGGCGACGGTCGCGGTCGCCGACGACCCCGACCTGCTGATCCACGACGCCACCTTCGCCGACGACGGCGCCGACCGCGCGGCCGAGACCGCACACTCGACGGCCCGGCAGGCCGCAGAGATCGCGAACCGTGCGGGAGCGGACCGGCTCGCGCTGCTGCATCTCTCCTCGCGCTACGCCGGCCACACCGCCGATCACGAGGAGCAGGCCCGCGAGGTCTTCGCCGGCGACTCCGACGCCGTGTTCGTCCCCGACGACGGGGATAGCCTCGAGATTCCGTATCCCGACGACGAGTAAGAGACGTATCGCTCAGCGGGGAACGACCGTCAGTCCGAGCGTTTCGAAATCCCCGTCGTACGCGAGCACGTGGTCGACGTTTCGCTCCCGCATCGCGACGGCGATCATGTGATCGGTAAACGAGATTTCGTGATCGTCGTACGCCTCGAGGGCGTCGCCGACCGCATCGAACCGGGACTCGCGCTCGTAGATCAGTTCGATCGTTTCCGACGCAGTGAGTCGCTCGAACGCGTCGCGGGCGAGCGCCGGCGTCGCTTTCGACTGGAGCAACGTGACCAGTTCGTCGACGACGGATCGAAAGAACGCCCGCGTCTCGTCGTGTTCGCTGGCGCCAGGGTGAAAATACGCGAACAAACCGCTAGCCGTCACGGACTCGTCGTCGGTGCGTTCGGGGGGTTCGTACGAGAAGAACGGGTCGTCGGGATCCGGTTGCTCTCGCTCGGTAACGTACTCGTTGGCTGCGTCCTTGAGCGCCTCTTTGAGGGTTTTCACTCTCGTTGCGCGGTCGAGCGAAAGCGCTCGTATTCCTCCGACGAAAGGGCGGTCTGGACGACGGTTTCGTCGTTCGAACCCATTTCCATGGCCCCCTCCAGTTCCACGTAACTCCGGGATCGGCATGATCGTTCGGACCGGGAGACTTCCGTCTCGAGAGCGCGTTCGATCGACGCACTGCGAACCCGCGCCGGATTTATAGCCGCCTCGTACCTACGATCCCCTGTGAGTACCCGAACGAGTGCGCTCGATGCAGTCGTCTTCGGTGTCGACGTCCAGAGCGGTGACGTACGCGGCGACGCGCCATCGTACGCACTGGCCGTCTACGACGGCGACGACGTCGGCCGGGACGTCGTCTCCCACCGGAAACTCCGGCGACTGATCGAAGACGAGGAGCCGGCGATCGTCGCGACCGACAACATGTACGAGCTGGCCGCCGACAAGGACGAGCTCATCCACTTCCTGGGATCGCTACCGGCCGACACCATGCTCGTTCAGGTGACCGGCGCCGAGCAGCCCGAACCCCTCTCCCGGGTCGCGAAACGCCACGGGATCCCCTACGGGAAAGATCCCATGCAAGAGGCCGAGGCCGCGGCCCGGCTGGCCGCCCACAACGTCGGTCACGAGGTTTCTGCCTTCACCGACACGACCGAGGTCAAGGTCTCCCGGGGCCGCTCGACCGGCAGCGGCGGCTGGAGCGAGGACCGCTACACCCGTCGCATCCACGGCTCGGTCAAGAAGCGGGCCCGCGAGGTCGAGTCCGAACTCGAGGACGCGAACCTCGCCTACGAGCGCGAGGTCCGGGAGGCCTACGGGGGCTTCGCCAACGCCGTCTTCACCGTCGACGCGCGGCCCCAGGACATCCCCGTCTCGCGCAACCGCTCGGGCGACGTCCGCGTCGAGATCGAACGCGAGCGCCGGGACGGCATCGAGTTCCGCCCGCTCGCGAAACGGCGCGATCACGTCGTCGTCGGGATCGACCCCGGGACGACGACCGCCGTCGCCATCGTCGGCCTCGAGGGCGAGGTGTTAGACGTCTGGAGCTCTCGGACCAGCGACACCGCCGACGTGATCGAGTGGATCGTCGAGCGGGGCCGGCCGGTCATCGTCGCCGCGGACGTGACGCCGATGCCCGAAACGGTCGAAAAATTCCGCCGGAGTTTCGACGCCGCCGGCTGGACGCCCGACAGCGATCTCCCGATCGACGAGAAGCAACACCGCACGCGCGAGCAGCCCTACGACGACGACCACCAGCGCGACGCGATGGCCGCCGCGCTCTACGCGATCGACGCCCACGAGGACCAGTTCGAGCGGATCGCCGCCAAACTCCCGCCGGGACTCGACCGCGGCGAGGTCACCGCCCGCGTCGTCGCCGGCGAGGAGAGCGTCGAGGCCGTCCTGACGGACCTGAACGACGACGATACCGGCGGCGAGGAGGAGTCGAACGAACACGAACCCCGCGAACTCACCGAGGAAGAGCAGCGGATCAAGGACCTCGAACGACAGGTCGAACGGCTGCAGTCACACGTCGAGACCCTCGAGGGCCGGGTCGAGGACCGCGACGACCGCATCGACGAGCTCGAGTCCGAGCTCTCGCTCGCCCGTCGCGAGGAACGCACGCAGGTCCGCAAGGACCGCGAAGTCAGCCGCCTCGAGCGAAAGGCCAACCGGTTAGAGCGCGAACGCGACGAGGCCCGCGAGGCGGTCGACGAACTCGAGCAGAAGGTCGAGCGGATGAAGGCGCTCTGGAAACTCGACCACTCGAACTTCAGCGACGTCTCGGCGGAGAAGGAGGGGCTGGTCCCGGTCAAGGTCGTCGAGAAGTTCACCAAGGGCGCGATCCGCGAGGCCGACGAGCAGTACGGGATCGCGGGCGGCGACGTGGTCTACATCCGTGACGCCAGCGGCGCGGGTCGCTCGACGGCCCAGCTCGTGGCGGAGTTCGACCCCCGCGTGATCCTCAAGGACGGCGGCCTCTCGGAGGTCGCCGACGAGATCCTCTTCGAGGCCGAGATACCCGTCGGTCCCGCCGACGACGTGGCGATGCAGGAGGTCGACGAGCTCGCCGTCGCCCGCGAGGACGACGTCGAGGCCGTCGTCGACGACTGGCACGAACGGGCCCGCGAGCGACGGAAACGGCGCAAGGCCTCGATGGTCGACCAGCTCATCAGCGAACACCGGGCCGGCGACAACGAGGCGTGAGACGGTCCGCTGTAACTGTTTACCGAGCGACCGCGACCGTCCTGCGGTCGCTCCGGAAATAACTGACAGCGGTCCGTATGAGTCAGTCCGCCGACTCGGTCGGCGACAGCACCTGCGGCACCTCCTCGAGGGCGACCTCTTCGGCGAGGTCTTCGGTGTCGTCGACCGGTCCGTTGACGAACAGCGCGTGACCGATGAACGCGATCGCGACGACGCCGAGGCCGAGGATCGCCAGCGGCAACGGGACCGGGGTCGCGTAGCCGACGAGGACCCCGGTCCCGAGGCTCGCGGCGATGGCGAGCAACACGAGATCGTAGTAGTGAAGCGTCGGTCCCATACCGAAACCGACGAGACGGAGACGCAAAAGGCTTGAGACGATCCGTAGCGTGCTCGAGGGCGTCATACGGTTTGCTGTGCCGACGTCCCGGTGGGACCGCAGGGCGGTCGCGGTCCCACCGACAACGACGGACAGGAGACCGTATCAGAACATGCCGAAGTTCTGGAGCATGCCGGAGATCAGGGACTTGACGACCAGGCCGAGCCCGGCGAGGACGAGCGCCATACCGACGGCGACGATCCAGTTCGCGTACGCGATGAGGGCGATCCCCGCGAGCAGGAGGACGATACCGGCCAGACCGAGCGCGCCGAGGTTACGGAGCATACGCTGGGTTCCAGAGCCGAGCGAAATAAGCGGCGCGGTTTCGGGGATCGGGCGGGCCGCAACCGCGACGGCTAGCGATTCCGGTCGTGCGATCAGTAAAGTGTTAAACCCCTCGACCGCCAACCTGCGGCCATGAGCGACGACGGCGAGGGCGGTCGGAAGAACCTCCGGATGCCCGAGGACGACGAGGTCTTCGCGACCGTCACGAACATGCTCGGGGCGAATCGGGTCAAAGTACGCTGTGCCGACGGCACCGAACGCACCGCGCGAATCCCGGGCAAGATGCAAAAGCGCATCTGGATCCGGGAGGACGACGTCGTCCTCGTCGAACCCTGGGACTGGCAGGACGAGAAGGCCGACATCACCTGGCGCTACGAGAAGAGCGAGGCCGACCAGCTGCGCGAGGAAGGCCACATCCAATAAAACCGAAATTTTGCTCTGCGGTCGATCGTGCTGGCGGCTTCGCCGCACAGCACGATGTCCCTCGGGAAAATTTCGATTAAAAGCACTCCTCCTTCCTCTCCACTCACTTGGTTCGTTCCGAGCCAGTCGTCGGCCCGCGAGCGCCGACGGCGCTCGCGGTGAACGGCTTCGCTCGGGTTTTGCAAACCGCTCGCTCGCCGATAATTCGGATAGGCCAGTTTCACGGTCCGACACCGGCCCGTTTTCCCGTTTTCAACGGTGGCGTTCTGAAATCGCCCAGTCGAAACACCGCTGGCACCGTACTGCTCAGGAACGCACGACAGATCGGTTCGGCTGACTGTCGGCCGACACAGAAGACTTATTCTATCGTTGTACGTCGGCCCGCGCATGAAACTCAGCCGGCGACGGGTACTCGGGGGTATCGGTGCCGGCGCCGCGGCCGGGTTGCTCGGCGCGCCGACGTCGGCCGCGGAGTCCGAACCCGACACCGAGCGGGTGTTCGTCCACCCCGACACGGGACTGCTCGACGGACTCGGCGACCTCCTGGGGCTCATCGAGACCGTCGGCGGGACGACGCTCCTCGAGTACGACAACTTCGAGTTCGTGGTCGCGAGGGTTCCCTCGAGCCGGCTGGACGAACTGCGCGGTGACGACCGCGTGGCGTTCGTCGAAGAGGACGACGAGACCGGGATTCCCGGGGACTGGGCGCCGTCCCTGCCGGACCTCCTGACCCCTCCGGACGGCTCCGACTGTGCCACCCATCCCGACCAGCAGCCGTCGTGGGGGGTAGAACGAATCGGCGCCGATGGGGTCGAACAGAGCGGCGAAGGCGTCGACGTGGGGATCCTCGACACGGGGATCCAGTCGGCTCACTGCAGCCTGTCCGTCGCCGGGGGACGGAACTTCACCGGCGACGGGCCGCCCGGCGACTACGAGGACCGCCACGGTCACGGGACCCACGTCGCCGGGATCGCCGGCGCGCTGGACAACGACCGCGGCGTCGTCGGCGTCGCTCCCGACGTGAACCTGCACGCGGTGAAGGTCCTCAACGACGACGGCGCCGGCCGCTACAGCCAACTGATCGCCGGGATCGACTGGTGTATGTCCAACGACGTCGAACTGATATCGATGAGCCTCGGCGGCGACTCCGAGAGCACCTCGCTGGGCCGGGCCATCGACGAAGCGCACTCGGCGGGTCACCTCCTGCTCTGTGCGGCCGGCAATAAAGGCAACGACGGGCCCGACTCCTGTGACGCGGCGACGATGACCTACCCGGCGACCCACGAGAACGTCGTCGCGGTCACCGCGATGAACGAGGACGATACGCTGGCGTCCTACAGTAGCGTCGGCTCGGCCGTCGACCTGTTGGCACCGGGGACGAACGTCACCTCGACGACCGTCGACAACCGGTACGCGCAGGCGAGCGGGACGAGCATGGCCTGTCCGTACGTCACCGGCGTCGCAGCGCTCGTCTGGGAGAGCCGCGAGGAGTCGGGGCCGGGACCGAACGCGTCGGTCAGCGCCGCCCTCACCGAGTCGGCCGAGACGGTACTCGGAACGTGCGCGGAGGGCCACGGACTCGTGAACGCCCCGCGGGCGCTCGGCGTCGATCCCAAAGTCGCCGGCGACGGCGGCCTCCTCGACGGCGGGGGGCCGCTGGCGATACTCGAGTGGATCGTTGACCTGATCACCGGCTTTTTCGAGTGGCTCTGGGAGCTGTTTTCTTGACTCTCGCCTCCCTCGATGGAGAGATACAAGACAGAGGTCGTGCCGTGTGCTCTCTCGGCTCTCGAGGGACGGTCTCATCCCGGAAGCTGCGCGGTTCGTGGGACTCGAACGGGTTTCCGCTACGTTTCGGGATCCGTCGTCTCTCGTCGATGCGTATCGGTAGCCCTCCGTTCGGGGCGTATCACGTCGATCGATGCTCGTTCGGTCATTTGCGGGGATAGCGGCAGCGAAACCCTTGATACCGTTCGCCGCCTCTAGTACTCGATGATCGACGAAGTGTACCGGACAGAGATCGGCGAGGAATTGGCTACCGGAATCGTAAGCGCCGCGCGCACCGGCCTCGGCGATACGCTCCGGAGCGTCGTGTATTTCACGCCGTCGGCGTTCGACGTTCTCTACCTCCGGCAGGACCTCTACGACTCGCGGGAGGCTGCTCGAGCTGTCAAGGGAACGCTGGTCGAACTCGAGCGGGTCGGGTTCGCGGAGGTTCCGGTCCGGACGAAGGTCACGGACCCGACGGACGGATCGGGCATCGGACCGTACGAGTTCACCGTCCGATTCCACGACGACGGGTTCGTCGTCAGGGTGCTACAGGGGGATGCCGGCACGATCATGACGACTGACGGGATGGACGTCAACGCGTTCGAAGACGCGGCGACCGCGGTTCGACGGCTGCTCGCCGACGCCGAATAGGGGCCGAGAGCGCGACGACCGTTGGAACGACGTTCCCGAACCGGGTTTAGAGCCCGGCGACGTCCTCGATCGCGTCGGTCAATCGCTTGATCGACTCGAGGTCGTGTTCGCCCATGTGGCCGATGCGGAACGTTTTCTCGCCGAGTTGCGAACCGTAGCCGTTCGAGAAGACGAAGTCGTACTCATCGGAGACGGCCTCGATCGTCGCGGCGACGTCGATGTCCTGCGTGTTCTCGATGCAACTGACCGTCTGGGATTCGTACCCCTCCTCGGGGAACATCTCGAAGTGGTCGCGCGCCCACTCGCGGGTGTACTCGGCCATCTCGCGGTGGCGCTCGTCCCGGGCCTCGTGGCCCTCCTCGAGCATGTGCTTCATCTGTTCGCGGTAGGCGAGCATGATCGGGATCGCCGGCGTCGAGTGGGTCTGGCCCTTGCGCTCGTAGTAGTCGATCGTCCGCTGGAAGCCGCCGTACCACGACGCCGACTCCTTCTCGAGTTCGCGCTCGTAGGCGTCGTCGCTGACGACGCAGACGGCCAGTCCCGGCGGCATGGCGAAGGCCTTCTGGCTCGAGGCGAAGATGACGTCGATGTCGTGCTCGTCGATGTCGACGTAGTCCCCACCCAGCGAGGAGACGGCGTCGACGACGAAGTAGGTGTCCGGATAGTCGGCGACGACGTCGCCGATCTCCTCGATGGGGTTGCGCACGCCCGTCGAGGACTCGTTCATGACCGTCGCGACGACGTCGTAGTGTGTGTCGCTTTCCTCGAGTTCGGCGCGGATGTCCTCGGGCTTGATCGCTTCGCCCCACTCGTACTCGAGGCGGTCGACGTTTTTGCCCAGCCGCTCGGCCACGTTGGCGTGGCGCTCGCTGAAGCTGCCACAGGTCGGGACGAGGATGTTCTCGTCGACGAGGTTGAGCGTCGAGGCCTCCCAGAACTCCGTGCCCGAGCCGGTCAGGATGACGACCTCGTTGTCGGTCCCGAGGAACTCCTTGGTGTCCTCGACGATGGTCGTGTAGAGGTCGGTCATCCGGTCCATGCGGTGGCCGAACATCGGCTCGCACATCGCCTCGATGACGTCGTCGCGCACCTCGGTCGGACCCGGGATATACAGCGTCTTGTCGGGGTAGTCGCCCGTGTATTCGCGTTTTTCGGTCACGGAAATCACCTGATACCGGCTACTGCGGAACGAGGCGGTATGGTACTTTTGATGCCCGGTCGAGCGCCGGAGACTCGCGGCTCGAGCGAGCGCGGGATGGATTCTCTGCAGTCGATCGTCACGGCCTCACTCGCCGCGTCGGACCTCGATAGTACCTCGCATACCGGCCCCGTTGTGGGGATGACAGACGTAGAGAGCCATCTCCTCGCTGGCGGTGAACGTCAGTCGCTGATTCGCGCCGGGTTCGGCGGTGAGTTCGGTCTCGAGGTCGTCGACGAGTTCCTCGTTCTCGTCCCAGATCGCGATGTTGTGCAGGGACCCGTTGCCCTCGGTCCACCCGATCGTGTACTCCTCTCCCGCCTCGAGAACGAGCGTCGGGTTCGAGACCCCGTCGATTACGGCCGGCGCGACGCCCACCCATTCGACGGTCTCGCCGCTGAACAGGACCTCCGTCCCCGGTTCGATCTCGAACTCGCGATCGGTCTCGGTCGGGTCGGTCTCCCCGTCCTCGGTGTCGGTATCCGGATCGGCGTCGTCGGCGGTACCGTTTCCGTCCGACGCCGCGTCGCCGTCGGAACCGTCTCCCGACGATCCGTCGTCTCCGTCGGTCTCGTCTTCTGGGTCGCCGCCGTCGCTGTCGTCGGTCGAGCCGCCGGGGTCGTCAGTCGTACTCTCGTCCAGACATCCCGCGAGAACGCCGGCTGTAGCCGTCAGTCCGGTTATCTGAAGCAGCCTGCGACGAGTCGGAACGCTGTCGTTTTCCATGAGTTCGAGGTAATGTCAAGGCACTAAAAATTGCTAGTTCGACCCGGAACAGCGACCGCTAGGGTTACCGTATAGACACCGCAGTCCGCTGGAGAAAAACGGCAGAAAGCGAACGAAACTGCGACGGTCGGATGTATCGACCGTCCGTCTAGATCGTGGCGCAGACTCCGTTATTCGAGTTCGATGTTGCCCTTCATGCCGACGGTGTAGTGGGGCTGGCAGACGTACTCGACGGTGTCGCTCGAGGCCTCGAACTCGACGCTCAGGCCGGGTTCGCTGTCGCTGACCTGCTCGGTCGGTCCGGCGACGGCTTCCTCGCTGTCGTTGTAGACAGCGAGGTTGTGCGTGCCCGTCTCGTTCTCGACCCACTCGATCGTGTAGGTCTCGCCCTCGGTGAGGCTGAGGTCGGGGTTCTCCACGCCTTCGATCTGGGACGGCGCGACGCCTTCCCAGGACTGAGCCAGCGACTTGAGTTCGATAGTCGTTCCGGACTCGATCGTGTACGGGCCCTCGCCGCCACCGTTACCGTTGCCGTTGCCGTTACCGTTGCCGTTACCGCCACCGCTACAACCGGCGAGGAGCGCGGTCGTCGCCGCCGCGCCCGTCACCTTCAGCGCTGTCCGCCGTGAAACCGGATTATCTCGTGCCATCACCGGAGGTAGGAACTGATAGCATAAAAGTTGATACCTTCTCCCACTACAATGATATGAGTGTACATACCACAATATTTTGTATTATCGAACGGGAGTAATTCGTCGGCTCGCGCCGCCGTCAGGCGTCGCCCCGGTCGCCGGATCGGAACCGCTCGGCCGGCTCGAGCGAGAGTCGCAGGAAGGCGGGGACGGTGACGACGGCGATCGCGATCTCGAGGCCGCCGACGACGAGGAAGGCGAGGTCGTAGCCGTAGCTGCCGGCGACGGTGCCGCCGACGAGGAAGCCGCCGAGGAAGCCGAGGCTCCCGGCGAGGTTGAAGCCGGCCATGGCGACGCCGCGTTCGCCCTCGTCGGCGAGGTCGGTGACCAGCGCCATCGTCGCGGGGGAGACGAGCGCGCCGAGGATCCCGACGCCGATCATGGCGACGGCGGCGGTCGCGACCGAGGGGGACGCGCCGACGAGGAGGATCCCGCCGCCGTAACAGGCCGACCCGACGACGATGGGGACGGTCCGCCCGATGCGGTCCGAGAGCGCGCCCATGGGGTACTGGAGCAGGGCGAACGGAGCGAAGAAACACGCCAGCATGAGGCCGGTCGTCCCGGCGTCGAGTCCGAACGTCTCCTGGAAGTACAGCGTGCCCACGAGCGCGAAAAACCCCGCCGTGAGCCGGTCGACGAAGCCGAAGGCGTAGGGGATCGACAGGACCGGTCGCCGTCGGATCCCGTCGACGAGAGCGCGAGCGCTTCGCCCCCGATCGGACGTTCGGTCCTCGACGCGGGTCACGAGCGCGCCGACGCAGACGAGGAGGCCGGCGGCGACCAGCAGCGGCGCGATCGGATCGATCTCGGTCAACTGGCCGCCGATCGGCGCGCCCAGCGCCGCGCCGGTCCCGATGGCGATCCCCGCCGCGCCCATGTTCCGCCCGTGGCCCCCCTCGAGGTCCATCAGCATGGTCATCGTCAGCGAGAACGCGCCGATGGTCATCGCACCCTGCAGGACCCGCAGCGCGAGAACGCCCTCGAAAGGGATCGAGCCGACCGCCGGCACCGCGGCGAGGGTCGCGTAGCCGACCGCGCCGGCGAGCGAGCCCGCGGCGATGAAGGGGACCCGGCGACCGGTCGCGTCGCTCGCGATTCCCCAGACGCCGACGACGGCGACGTAGGCCGCGAACTCGGCCACGAGGAACCACATGCTCGCGTCCAGCGGCGTCGCCGCGAAGGCCGACGTCGCCGCGTCGGCCCCCAGCGTCTCGACGAGCGTCGCGACGCCCGGGTAGAGCAGCAGCTGGGAGAACATCACCGCGAAGACGAGGGCGGCCAGGACGACCCGGTCGCGGTCACTCGAGTGCACGGGCGGCCCTTTGTACTACGGGAGTATCAAGTCGTCCGTCTCGATCGACGCCGGCCCGTGATCGCCGTCCCGAGGGCGGGCGGAAACCGACGCGCTTTCGGGCACCGACGACCTTCACGTAGCGATGACGCTCACGCGCCGCCGACTGCTCGCCGCGGGGACGACCGCCGGAACCGCGCTCGTCGCCGGCTGT
>SDGW01000019.1_pt1 | contig 59839 bp, 61 predicted proteins | sample 2873831 | NCBI WGS metagenome assembly SDGW01 (sample SAMN08132700, study PRJNA421101) | hypersaline lake metagenome | isolation source: celular fraction 0.22 microns magnesium sulfate-rich crust from ephemeral... | place: Spain: Penahueca Lagoon, Toledo | collected 2011-07 | reverse complement strand
CGACTCGAGTCCGCGTTGGCGAGCCTGTCGTTCCTGTGCGGCGACGAGTTCCCGGGTGAGCGCGTCGACGACCGCGGTCAGGAAGCGGCCGCTGCCCATCGCGGGGTCGAGGACGGCGAGGTCGAACGCGCGGTCGGCGACCCGGTCCGCGAACGGCGGGTCCGTCTCGGGGTCGTGGTCGGCGAGGTCGGCGCGGATCTCCGACAGGAGCGGCCCGACGGTCCGCTCGACGACGTACTCGACCATCGACGGCGGCGTGTAGTACGAGCCCGAGGACTTCCGGTGGCTCCCGTCGGCGGCGAGATACGGCTTCCCCCGGTCGACATCGACGGGGGCCCCGTCGGCAGGGACGTACTCGCCGTCGGCCAGCGCGAGCGGTTCGTCGGCGAGCTCGAGGCGAGCGTCGAGCAGCCGTTCGTAGACGCGTCCGAGGTCGCGGACGTCGAGCGACGCGGGGACGAACGCGAGCCGGCCGTCACCGTCCCGTCTGGCGAGCGGGGCGAGCGCCCGCGACAGGGCGGCGTCGTCGACGCCGTGCGCGGCGAGCAATCGCAACGCGGGACTCGAGCGCTCGCTTACGGACCGACCGCTCGAGACGCCGCCCAGTCGCTCGAGTCGATCCGTGAGGCGTGCCCAGGCATCGTCGGCGTCGTCCCCGTCGTCGTCAGGTTCGTTCGATTCGTCGGACTGCACCGACGCGTCGGAGCCGAGCGCGATCGAGCGCATACACGACCGCAGGCCGCCGTCGTTGGACGGCTCGGTCGTCGAGCCGTTCGCGAGCGAGCGCGTCTGCTCCCGTTCGACCACGACGCCGATCAGCAACCGATAGACGGCCGTGAGTGACGCGTCGAAGAGGAGTTCGCGGTCGCCCTCGTCGAGGGCGTCCCGCTCGAGGTCGGTGTCGGGCGACGCGAGAAAGCCCTCGGCGAGCGCGGCCACGGCCTCGGCGACGTTCGCCCGGAGGTCGTCTCGGAGCGTCTGCGCGTGAGCGGCCGATCGGTCGGCGGCGCGATCGAGAAACGAGTCGCCGCCGGCGTCGGGGCTGACGGCTTCGCGACTGAAGAACCGGTAGAAGTACCCGAACGCCTCGCGGTCGCCGGCCTCGAGGATCGCGGGGAGATCGACCTCGTAGTACGAGTCCAGCCGACCGCTGGTCGCGGCGTCGTAGAGCCGCCACCGCCGGCCGTCGGTCAGCACGCCCCAGCGAACGTCGTGCTCCTGTAAGGCGACGTGCAGCCTGTGGCCGGGGTGTTCGGCGGGCCGATCGTCTCCGGCGGTCCCGCGCCCGTCGAGATCGCGGCCCCACGACCTGACGTCGGCGATCGCGACGGCCCCGGTCGGGACCTCGCTCGCGGCCGCGTCCGCATCGTCGCGGCTCGGACGGCCGGCTCGAGCCGCGCGGTCGGCCCCGTCGTCGCCCGGGAAGACGGCGTAGTCCGGTCGGCTCCGCGGTGGCCCGGTCGACTCGATCGGGACGACCGACAGGCCGAGGCTCCGGAACGCCGGGCGGACGAACCGCTCCTCGACGGCGTCGGTCGCCGCCGAGTCCCGAACGTGCTCCCAGCGGCGGCGCAGTTCGTCGAACGCCTCGCGGACGTCGGCGTCGTCGATCGCGGCCAACTCGTCGGTCCCCGGGAATCGCCGCTCGAGGAACGCGCTCGAGAACGGCCCGCGAACGGAGCGAACGTGTGGCGACTGCATGGATGTGCGGAACGATGGCGGGTGGCGGGTCGGCCGATCCGGCGGGATTCGGACGGCCGACGGCGGCCGGCAGCTCTCGGCGTCGTATCGGTTTCGAAATCCGGGGCCCGACACATAGGTTTTCCTCAGTCGCCGACGATTCGAACCGGCGACCGGCCCTCGTCACCGATCACCGCGGGGATACCGATTCGACGCGGCGTCGGGCGTCCGTCGCTCGAGCAGGTCCAGCACTGGTTCGCTCGCGGCGACCCGGATCCCGAGCCGGGTGAGCCGGTCCCGGACCGTCGCGGGGACGAGGGTCCCGTACAGCGAGCCGAGCAGCGGGACCGGTCCGACGCGGTAGTGCGTGTCGGGGGTTCGGGCGGTCGCGGCCTCCCGGATCGTCTCGGCGACCCGGTCGGGCTCGTTGACGAACGGCCCGCCGCCCTCGACGGCCCGGAGCCGCTCGAGGACCCGATAGAGGTCGGTGTTTTCGTCCGACCCGACGACGGTCACGTTCCTGCGTTCGGCGGTCGTGGCGTCGCGTTCGGCGGTCGTCCCGTCGGTCTCCCTCCGCTGTGAGTCCGCGCTCGCGGCCGCGTCCTCGACCGACGCCAGCGCGCGGTCGTAGAACGGCGTCGCGACGATCCCCGGCTGGACGACGACCACCTCGACGCCGGTGTCGGAAAGCTCCTGGCGGAGCGCGTCGCTGAGGCTCGCCAGCGCCCACTTCGAGGCCGTGTAGCCGCCGATACCCGCCAGCGCGAGTCGATCCGCGGCGCTGGTCACGTTCACGATCCGGCCGCGGCCCCGCTCGCGCATCCCCGGCAGCACCGCCCGGATCAGCCGGTGCGGCCCGAAACAGTGGACCGCGAACTGGCGCTCGAGCAGGCGCGTCGGGACGTCCGCGACGGGGCCGAACTGCCCGTAGCCCGCGTTGTTGACGAGACAGTCGACGCCGCCGGCCACCTCCCGGATCCGCGAGACGACGCGATCGACGTCGTCGGGCTCGGTTAGATCGAGCGCCGCGAGGTCGGCCCCGCGGTCGGCCAGCCGCTCGAGGCCCGGCCGGTCGCGGTCGCGGGCGGTCGCGTAGACGCGCCACCCTTCCTCGAGCAGCGCGCGGGCGGTTTCGTAGCCGATCCCGGACGAACAGCCGGTCACGAGTGCGGTCGACGGCATGCGAGGTGCTACGACGGCCCGAAAGAAGGGGTTCCGCGTCGGTCGGTCGCGCGGACCGTCACGGCCGTCGACGGATCGAGACGGAACGAGCGAGACCGGCCGGCGAGCCAGCGCTCCGGACGGCCCTCAGTCGTCGGCCGTCCGCTCGAGTCGCCGTGCGAGCAGCGACGCTGCGCCACCGATGCCGGCGATCCCGGCCCCGATACCGAACCCGGGGGTGCCGTCTTCCGAACTCCCGCCACCGTCACCGCCACCGCCGTCCGTCCCCGTTCCCCACTCGAGGTCGCCGCGGTGGCCGAGCGTCCCCAGCAACACGCGAGTCCCGTCGCTCGAGCCCTCAACGTCGGCCTCGAGGGCGTAGACGTAGCCGTCCCAGCCGCCGACGTAGGCGGTCCCGTCGACGACCGTCGGCGACGAGTCGATCCGGTCGTCGGTCTCGTAGGTCCAGCGCTCGTCGCCGGAGTCGGTCGCGAGCGCGTAGACGGTTCCGTCGTCGCTACCGACGACGACGACGGTATCGTCGGCGACCGTCGGCGACGATCGGACCTCGCCGTCGGTCTCGTGGGTCCAGGCCGTCTCGCCCGATTCCGCGCCGAGCGCGTAGACGGTTCCGTCGTCGCTCCCGACGTAGACGGTGCCGTCGGCGACCGTCGGCGTCGATCCGACGACGCCGCCCGTATCGAACGTCCAGCGCTCCTCGCCCGCGTTCGCGTCGATCGCGTGGAGCCGGGTATCGGCTCCCCCGACGTAGACCGTTCCCTCGGCCACCGTCGCGGACGAGGCCACGGAACTGGTGACCTCGTACGTCCAGACTTCGTCGCCGCCGTCCGCCGTCAGCGCGTAGACGTAGCCGTCCCAGCTGCCGACGTAGACGGTCCCGCCGACCACCGTCGGCGACGCCGAAATCGATCGCTCGGCCTCGTACGTCCACACCTCGTCGCCCGCGTCCGCGGTGAGGGCGTAGACGGCGTCATCGTTGCAGCCGACGTAGACCGTGCCGTCCACGACCGACGGCGAGGAGAGAACCCTCGAGTCGGCTTCGTAGCTCCAGCGCTGCTCGCCGGAGGCCGCGTCCACGGCGTAGACGGTACTCGCCTCGTCGCTGCCGACGTAGACGGTCCCGTCCACGACGGCCGGCGAGGAGTACAACACGTCGCCGCCGGACCGGACGACGCCGGTGTCGAACGTCCACTCCCGCTCGCCCGACTCGGCGTCGATCGCGTACAGGACGCCGTCCCCGCTGACGGCGTAGGCGGTCCCGTCGACGATCGTCGGCGACGAACGGACGTCGCGGCCGGTGTCGAACGCCCACGCGACTCGCTCGTCGTCGCTCGGTTCGTCGGGCTCGCCCGAGATCGGCCCTTCCTCCCCGCGCTCGCCGCGTTCCTGGCTCGTCACCCGACGCGCTCGAGTCGCGGCGCTCGCCGCCCTCGAGGACGCCGCCGTCCCGACGAGTGCCACACCGGTCGTCTGTAGAACGCTCCGTCTGTCGAACCTCGGCGGTTCGGATCGGTCCCGCCGCTCCGCGCGCTCCCCCGCTGTCATGGCCGGGAATATGTCGCAGATCATGATAAACAGTGCGTTCGACCGGAACGGACTCGGCCGGGAAGACGACCGTCGCGCTCGAGCCTACTCGTACTCGCGGCCGCGGGCGACGACGCGATCGGCGGGGATCCGGACGATGACGCGGGGTTCGGCCTCCTCGTCGTGGTGGGGATACGCTTCGACGTCGAGGTACTGGCGGGCCAGTTCGTCGATGTGATCGACGGCCCCCGCCTCCGTGAGCGTCGCGCGGCCGCGGACGGTCACGTAGCGGTACGGATCGTCGGGGTCGGCGACCGAGATCGAGACTCTCGGGTCCGCCCGGACGTTGCGTTCCTTCGCGCGGCCGCGGACCGTGTTTATCAGTACCGCCTCCCCGTCGTCGTGGTCGACCCAGACGGGACTGCTGTGCGGGTGGCCGTCCGACCCGAGCGTCGCGACGTGGCCGAACGACCGTTTCTCGAGGATGTCGCGGTGCGATTCGGGGATCCGTCCCTCGTACGTTTCGAAGGCTCCCATCGTCGGGACGAGGGACGGAATCGGGTTCGCTCTTTCGATCCGAAACGACTCCCGGGACTATCGACCCGCGCGGCGGCGACCACCCGCTCGAACCGGGCGCGTCCGCTCTCGCGCACCTCGCTCGAGCCCGTCCGAACAATGATATGGCCGGCCCGCCCAGTGACAGCCAACGGATCCCGCCGATCATGACGAGTCATTACGATCACGCGCAGGTACAGGAGTTCTGGCAGTACGTCTGGGAGCGCGACGGCGTCTACGACCTCGACGACGACGCCGCGGACCCGACGTACGTCCTCGGGATGTTCCCCTACACGTCGGGGACGCTTCACATGGGCCACGTCCGCAACTACGCGATCACGGACGCCTACGCCCGCTACCGGCGGATGCGCGGCGACGACGTCCTCCACCCGATGGGGTGGGACGCGTTCGGCCTCCCCGCGGAGAACGCCGCCTTCGAGCGCAAGACCGACCCCCGCTCCTGGACCGAGGCCTGCATCCGGCGGATGCGCGAGGAGCTCGAGACCATGGGCTTTGGCTACGACTGGTCGCGCGAGATCACCACCTGCGAGCCGGAGTACTACCGGTGGAACCAGTGGCTCTTCTCCAGGTTCCACGAGGAGGACCTCGTCGAGTACGAGGCCGCGGCGGTCAACTGGTGTCCGGACTGCGAGACGGTGCTGGCCGACGCGCAGGTCAGCGAAAGCGACGGCGATCGGGTCTGCTGGCGCTGTGAGACGCCCGTCGGTCGGCGCGAACTCGACCAGTGGTTCTTCACGATCACCGACTACGCCGAGGAGCTCCACGAGGGGCTCGACGACCTCGAGGGCTGGCCCGACGGGGTCCGCGAGATCCAGCGCAACTGGATCGGCCGCCAGGAGGGGGCCCGGATCGCGTTCGACGTGGTCGGGGCCGGCGACGGAGACGACGCCGGCCGGACGGTCGACGTGTTCAGCACCCGCCCGGAGACGATCCACGGGGCGACCTACCTCGCGGTCTCGCCCGGCCACGACCTCGCCCGGTCGCTGGCCGAGACCGACGACGCCGTCGCCGACTACGTCGAGACGGTCCGCGATCGGGACCCCGACGAGGTCGGGTTCGCCGGCGTCGAGACCGACGCGACCGCCGTCCACCCGCTGACCGGCGACGAGCTGCCGGTCTACGTCGCCGGCTACGTCCTCGAGGACGTCGGGACCGGGGCCGTGATGGGCGTCCCCGCGCACAACGAGCGCGACCACGCCTTCGCCCGCGAACACGGCCTGCCGATCGAGCGCGTGATCCGGCCCGCGGACGACGTCGACGTCGAAACCGAGGCCTACACCGGCGAGGGCACGCTCGAGGTGGGCGACGAGTACGACGGCATCGAGAGCGAGCGCGCCCGCGAGCGGATCGTAGCCGAGAACGCCGCCCTCGAGGCCGACGTCACCTACCGGCTCCGGGACTGGCTGATCTCCCGCCAGCGCTACTGGGGGACGCCGATCCCGATCGTCCACTGCGACGACTGCGGCCCCGTCACGGTGCCCGAGGACGAACTGCCGGTCGAACTCCCCGAGTTCGTCCGGACGACGGGGAATCCACTGGACGCCGCCGAGGAGTGGAAGGAGACGACGTGTCCGGACTGCGGCGCGCCGGCAGAGCGCGAGACGGACACGATGGACACCTTCGTCGACTCCTCGTGGTACTACCTGCGATTCCTCTCGCCCGACCTCGCGGACGCGCCGTTCGATACCGACCGCGCCGACGACTGGCTGCCCGTCGACGTCTACGTCGGCGGCGACGAACACGCCGTCCTCCACCTGCTCTACACGCGCTTCTTCACGAAGGCGCTGGCCGATCTCGGGCTGCTCGAGCGCCGCGAGCCGATTCGCGAACTCAGGAGTCAGGGGACGGTGCTGTACGACGGCGAGAAGATGTCCAGTTCGACGGGCAACGTCGTCACGCCCGAGGAGTACGGCGCGGAGACGACTCGGCTGTTCGTCCTCTCGGCGGCCCACCCCGAACAGGACTTCGAGTGGACCGCCAACAACGTCGGCGGGGCCTACGACCTCCAGCAGACCCTCTACGGGATGGCGGCGGCGTTCGTCGAGGAGGGGGACACCCGCCTCGAGCGCCGCGATCACGACGACTACGTCGCCCGGGAGATCGACCGGACCATCGCGGCGGCCACCGAGGAGTACGAGCGCTTTCGCTTTCACCGCGCGGCGACCGAGATCCGGGAACTCGCCCGCCTGCTACGCCGGTACCGCGAGTACGACCGGCCACACGGCGAGCTCTACCGACGCGGCCTGCTGACCCTGACCGCGCTGATCGCGCCGATGGCTCCGCACCTCGGCGAGGAGTGCTGGAACAAGCTCCGCGGCGAGGGGCTGGTCGTCGAGGCCGACTGGCCCGAACCGGACGGCGACGTCGCGGCCTATCAGCGGGAGCGCCAGCTCGTCGATCGCACCCTCGAGGACGTCCGGGACATCGTCGACGTCGCCGACATCGACGAGCCCGATCGGATCGAGTTGGTCGTCGCCGCCGACTGGAAGTACCGGGCCGCCGAACTGGTCGCCGACGCCGCCGGAAGCGACGACGGAATCGACGTCGACGGGATCGTCGACCGGCTCTTCGGCCACGGCGCGCTCGAGATCGGGGCCGACCGCGAGCGAGTCGCCGCGTTCGTCGGTCGACTCACCGGCCGCGACGGCGGGGACGGCGAGGCCGTCCTGCCGGCCGACCGCGAACTGGCGATCCTCGAGCGCGCCGACTGGCTCGTCACCGACGAATTCGGCGCGACCGTCGCCGTCCGTCAGGCCGACGCCGACGACGACCTCGCGGCCAAGGCCCGGCCGGGCAAACCCGCGATCCGCATCGAGTAGGGAGCAGTTGGGCGATTCGCGCTCCGCGCTCTCGCCGGCGCGACCGTCCGGCGAGCGCCGGAGAGGTAGTTTTATTCCATCGGCATCGGAAGGGCCGATACGATGGTGGAGGGTGGCGATGCCGCTGGCGAACCGTCGAACCGGCCGCCGAGTGAGGCGGTGATCGAAGCCGTCGCCGAGGCCGAAGGCGTCCCGCCGGAGGGGCTCGTCCCGCCGGCGTACGAACCGCTACACGCCGTTATCGACCCCGAAGCGCTCGACGCGCTCTTCGCGGCCCGGTCCGACGGCACGGACCGCCCGCGCGGCACCGTCTCGTTTCGCTTCTGTGGCTACGACGTGACCGTCGACGGGGACGGCCGAGTCGCGCTCGAGACGGCGACCGAGCCGGCCGACTGAACGATCCGACGGGATCCGATTCGGCGTCCCGGAACCGATCGGACCCCACGGTGAACACGGAAAGACTCTTTTCGACGAAGCCTCGACTACCGCCACGATGGAGCGTCCCTTCGAGGTCCTCGGGATATCCCCGGACGCCGACGAGCAGGCCGTCCGCGAGGCCTACCGGTCGCTCCTCAAGGATCATCACCCGGATCAGGGTGGCTCCCGCGAACGGTTCCTCGAGATCACGGACGCCTACGAGCGACTCCTCGCGGACCGACGATCGGCCGATCGCGACGGCGGCGCGATCCCGGAAGGGGCGGACCGCTACCGGTTGACCTACGCGCCCGATCCCGACGCGGAGCCGGCCAATCAGGGGCTGACCGTCGGCGGCGACTACCTCACGCTCTCGCTGACCGGCCTCGTCGGCGGCGTCGACGTCGCGTCGCTGGTCGACGGCCCCGTGACCGCCGCGGCGACCCGAACCGTGGCCTTCCTCCGCGCCCACAACACCGGCTCCCGGCCGCTCGAGTGGCGCGGCCGGGCGAACACTTCCTTTATCGGCAGCGACGGCTTCCTCTACGAGGGCTCGAGCATCGTCGCTCCCCACACGACTGACCTGCCGGGCCGCTGGACCGGGGCCGAGATCACCCTCGAGCCGGGCCGGGCCGTCGACGCGGTCGTCGTCGCCGGCTCGATCCCGGACGACGTCGCCGTCGAGCAGGTCGTCTACACCCAGCGCGCCCCCGACGCGGACGGCGACGGGACCGGGGACGCCGAGCGCTACCTCTTCGACCTCCGGCCGCTGGTCCGCGAGCGGCTCAACCGGCTGCCGTTCGAGCGGGACTGAAGCCGGACGGCGTCGGTCGAGCGAGTCGAGCGGAGCGCGGCCCGGCCGCCTCGAGCGGACGGGTTGCTTTCCGGACGCGACGTGCTGGAACAGCAAGGGTGATAGGGCGGTGCTCCTAACGTCCGATAATGGCAACCGCTGACGCGAGACGGCGACTCCGGGAGCGGCCGAAGGGCGCGACGATCCTCCTGACCATCGTCGGCTACGCGCTGGTGCTCGGCACCTTCCTGCTGGACGTGCCGATCTACCCCGACCTGACGAACGCGCAGGTCAATCTGCTCTCGCACGTCATCGCGGGCATCAACACCACCGCGACGGTCGTGCTGACGCTCGGGTGGTACTGGATCCGCAACGGCGAGGTCGAGAAACACCGGTTGGCGATGGTCTCCGGATTCGTCCTGATCCTGGTCTTTCTGGTCGTCTACCTGCTCAAGGTCGGCGGCGGCGGGACCAAGGAGTTCGTCGGCCCCGACCTGGTCTACTACCCCTACCTGCTGATGCTCGCGATCCACATCCTCCTCTCGATCGTGTCCGTCCCCGTGGTCCTCTACGCGCTGATCCTCGGGCTAACCCACACGCCCGCGGAACTCCGGCGGACGGCCCACGCCCGGATCGGGCGGATCGCCGCCGCCGCGTGGATCCTGAGCCTCTTCCTCGGCGTCGTCACCTACGTCCTGCTCAACCACGTCTTCGCCTACGAGTTCGCGGCGATGGTCCTCCCGGTGCTGTTCTAACCCGGGACTGCCGTCCCGAAGGACCCACAAGTTATCCCCGCGCCCGCCCTACCCTCGAGCAACGAATGCAATTCGTCGAAGAAATCGTCGTGGACGAGTTCCTTCCCACCGTCCGCTCGCTGCTCGCCGGCGACCTCCGCGACCGCGGGCTCACCCAGAGCGAGGTGGCCGAGGTCCTCGGCATCAGCCAGAGCGCCGTCTCGAAGTACGCCCACGGCGACGTGACCGTCAACGACCGCATCGCAGACGACGACCGCGTCCGGGACCTCGTCGACGAACTCGGCAGCGGGCTGGCCGGCGGCGAAATCTCGCCGGTCCAGGCCCTGATCGAACTCGAGGTCCTGATCCGCGAACTCGAGGGCGGCGGCGACCTGCTCGCCCAGCTCCACGAGGAGGCCGTCCCGGAGCTGGCCGACCACGGCTCGGGCTTTCGGGTCCACGACCCCGAGAGCGACCTGCGCTCGAGCGAGCGGGTCCTCTCGTCGCTGCGCCGGGGGCTGCGGGTCCTCGAGACCACGAGCGGCTTCACGGGGTTGATCCCCGCGGTCGGCTCGAACCTCGTCGCCTGCACGCCCGACGCCGAGGGGGTCGACGACGTGGCCGGCGTCCCGGGCCGGATCTTCGACGTGAAGGGACGGGCGACCGTCCCCGCGGACCCCGAGTTCGGCGTCTCCGAACACGTCGCCCGCGTGCTGCTCGCCGCGCGCCGCCACGGCGCCGACGTCGCGGCCGGGATCAACGTCACCTACGATCCGGAACTGATCGACGAGCTGGCTCAGCTGGGCCACGTCGCCGCCGAGTTCGACGAGTCCGGCGACGTCGCCTCGAGCGTCGGCGCGGCGATCGAGGAGACCCCCGAGGCCACCGTCCTCTACCAGACCGGCGGGATGGGGATCGAACCGCTGATCTACGTCCTCGGATCGGACGCGGAGTCGGTCGCCGACGCGATCCGGGCGCTGGTCTGAGCCGGAATGACCGAGTCCGCACGGGAGTTCTACGGCCGCTGGGCCCGGCTCTACGACCTGATCGCGCGCGAGACGCCCGGAATCGCCCGCCTCCGAGAGCGGGCGGCCGCCGCCTGCCGCCTCGAGCCCGGCGACACTGTCGTCGAGATGGGCTGTGGCACCGGCGCGAACCTTCCATACCTTCGAGAGCGGGTCGGCCCCGAGGGGACCGTGATCGGGATCGACTTCACCCGGCCGGTCCTCGAGCGGGCGCGGGCCGCCACCGCCGAGTACGATAACGTCCACGTCCTGCAGGGGGACGCGACGCGGCCGCCGGTCGGGCTCGAGGCGGTGCAGTCGGTCGCGGACGGAGACGGGGGTGCGGACGGTGACGATGGTACGACGGGCGGCGTCGACGCCGTCCTCGCGACGTTCGTCGTCGGCATGCTCGCGGACCCGGCCGGCGCGGTCGACGACTGGTGCGAACTGGTCGGTCCCGGCGGTCACGTCGTCCTCGCGAACGCGGCCCGGAGCGACGAGTGGTACGCCCCGCCGGTCAACGCCTTCTTCCGGGCGATCGTCGTCCTCTCGACGCCGCCGACGACGACGCTCCGCTACGAGGACGAGCCGCACCTGCGCCTCGACGCGAAGATCGACGCCGCCCACGCCCGGCTCCGGGAGCGGGCCGCGGCCGTCGCGGACGAGACGCACGTCTTCGGCGTCGTTCGACTGACCGGCGGCCGACTCGAGTGACCGGGCCGCTCCGAGCGTCGCCGGACGGCGGTGTCGTCATAGTGGCTGGCTACGTGCAGGGAAACGCATAGCCCCCCGCTCGAGAACGATCACCTATGGTGACCGTCGAGAACGTCCTCTCGTCGCTTTTCAGCACGATCCCCGAACTGCATTCGGGGCAGCTCGGGCTGCTCGGCGGCGTTCTCGTCGGTATCCTCTACTGGCACGGCCACCGCCGGTCGTCGCTTGCCGCCCTCACCGGGTTCTACCTGCTGGCGCTCGGGGTCGTCCCCGCGTCCGCGCGGGGGCTCGCGGTGGTCCAGTCCAAGCCGTGGTACTTCTGCTCGCTGCTGGTCGCCACCGCCTTCTGTGCGATCGTCGGCCGCGCCCTCTGGATCCGGCTGCCGGTCTCGGATGGACCCCGCTCGAGCGGCGTCGAGAGCCGGTCCGAAGTCGGACGCGCACGTCGGACCGACGGCGACGGCCGCCGCTGAGATCCGTGGCGGTCACTCGCGGTCGCGAGCGACGGGGGATCTGAGTCCGATCCCGGCGTCGCGGAGTCGCCACCGGACCTCGAGCCCGGCCCAGCACAGTCCCGTCAGGACGCCGCCGGCGACGGCGACGGCTTCGGTCTTGCCGACCCAGACCGGGGCGACGAAGATCAACGCGTTGTAGAGCCGATGGGGGAGGACCGACTCGACGAGACCGCCGAGGAACTCGATCGGGCGGAGACCGGACCCGCCGTCGCCGCCGCTCGCGGCGGTCCGGTTCTCGAGGCCGAGCGACCGGGCGCTGTGGCCGCCCTCGCTCTCGGCACCCGTCTCGAGTCGTTCGGCGTCGTAGGCGAGCGTCGACTCGACCTGCCAGACGATCTCGCCCGACTCGTCGACCTCGATTACGCGGTTGCCGTGGGTGTCGGTGATCAGCGTGTTGCCGTTGGGCAGCCGGTCGGCGTCGCGGGGCCACTGGATGCGATCGTCCGCCCACACCCAGCTCTGGGACCACTCCCCGTCCTCGCGCTGGAACTCCTCGATCCGGCCGGTCTCCGAGTCCGCGACGACGACCGCGGGCCCGCCCCGGCTCTCGGGGATGTAATCGGGGTTGTGCTGCTCGTGGAGGACGTCGTACTCGTTCTCGCTGCCCAGCGTCCAGTCCTCGAGCAGGCCCTCGTCTCGATCGAGGAAGACGACCTGGTCCTGGTTGCGGACGCTGACCATGATCCGGCCCGCCATCTCGCCGTTCTCGACGTATTCGACGTCGTTGATGTGCGTCCAGTCGTTGGGGTAGGAGTGGCCACTCTCGAGGTCGAACGCGCTCTGGGCGTCCCAGAGCCACTCGACGATCTCCGTCTCCGTGTCGACGACGAAGACCTGGTCGGCGATGATGTCGGCGACGACGACGTGGTCCTCGTCGATGCGATCGGCGTCGTGCCACTCGCCGGCGTTCTCCTCGTGGTCGTAGCGCTCGTAGACGACCTCGACCTCGCCGGTCGTGAGGTTCGCGCGCTCGACGACGTTGCGGGCACACGGCGGGTCGCCACAGGTCGGCCCCGCGGTGTGGATCGTATCGGTCGCCGTGTACTCGACGGTCAGCGGCCGGCCCTCGACGGGGTCGACGTCGAAGTACTTCGTCCGCGAGTTGTTGTAGTAGAGAACGTCGCCGTCGGGCGCGTAGGCTGTGATCGTCCCCACCCGCCCCGACTCGGTGACGACCGTGTGATTCTCCGTCGGCGGGGCCTCCGGCACGGCCTCGGCCGAAGCCGTCGAGAGGCCGTCCGCCGCCGCGCTGGCGACGACGGCCGCCGAGACGAGGACGATCGCGGCGAAGACGACGCGGAGTCGTGTTCGCGTAATCCCCGATCGGACGCGAGCGAGCGCCGATCGACCGCGCGACAGCGGACTCTCACCCACGAGTCGGTCCCCCTCGAGTCGAGCGCGGCCCGTCCGCAGCGGTTCCGTCGCGGTCCTGCCTCGAGTGACGGTGAGCGGCGATTCGCGTCATCGAACCCTACCGGATCCGGCCACACCCTGACGGAAAACCGTGACCGCGCGATTGCAACCCCTGAGAGCCACCGGTCGCCCGATCGATTCGTTCGGCCCGACGAGGAGGGACGCGAGCGCGACCCCGACACCCGGTTACGCCGCGGCCTCGAGCCCCTCGTACGCGCGAATCCGGTCGGCGATCACGTCGGGGATGGGACTCGGCCGCTCGGTCTCGGGATCGACGTGGACGATGGTCGTCTCCGCGGTCGCCGCGACGCCGTCGTCGACCCGGATCTCGTAGGTCATCGTGCAACTGGCGTCGCCCAGGTCGGACACCGCGAGCGCGACCGTCGGCTCGTCGCCCTTCCGGATCGGCCGCTCGTAGGAGAGTTCGAGGTTCGCGATGACGAAGGAGATCTCCTCGACGGGGAGTCCGGCCACCTCCTCGAGGTAGGCGGTCCGGGCCGCCTCGAGGTAGCTGGCGTAGACGGCGTGGTTGACGTGGTTCAGCGGATCGAGATCGCGGTAACGAACGGGAACGTCGACGGTAAACTCGACACTCATTGTACGTTGTCGAAGCGGACTAGTACGAAAATACGTACCGATTACGCCCCCGCCGACCGCGAGACGGCGGTGCAGCCGGTCGACCTCACTCCCCGTACAGTCGAGCGTGATCGTCACAGAACGCCGGTTCGCGCAGTTGCGCATCGACCAGATCCGCCTGGTAGTGGGCGTTGAACAGCCGACAGCCCTCGCGGGCGCAAAACGGCTCGCCCGTCTCGAGGTAGTGATACGCCTGCAGGACGTACCCCTTCAGCGCGTCGGTGGTCCGTGGGTCGTCCTCGACCAGAAAGTCGCCCTCGACCCGGTTCTCGAGGACCTCCCGCGGCGGCGCATCGCCCGACAGCAGCGCGTGGTGCTGCTTCGCCTCGTAGTATTCCTCGGGCTTTGCGGGGGCCTCGTAGAACCCCGGCACCGACACGAGCGCCGGCTGTCCGAGGACGGTCACTCGCTTGTGCCAGCGGCCGTCGTGGTCGCCCCACGTCCCGATCGCCCGATCGAGAACCGGCACGTGGAGCGTCTCGAGGCCGCGTTCCGCGGGCGGCAGCGCGGCGTTGAGCGCCCGCTGAACCGCGACGCCGTCGTAGAGGACCCCGCCCTCGCGCTCGGGGTCCTCGAGGGCCCGTTCCTCGTAGCGGATCGTCCCCAGCATCGTGTTGCCCGTCTCGCGTTCGTACGGTGACGGGACTCGCGCCTCGGCGAACCGCTCGGCGAGGTCGTCGGTGCGGTGGACCTCGAGGAACCGATCGCGGACCGCGACGGCGGCGTCGACGCGCTCGTCCAGCCACTCGGCGACCGCGTCGACGTCGGCGACCGTCGAGGGTGCTCGATAGCAGACGACTCGCTCGACCATGCGAGTCCGGGATCAGTCGTCCGCGGGAGCGGCACGCGAGGTCAGTTCGACGGGGTCGGCGTCGACCTCGAGTTCGTCGAGCGCTTCCTGGGCGGCCCGCTTCCCGGAGACGAGCATGGCGCCGAAGGTCGGACCCATCCGCGGGAGGCCGTAGGTCGTCGCGGTGGCCATGCCCGTCGCGATGAGGCCGTCGTGGACGAGGCCGGTGTGTTCGACGACGGCGTCCTCGGACTCGCCGACCCACATCGAGTCGTGGCCCGGCGAATCGTGGCCGGGCGCGCCGTAGGAGTCGTCGCCGGTCTGATCCATGCCCGTCGCCGACTCCTCGGCGTCGCCGATGCCCGGCGCGTCGAGGACACCCCGTTCGTCGAGTTTCTTGACCGCCATCGCGTCGTGTCCGGTCGCGTCGATGACCAGATCGGCCTCGACGGCGATCGGGTCGACGCAGGTGATCTCGCGGGGCAGGGCGTGGACCGGCGTCCAGTTCATGACGATGCCGCCGACGCGGTGGTCCTCGCGGATGACGATGTCCGTAAATTCGGTCATGTTCTGCATCTTCGCGCCGGCGTCGCAGGCGGCCTTGATGAGGCCCGAACAGGCCTCGGGGCCGTTCGCGACGTACAGGCCCTCGCTGTCCTGGGATTCCTTGAAGTCGACGTCCAGGTCCTCGAGGATCTTCTGGGCGGGATCCCGGACGGTGACCTTGTTCATCAGGAAGCCGCCGAGCCAGAAGCCGCCCCCGAGGTAGTTGTTCTTCTCGACGACCATCGTCTGGACGCCGCGTTCGGCGAGTTCCTTCGCCGCGGTCAGCCCCGAGGGGCCGCCGCCGACGACGATGACGTCCGAGTCCGAGAAGTCCATGAACTCCTCGGTCCACTCCTGTCCGATCGCGCGGGTGACGTCGGCTTCGCCGACCTGACTGAACTGCTCGAATTCGCTCATACAACTAGGTAGTATTACTAGGTGGTTTTAAATCTGTTGCGGTCGGGACGACGATTATCAACGTTCGTGAGGGACATCACGACGGTTCCCGATAGTGAACACAATTGCCGCTCCCCCGATCGATCCGGCCGGTCTCGGTGGCCGGCCCTGGGGTCGATCGGAGAATCGGGCGACCACTCGAGTCGTCCGATGAACCGCTGGCCGACAGTTCAGTCGTCGACCAACTCCCGGTCGGCGTCACCGGCGGCGGACTGATCGCCGCGACCGAGATCGCCACGGTCGGCCTCTCCCTCATCGTCGATGACGACGTCGGTCCAAGTGCCCAGCCGGAACCAGACGACGGCCACGACGAAGGAGGCGACCATGCCGAAGACGAACGCCCACCAGATCCCTTCGACGCCCCAGCCGAGGCCGGTAATCGTGATCCCGACCACGGGGATCGTTGCGGTCCACGAGAAGGCCAGCACGATCACGAGCGGGAACCGGAAGACCCACCGCGAGAGGATCGAGAGGACCATCGCCTCGCGCGTGTTGCCGGCCCCGCGGAACGCGCCCTGAATGACCATGACGCCGGCGAAAGGTGCCCAGAAGAGGGTCGTGAGCCGCAGGAAGACGACACCTTCGGCGATCACGGCGGGATCGGCGACGAAGAGCCGAATCGCGGCCGCCGGAAACGCGAACAGGACGCCCGCGACGACGAAGATGAGCACCATCGTCGCCGCGGTGGCCGTCCTGGCGACCGCCGCGGCCCGATCGGGCGTCGCCGCGCCGAGGTTCTGGCCCACGCCGGTCGCAGTCGCCTGACCGACTGCACCCGCGACGGCCCACGTCACCGACATCAGCCGGACGCCGATCCCGAACGCGGCGGTGGGTGCGGCCCCGAACCGCGCGACGAAGCCGGCCATCGCGACCGCCGCGAAACTGCGCGCCCAGCCGTCGAGCGTGGCGGGCGTACCGATCTCGAGCAACCGCCGCTGTACGTCGAGATCGGGCGTCAGATCACCCGTCCGGAGCCGCACGCCGAAGCGGCCGTCGAGCAGGATCGCGATCCCCGCTACAGTTGCCAACCCGCGCGAGAGGAAGGTGGCGATCGCCGCCCCGCGAGTCCCCATCGCGGGAAACGGCCCCCAGCCGAGGACGAGGAACGGATCGAAGACCACGTTGAGGCCTGCCGAGACGAATACGAGCCACATCGCCGTCTTCGTATCGCCCGCGCCCTGCAGCGAGGCCCGGAAGGCGAAAAAGAGGAAGGTAAACGGCAGCGCGAGGAAGATGACCTCGATGTAGGCCATCGATTCGACGAACACCTGTCCACGAGCACCGATCAACGTCAGGAGCGGCCGTCGAGCGGCGAAGCCCAGCACCGCGAGGACGCTCGAGACGGCGAGCGTGAGCAGCACCGTCTGCGCGACGACGCGGTCGGCGGTTCGGTCGTCACCCGCGCCGATGTGCTGGGAGACAAGCGCGATAGTAGCGGCGGTGATTCCCATCGCGGTCGAGACGAACAGCCACGAGAGGGGGAACATTAGTGAAACGGCGGCGACGGCATCGCTGCTCACGCGACCGACCCAGAACATATCGGCCAGGTTGTAGACGGTCTGGAGGAGGTTTCCAAGGACCAGCGGCCACGCGAGGCGGAGGAGCTTCGGGGAGATGGCCCCCGTCGTCATGTCGACGCGCTTTCGCTCGGGATCGGTCGCTGCCACGAGATCTCGTGTGTGAATCCCAGCCAAACACAGTAAAAAGAATCGGCTCGCGGGGGCCGTTGCCGGTTCCGGAGCCGACGGTACTCAGCCGCTTCTGGCGATGATCCCGCGCCGTTCGCGGATCGGGGACCCAGTCGATCGGTTCGTTCGGCCGTTCTATCGAGACGACGTCAGTCTAATCTGCCTCCGCCGGGTCGCCGCGGTAGGGCGTCGATCCCCGGCAACCGGCTGACGGCGCGCCGCCGACGGGTACCGGTCGAGAGCGCCACCGGAACGGCGACGATCAGAACCACGGTGAGGGCGAGTCCGATCGAGACGAGGCCGACGAAAGAGGCGATGAAGACGAATGCGACGAGTGCGCCACCGACTAAGCGCCAGGCGAGATCGAATCCACCGAGAGTTTGTTCCATTTCGGTATTCTCCGCGTGAGTTCACGCGACCCTCTCTATGACTCGAGCGGGTATAAGATAATCGGTAGCACACCACATGGTAGTAGCTCGTGCGCTCGAGCGAGTCGCCCCCACTGCCAGTGGGCCGCGCATTTATTTCGGCGATCCCTCACGCGCCTGCGCGACGCCCGACCGCACGCACACCCGAGCTGTCTCCCGGTTTTCGGCGAAAGCGTTATCAGATCATCAGTCGTACCGAGCGACGATGACCGACACTCGTCCGCGACGAGCCCGACCGGACGGCCGAGCCGGAGGTGAGCCGCGGTGGAGCTGATAATCACCGAGAAGGACAACGCGGCCCGCCGAATCGCCGACATCCTCTCCGGCGGCACCTACGACTCGAGCCGGGAGAACGGCGTCAACGTCTACGAGTGGGGCGGCAAGCGCTGCGTGGGGCTGTCGGGCCACGTCGTCGGCGTCGACTTCCCCTCGGAGTACTCGGACTGGCGCGACGTCGAACCCGTCGAGCTGATCGACGCCGACGTCGAGAAGACGGCGACGAAGGAGAACATCGTCGCGACGCTGCGCCTGCTCACCCGGCGCGCGGAACGCGTGACGATCGCGACCGACTACGACCGCGAGGGCGAACTGATCGGCAAGGAGGCCTACGACATCGTCCGGGAGGTCGACGAGGACGTGCCCATCCGCCGGGTTCGGTTCTCCTCGATCACCGAAAACGAGGTCCAGAACGCCTTCGACGAGCCCGACGACCTCGACTTCGATCTGGCGGCCGCCGGCGAGGCCCGCCAGATCATCGACCTGATCTGGGGGGCCGCGCTCACGCGCTTTCTCTCCCTGTCGGCGGGCCAACTGGGGAACGACTTCATCTCCGTCGGCCGGGTGCAGTCGCCGACGCTGAAGCTGATTGTCGACCGCGAGCGCGAGATCGAGGCGTTCGATCCGGAGGACTACTGGGAACTCTTTGCCGATCTCGCGAAGCACGAGGGCGACACGACCCCCTTCGAGGCCCAGTACTTCTACCGCGACGAGGACGGCAACGAGGCCGAGCGCGTCTGGGAGGAAGCGACCGCGGACGAGGTCTACGAGACGCTGGCCGACCGCGACGGCGCGACCGTCGTCGACGTCAACCGACGGACCCGGACCGACACGCCCCCCGAGCCGTTCAACACCACCCAGTTCATCCGCGCCGCCGGCGCGATCGGCTACTCGGCCAAGCGGGCGATGTCGATCGCCGAGGACCTCTACACCGCCGGCTACATCACCTATCCGCGGACCGACAACACCGTCTACCCCGACGACCTCGATCCCGAGGAGCTCTTGGACGAGTTCGTCGGCCACTCGACGCTGGGCGAGAGCGCCGAGTCGCTGCTCGAGGCCGACGAGATCGCGCCGACGGAAGGCGACGAGGAGACGACCGACCACCCGCCCATTCATCCGACGGGCGAGATCCCCTCGCGCGGCGACGTCTCCGACGACGAGTGGGAGGTCTTCGAACTCGTCGTCCGGCGGTTCTACGCGACCGTCGCCGACGCCGCGGAGTGGGAACACCTCAAGGTCGTCGCCGAGGTCGACGACTACCGCCTGAAGGCCAACGGCAAGCGGCTGGTCGAGCCCGGCTACCACGACGTCTACCCGTACTTCTCAACGACGGAGAACTACGTCCCCGACGTCGACGAGGGCGAGGAGCTGACTATCACCGACGTCGAACTCGAGGACAAGCAGACCCAGCCGCCCCGACGGTACGGTCAGTCGCGGCTCATCGAGACCATGGAGGATATGGGGATCGGGACGAAAAGTACGAGACATAACACTCTTGAAAAGTTATACGATCGCGGCTACATCGAGGGCGATCCGCCCCGGCCGACCAAGCTCGCGATGGCCGTCGTCGACGCGGCCGAGAACTACGCCGACCGCGTCGTCAGCGAGGAGATGACCGCCCAGCTCGAGGCCGACATGGACGCCATCGCCAACGGCGAGGCGACGCTTTCCGACGTGACCGACGAATCCCGGGAGATGCTCGCGGAGATCTTCGAGAGCCTCGCGGACTCCCGCGACGAGATCGGCGACCACCTCCGGAAGTCGCTGAAAGACGACAAGCGACTCGGTCCCTGTCCGGAGTGCGGCGAGGACCTGCTCGTCCGGCGGAGCCGCCACGGCTCGTACTTCATCGGCTGCGACGGCTACCCCGACTGCGAGAACACGCTGCCGCTGCCCTCGACGGGCAAGCCGCTGATCCTCGAGGACGAGTGCGAGGAACACGGCCTCAACGAGGTCAAGATGCTCGCCGGCCGGCAGACGTTCGTCCACGGCTGCCCGCTCTGCAAGGCCGAGGACGCCGGCGAGGGGCCGGTGCTGGGCGACTGTCCCGACTGCGGTGCGGAACACGGCGGCGAGCTCGCGATCAAGACGCTGCAGAACGGCTCCCGACTCGTCGGCTGTACCCGCTACCCGGACTGCGAGTACTCGCTGCCGCTGCCCCGCCGGGGCGAGATCGAGGTCACCGACGAGTACTGCGACGATCACGACCTGCCCGAACTCGTCGTCCACAGCGGCGACGACCCCTGGGAACTGGGCTGTCCGATCTGCAACTACCAGGAGTTCCAGGCCCGCGAGAGCGACTCCGGCTCCGACCTCGAGGCGCTCGAGGGCGTCGGCGCGAAGACCGTCGAGAAGCTCGCCGAGGCGGGGATCGAGGACCTCGAGGACCTGACCGACGCCGACCCCGACGCGGTCGCGGACGACGTCGAGGGCGTCAGTGCGGATCGTATCCGTAGCTGGCAGGCGAAGGCCTAGATCCGGGCGTTTCCGACTCTCCCGCTGTATAGGGTAAGGAGCGGCGGAGTCGCCGTCGGGATGACACCCCTGCCGGGAGTCGGGACAGCGGATGGTGGACTGCACCGAAATATCCTGTCTCTGACCCAATCATTTACCGCCCTTCGTTCCAACGGTGTACGCATGGTAACCATCGACCGCGTCCTTGACCTGCTGGCCGAACGACGCCGCCGATACGCGCTGTACTACCTCGAGGACTGCGACGCGGCCGTCAGCGTCGACGATCTCGCGACGGCGGTCGCGCGGATGGAAGCGGACGGCGACGGCGTCTCGGCGGACCGCCGTGACCGCGTCGCGGTCGCGCTGCAACACACCCACCTGCCGGCGGTCCAGCAGGTCGAGTTCGTCGAATACGAGCCGACCGACGGGACCGTCCGGCTCACCGCCGAACCGCCGGCGTTCGAGGCGATGTTGAACGTCGCTGAAGCGCTCGAGCAACCGGCATGAGGGGTTCGATCAGGCCGTCGTCGACTCGTTGGTCTCGGCCCCGGCGTCGTCGCTCCCCTCGGCGGACTCGAACGCGGTTTCGACCGCCCGGACGATGTCGTCGCTCGAGCCGACGCCGAGTTTCTCCCAGCGTTTCTCCCCCGTCTCGTCGACGACGATCGTGACCGGGTAGCCGACGACGCCGTAGTTCGCCGCCAGCGACGACGTCGTATCGCGGCCGACCGCCCAGTTTCCGTCGTGGTCGCGCCACCAGGACCGGAGCTCGTCGTCCGGCAGCGAGTCCGCCGACTGGTAGGTGACCGAGAGGACGGTGAGGTCGTCCCCGTAGTCGTCGACGAGCCGCGACCGGGCCTCGGCGAGGCGCGGCATCTGCGCCTGACACTTGCCACAGCCCGTGACGAAGAACTCGGCGAGCGTGATCCCGTCGTTGGGAACCGTCACCGTTCCGCCGTCGCTGCCGCGAGCGTCGACGGTCGCGACCTCGATCGGCCACTCCGAGCCCTCGTCGTCGTCCGCGTCAGCGGTCGGTTCCTCCCCGAACGACGGCAATCCGCCGAGCACGATCCCGGTTCCGCCCGCGAGGACGCCGACGCTGCCGACGCCCGCGAGCAGTTCGCGCCGTCTCACCGCCGGCCCACCTCCGCGGCGCGGACGAACGGGTCGGCGGCAGGGGTCGCCGGTCGGGTCCGAGGGCCAACCATACGTCACGGTACGTACTCGGAGGGAAAGAAGACACTGGTCCGCGCGTCGAACGCGCCGGCGGGGACACGAACTAAGGGGTTCTCGGCCGTCGGGACGCCCGTGAACGACGACCGCGAACGCTGGAACGAGCGGTACGAAGACCGGGACCGAGAGCCGCGCGACGAGCCGACGCCGATCCTCGAGCGCCGGATCGAGACGCTACCCGACGGCCGTGCGCTGGACGTGGCGACCGGAACCGGCCGGAACGCGCTCTTTCTGGCCGAGCGCGGCTACGACGTCGACGCGGTCGACGTCTCCGACGCGGCCGTCGAAACGGCGCGCGAGCGGGCCGCCGAGCGCGGGCTCGCGGTCGACTGGATCCGTGCCGACGCGGCCGAGTTCGAGCCGGAGCCGGGAACCTACGACCTCGTCGTCGTGAGCTACTTCGCCGCCCTCGAGCACCTGCCGGACCTCAAGGAGGCGCTCGCGCCCGGCGGCGTCCTCGTCGCCGAACACCACCTGCGCTCGAGCGACGCGGTCGCGGGCCCCTCGACCGACCGGTATCGGTACCGGTCGAACGACCTGCTCCGGGCGTGTCTCGACCTGACGATCCTCTCGTACGCGGAACGCCGGCGGCCGACCGACGACGGGGAGCCGGTCGCGGTCGCGACGCTGGTCGCCAGGCGCTCGAGCGGGGGCAGCCAGTCGTATCCGCTGGTTCCGGACGACGGACTCGAGCCGTAACTCGGGACGTCAATCGGCGCGATCGACGTGGCCGAGCGAGCGACGATCAGCCGTCCGATCGGTCGCCCGCGCTTTCGTTGCCGCCGTCCGAACCGTCCGCGTCCGCCTCGAGCACCTCGCGGACGGTCGCGGTGATCGTGCCGGGCGAACTCTCGCCGCGGTTACGCCAGCGGACCGTCCCCGCAGCGTCGAGGACGATCGTCGTCGGATAGCCGTCGATCCCGTAGTAGTCGTAGCTGGCCCCGGACTCGTCGCGGCCAAGCGACCAGTTCCCGCCGTTGTCCCCGAACCAGGTCGCCAGTTCGTCGTCGGTCGGCGAGGGGCCGCTGGTCCCGTCGGTCACGGAGAGGAATCGGACGTCCGGCTCCGTACCGCCGACGGCGTACCCACCGTCCTCGAGTCGGGATTTGGCCTCGGCGAGCGTCGAGAGAAACCCCCGGCTGGTCGGGCACTCGGTCCGGGTGAAGTTACAGAGGGCCGGCCGACTCGAGGCGGGAATCGTGAGCGGCCCGGCCTCGCTGCCCGGCGCGTCGAGGGTGGCGATCTCGAAGGGGGGCTCGACCGGCGCGTCGTCCGACTCGCCGTTCCCCTCGTCGGGTCCGCTGAGACAGCCGACCAGCGCCGTCGTCGCGACGGTCGTCGCGAGCAGGTCCCGCCGTTTCATCGCGATCCCGTCTCCGCGTCACCCCGATGTCGGACGAACGACCGTCCGACACGCGCGCCGACCGCCACCATGCTACCGTCTCGCATTCCGCCCATACCGTTCGTACGGACCCGCCACGCAAAGGGCCACTGGTTCCGACAGTCCCGGCGACGGGATCGACGGTCGCGTCCCCGACAGTGCCACTGGAGAGGATCGCCGCCGACGCCGCCGGTTCGTCGCGCTTTTGCTGTCGTAGCACCCAGCCGAAACCGATACCCGTGATCGCACTCGTCGGAACGGTACTGGCCGGCGCGGTCTTCGGGCTCGCGCTCGCGGCCCCGCCGGGACCGATGAACGCCATCATCGCCGAGGAGAGCGTCGTCCGCGGCTGGCCCGCCGGCTTCCGGGCCGGCCTCGGTGCCATGCTGGCCGACGCGGTCTTTTTCGCACTCACGCTCGCGGGAGTCGTCGCCGCGATCGATCGCGTCTCCGTCCTTCGACCCGCGCTCTATCTCGCCGGCGGCGTCCTCATGCTGTACTTCGCGGTCGGTGCGGTCCGCGAGGCCCGGACCGCGGGTTCGTTCACCGACGCCGACCGGGGCGTCTCGAGGGGGTTCCGCAAGACGTTCGTCCTCTCGCTGACCAACCCCTACCAGATCGGCTTCTGGCTCACCGTCGGCGTCGGCCTGCTCGAACCCGGGACGCTCGACGTGCTGGCGTACGCGCCGGCCGTCGGAGAGCTACTCGAGGGCGTCCTCGTCGTCCGGACCGGCTCGCCCGCGCTGTTGCTCGGCTTCTTCGGCGGGATCGGCTGCTGGATCGTGGGCTACCCGGCGGCGCTGGTCGGTGCCGGGCGACGCGTCGACGCGTTCGCCCCGCTCGTGGCGGCGGTCAGCGCCGCCGTCCTCGCCGGGTTCGGGGTCGTCTTCCTGGGACTGGGTGCGGTACGGTTCGTCTGAGGCGGGCGTCACGGAAGCGGCGGCTCGGATCGCCCGGCCGTGCTCGCGAGCTAACACCTGAGCAGTTCGAACCGACCGTCGTCGGCCGCTTCGCGTTCCTCGCGCTCCGATGTCGACTCGTCGCCGGCGGTCGATTCGTTGCCGGTTCCAGCGGTCGACTCGTTCCCGAGTCCCGTCGTCGCGTCCTCGAGCATCGGCAGCTGGAAGTCGAAGCCGCTGACGAGGTCGAACGACTCGCCGGGATCGCTCAGGAGGTCGGCGAACCCGTCGCCGACGTACTCGATCCCGGCGACGACTTCGACGATCGACTGGTCCTCGAGCGAGCCGACCATCTCGGCCCCGAGCGACCAGCCCGATCCCGTCAGCGGTCCCGCGTGGAGCCGAACCCAGATCTCCGCGCCGTCGTCCGACCCGATCGTGAACTCGGACCCCTCGCCGGTGAAACAGGTCGACGCCGGCTGCCCGTTCGTTTCGCCGGCGCTCTGAAGAGGGGGACTCGCTTGCTGGGCGGTCGTCGCGACGGGCGCAACGGCGAGAAACGCGATACAGCAGACGGTCAGGGCTGCGATACATACCGATCGAGAGGGACGTTCCATTACCCACAGTCTCGATAGCGTGTCTGTAAGAACCCACTGGCCGATAAGTAATTCCGCCGATACGTCTGGATCGGGAAGACGTCGCTCCGTCGGTCGCGGCGACCGATCTCGCCGGGCGCTACTCGCCCAGCGCGGCGATCTCGTCCTCGAGCCACTCGCTGAACCACTTGACGCGTTTCAGGCGCTGGTGGGCGATGCTTTCGGCGGTGTCGCTCTGGACGCGCGAGGCGGCGTCGTACCCCCGTTCCAGGACGCGCTCGACCATCTCGTCGCAGTCCATGTGCGTGCGGGCCTCGTAGCCCATCCGCAACAGCATCAGCGCGGTGCCGTTCGCGCCGACCTTGTCGAGCAGGTCGGCCTCGATGAGACACTGGGTCTCCATATCGAGGTCGGTCAGGTCGCCCTGATAGGAGTGGTTCTCGACGGCGCGACACACCTGCTGGATGAACGACTCGGGGTAGTCCGCGCGGGACTCGAGGTACTCCCGGGCGACGCGCGCGCCGGCCTCGGCGTGGAGTTCCTGATCGGTCTCGAGTTTGGCCACGTCGTGAAAGAGGGCGGCGACGCGCGTGACGTCGACGTCGGCACCCTCCTCCTCGGCGATCTCGGTCGCGAGGTCGACCACGTTGAGGATGTGGTTGTGTCGGTACTCGGCGGAGTGCCAGGGGTACCAGCGCATGCGGCCGCCCTCCTCTTCTTTCTCGACGCTGGCCGCGAGATACTCGAAGACGAACCCCTGCATCTCCTCGAGTTCGGCGTCGGATACCCGCGTCTCCTTTATTTCGACGCCCACGATAGATCCCTCCGCAGTAGACGAATGATAGTCATTGACTGAATGTTCGGTCGTTTCGCTCTTTAGCCTTTGGTTCGTGACGGTTTCGGCCCTTCGTGACAGTCACGAGCCGGTGGGGGTCCCGGACCGACGGCCTGCGGCGGCCAGCCACCCGACGAAATCCCGCCGCTCCACCGGGGACTCCCACTATCTTCCGTTAAAGTCAAACGGTGGGCTCGGGAAGTAGGGGGTATGAGCAGCGAACAGGAAGCGGAGTCGATTCGGTGTCTCGTCGCCAAAGTCGGCCTCGACGGTCACGATCGCGGCGCGCACGTCATCGCGCGCGCGTTCCGGGACGCCGGCTTCGAAGTCATCTACTCCGGACTGCACAAATCGCCCGACGAAATCGTCCAGGCGGCGGTCCAGGAGGACGTCGACGTCCTCGGCATCTCCATCCTCTCGGGGGCCCACGATACGCTGGTCCCGAAGATCATGGACGGCCTCGAGGAGTACGGTGCGAAAGAGGACACGCTCGTGCTGGCCGGCGGGGTCATCCCCGACGAGGACCGCGACGAACTCAAAGAACAGGGGGTCGCGGCGGTCTTCGGGCCCGGCACCTCCGTCGAGGAGACCATCGAGTTCGTCCGCGAGAACGCGCCCCAGCGATGAGCGTGGACCCCGACGACCGGGCGCTGCTCGAGGACCTGCTCGCGGGGGAACACCGCGCGCTGGCCCGCGTGATCTCGAAGATCGAGAACCGCGCGTCGGGCTATCGCGACCTCGTCTCGGAGCTGTACGCCCACACCGGCGACGCGGACGTGATCGGGATCACCGGCTCGCCGGGCGCGGGCAAGTCGACGCTGGTCGACAAACTCGCCGAGACCTACCGCGACCGGGGCGATACCGTCGGCGTCATCGCGATCGACCCCTCCTCGCCGTTCACCGGCGGCGCAGTGCTCGGCGACCGCATCCGAATGGCATCGACGGTGGGCGACATGGACGTCTTCGTCCGCTCGATGAGCGCCCGCGGCACCCTGGGCGGGCTCTCGACTGCCACCGCGGACGCCGTCAAGGCGATGGACGCCTTCGGGAAGGACAAGATCATCATCGAGACCGTCGGCGCCGGGCAAAACGAGATCGACATCGTCCGGACCGCCGACACCGTCGCCGTCCTCGTCCCGCCCGGCTCGGGCGACGACATCCAGACGCTGAAAGCCGGCATCCTCGAGATCGCCGACGTCTTCGTCGTCAACAAGGCCGATCGCGAGGGCGCGGACCGGACCGTCCAGGAACTGCGCGACATGGTCCAACTCGGCGACGAGAGCGGTCACGCCGGTGGCGGCGGCCACCACAGTCAGGAGGTCATCGACGCCCACGACGACTGGGACGGCGAGCCCACCGAGAGCGGGAACGACGGGGGCTGGACGCCGCCGATCGTCGAAACCGTCGCCATCCACGGCACCGGCGTCGACGAGTTCATCGACGAGCTCGCGGCTCACCGGGACTACCTCGTCGACTCCGGCGAGCGCGCCGAGCAGGTGCGTACCCGCTACGCCGAGGAGATCCGCACCCTGCTTCGCGAGGACGTCCACGCCATGCTCGAGGACGAACTCGAGGCCGCCGGGGGGATCGACGACCTCGCCGAGGCCGTCCGGCAGGGTGAGACCGACCCCTACTCGATCGCGACCGACGTCCTCGAGCCCGTCGAAAACTGTCTCGAGACCCTCGAAACCGACGCCGACGACCCGGCCGCGGAGTGACCGACGGCCCGGTCCGACGCGCTCGAGGCTGGCCGCCGTGCTGGCCGCGCCGTTTTCGGTCGCCACCGATCGGACCGGCGCTGCAGGTCCGGTTCGACCGTCGAACGACTCGAGCTTTCGGGCGTGAGGCGGCCGGACTCGACAGTTCCAAAGTCGGCGATACTGACAACCAGTTCGAATTTCCGGCAAGAGATACGGCGTGGTTCTCCAGCAGATGGCCATCGTCGATCCTGGCCGGACTGAGAGAATGAGAACGTACGATACGGTCGGAGCTTTTGAAAAGAACGCCTACCGGGCTAGTCTTGCGGAACTGTCCGATCCGGTTGCTCTGGCGCAGGTGCGGGAGGCTCGTGCGTCCCGAAGTCTGGGTGTGTCTCCTCCATCCAGACGTACACGACTGCCCCGGAGACGAACATCAGGAACGCAGTCATGTAGAATGCGGCCTCTGCGTTGACGAACTCCATCGAGAGCCCGATAAGGATGGCTCCGACGGCATAGCCGGAATCACGCCACATCCGGTAGACACCCATCCCTGCAGACCGCCACGTCGGGTGGGCGGCGTCGCTTGGCACAGTCATGAGGTTCGGATACAGCAACGCCATGCCGAGACCGGAGATACCGGCCAGAACTGCCCACGCGAGGTACCCCTCGACGAATACCATTCCAAGGACGCCGGCACCTGCGAGGAACATCCCCCAGATGACGGGCGGCCGGCGACCAATACGGTCAGCAAGTCCACCGGTCGCGATCTGGAGGAAGTACATCGCGCTGTGGACACCGACGACGACACCGACAGCCGCGATACCGAGACCCTGGCTTACCAGATACAGCGGGACGGCGATCCAGAACAGCGTGTCGACGAAGTTCTCGATGTGGCCGGCCTGGGCCGCGGCGAACAGCGTCTTGTCGCCGTAGGTCGCTCGTTTCACGACCTCGTCGAACGGCAGGTTCGCGTCGTGGTGGTCGTCGTCTCCTTCGGCTTGGGCGTACTGGACGGTTTCCTTGATCAGGAAGATCGAGATGAGGAACGCCAGCACGACGACAACGGCGAGGAAGTAGAACGGTTCGGGCCGAAGGCTCCACTGCCCGGCGATGACGCCCGTGATCCATGCCCCGGCGGCAACGCCAGTGTAGCCGAACGCCTCATCGATGCCAACCGCGAGGCCGCGCTGCTCGGGACCTGCGAGGTCGATCTTCGCGTTGATCGCCATACTCCACGTCAGCGCTTGGTTGATACCCAGCAGGATGTTCCCGACGGTGATCCAGCCCCAGCTGGGAGCGAAGATGAGGATGATCGGCAGGGGGAGTGCCGTCACCCACCCGGCGACGAGTACCGGCTTGCGACCGTACTCCTCGCCCCATTTGCCGGCGTAGAGGTTGAGGATCGACTTCACGATCCCGAACGAGACGACGAACGAGCCGATCACGAGGAACGACTCGACGCCGAGCACCTCTTCGCCCAGAACGGGGACGACGGTCCGTTCGGACCCGATGGTTAGGCCGGTGGCGAACACCAGCAGGACGTGGAGTGAGAACTGTCCGAGGTGCTCGCGGATTCCTTGTTCGATTTCAGTTCCCGTACTCATGGATTCATTCGGCAGCGCAGTTGTTGGGACCCAGTTCCAGCTCGGCCAGTTCGTCGGCAGGGACCGATTCCTGTCCGACGTTCGTCCGCTTGACGCGCTCGAAGTTCGGCGGGTGATCCGGGATGTCCGATGCGAGTTCGCGGACGAACTCCTCTCGATCGCGGCCGAGGTCATCGTTCCGTTCCTCGACCTCCGCAAGGGTCGCGGTCACCGGTGGTTCGGGCGAGCCGGGGTCGTGTGCCGGCAGGACCAGCGTGTCGTCCGGCCGGTCCAGCAATCGCTGGAGACTCTCGTAGAGCGTCGCCGCGTTCCCCTCGACGTCGGAGTCTTCGATTCCCGCTTCCACGCCGAGTTCGACGCGTCCCACGCTCTCGTGGAAGAGCGTATCGCCCGTAATCAGCGATGCACCATCGACGTCGAACGAGACGCTCCCTTCGCTGTGGCCCGGGGTGTGGATGACCTCGATATCGAGACTGCCGACCGTTACGGTCTGTCCATCCTCGACCGGCGTCGCGTCGATGGCGAGTGCATCCCTCGGGTGAAGGTAGTAGGGGACGCCGTGCCGATCGGCGAACTCCGCCGCACCCGAGACGTGGTCGGCGTGGGCGTGCGTGTCGAAGACGCCGACCAGATCGGCGTCGTACTCCTCGAGGATCGCCTCGTATTCGTCGAGATAGTGTGACGGGTCGAAGACGGCCGCTTCACCGTCCGAGACGAGAACGTGCGAGAGGCAGCCCTTCCCCGGACGTGCGACCTGAATGAGCGCGCCATCCAGATCGGCGGGCACCTCCGCGTGCCGGTGGACACGACTCCAGCCGTCCATCCCATCAGTAAGAGTCACCGCATCGTAGTCCAACTCTTGGAGGACTTCCGTCGCGGTCTGAGAGACGACGCCTGCAGCACAGACCGTAACGATCCGCTCGTCTCTGGGAAGGTCTGAGAGGGGTTCCTTGGCCTGTTCGGGGTCATCAGTTAATTCGTCGTAGACGTCGACGTTGACGCTGCCCGGGATATGCCAGTCCTCGAAATCCTCCTCGTGGCGAATATCGAGGACGTGCGGCTCGTCATCACCATTTCGTAATCGTTCGCTGAGTTCTTCCGGCGTGATCTCCTGCATCGGTATTCCCGAATAGAGAATATATTTGCATATAGGCGCTGCCGGACATGACCGGTACCGTTATTTTTGATCAGACCAAAATTGCCCGTATGGGTCTGTACGAGGCCTCACTTCGGGTCAAACACGAGTGTCCGTACCGTGAAATCTCCGAGCGTCACCCGGACTTGACGATACGCGAGTGGCCGTTGAGCGACTGTCAAGTGCTCGAAATCACCTCCGAGACGACGCCGACTGATGAGCTACTCGACGAGATCAGTCAGCTAGGGACCGTCCTTCACGAATCGGAGGACGAAGACGGGTATCACGTCGTCACGCAGTCCTGTCTCTGTTCGCTCGAAGAGTCTATTATCGACCGCTTCGAGGAGCACAACTGTCTGTATCAGTCGCCGACGATCTACCGCCAGGGCTGGGAACACTACACGGTAGTCGCATTCGACGGTGAAGACGTTCGGGAGTTACTCGGCGATCTGCGCTCCGACAGAGAAATCGAATTGCTCTCGAAGACCTCGATCTCGGAGACGCAAGTCCCCCACAGTATGCTAGCTCCGGCGAGTCAACTGTTCGAAGATCTCACTGACCGACAGCTAGCGGCACTCCAGTTAGCACTGGAACGCGGGTACTACGAACAACCGCGGAAGACCTCGCTTCGGGAACTAGCCGAACAGACCGCCGTCGCTCGTTCGACGTACGAAGAACACCTCCGGAAGGCCGAGAACAAACTCCTCACGAACGCGGGTCAGTTCCTGCGACTGGTCACCGCGACCTCGACGGCTGATCCGTTGCAAGTAGAAAAGACGCAACAGGCCAAACGGGCGGCCGACTAGACAGACGCCGATGTCAATTACGACAGCGGACGAGCGAACCACAAACCGAGACAAGGTACGAACACGAGATGAGCGACGTTGAGAGTTTCATTCGATTCTGTGAGGGCGAGTTCGGGACGGCGATCATGGATCGCGAGGCCGCGTACGTGAAACAGCACGTCAGTGCGGACGACCGAATTTTGGACGTCGGATGCGGTATCGGCTCGCTCGAAGAACGGTTTCCCGACCACGACATGGTCGGGGTGGATCGATCGGAGGCGATGATCCGGGCAGCACAGACTCGAGTCTCTGCACCGCTCGTTCTCGGTGATGCGACCGCGCTCCCTCTCGCAACTGCATCCGTTGATGCTGTCGTCTTCGTCTCGACGCTCGAATTCGTTCCCGACACCGATGCAGCCCTTGCGGAAGCGACTCGCGTACTCGCCCCTGAAGGGACTCTCGTTGCACTCCTGTTGAACACGCGCTCTGAGTACGTTCAATCGAATCTGCAGCGAGAAGGGTCCTACTTCCAGCGGATGGTCCACCGGGATTCCGAGGTATTGGCGGACACAATTCTGGAACACGTCGAGGGCGAGCAGGAGTTCTTCTTGGGTATCTCCGACGAGCAAGTCTTCGAGAGCACAGACCCATCGAACGCCGCGATCTCAGCGGTAGTCGGGACTCCGCCCGAGTGACCACAATATCCTTGCCCGGGTTCCGTGAACACGAACTACATGACTGATTCGACCGACCCGGACTCGTCTCCGCTTTTCGAGGCGAAAGCATTCGACGATTCATCTGTATTCACGCCGGAAGCGCTTTTAGAGAACGCACGACGACAGAAGGACCTCTCCGAACGCTCGGTTCCGGAAATCTGTATCCTCGATCCGGACGGAGACATCGTGCGCCAGCTTACGGCCGCCGGCGAAGCACACGAAGATGAAGCGTGGCCCGGCTATCACACCGACCTCTATCGGTTCGAACGAAACGGCGAGGAGTTCGGAATTGTCGGGTGCGCTGTCGGGGCACCGTTCGCTGTGCTACTTGCGGAGCAACTGTTTGCCGCCGGCTGCCAGTTTCTCGTAAGCGTAACCTCCTCGGGACAGATCGTGCCCAAGGACGATCCCCCCTACTTCGTTCTCATCGATCGTGCGCTCCGCGACGAAGGAACGAGTCACCATTACCGTTCGACGAGTCGTTACGCGACGCTCGATGACCAACTTCGTGCTTCGGTCGAAGAGGAGTGCAAAACCGTGTCTCGACCCGTATACACGGGCGCAACGTGGACAACGGACGCTCCGTTTCGGGAAACGGAGACCGCAATCGAACGTGCCCGATCAGACGAGATCCTTGCCGTCGAAATGGAGGCAGCAGCACTCTACACGTTCGCCGACGTTCGAGAGCAGCCAGTCGTTTGCTTCGCCCACGTGACCAACCAAATGGGGCAGACGGAGGCGGATTTCGAGAAAGGGAAAGCAGACGGGAGTCAAGATGCATTAGAGGTGATCGGCGCGGCTGCTATGGCATGGAAATCTTCGAATTGACGTATCCAGCTATACGTTCAGGGACGTAATGGTGGGACGCAGCATCATTCGGTGATCGAACGAAAGCAAAGTCAGATCCGTTCGACCGATAATTGCCACGCTGTCTGGCGATTATTCCACTCCAAATGTATGGACGCTGCAGGAATCGACCCCGAACCGGAGGTCTAAGTCCGTTGGCAGCTTACGGGCGGGTATGAAAGCCCGAACAGTCCTCGGTGCGGCCCTCGGAACCGTCGGCGGAGCCGTCCTCGGCAATCGCCTCCTGAAGCGGCGCGCGGGCGAGCTCGAGAACCCGCTCGTCGGCATCGAGCGGACCTATCGATGGCGCGGGATCGAGACGAATTACACCGTCGCCGGCGATCCCAACGACCCCGACGTGCTGCTCCTCCACGGGGTTTACGCGGGCGCGAGCAGCCACGAGTTCGAGCCGATCGTGGACCGGCTGGCGGAGGACTACCACGTCTACGCGGTCGACCTCCCCGGCTTCGGCCGCTCGGAGCGACCGCCGCTGGTCTACTCCGCGACGCTGTACGCCGAGTTCGTCCGCGACTTCGCGAGCGAGGTGACCGACGAGCCGATCGTCGTCGCCTCCTCGCTGTCGGGGACGTTCGCCGTCGAGGCCGCCGACGAGGCCGCGTTCGAACGCCTCGTGTTGATCTGTCCGACCGACGAGACGACGGACGAACGGCCCTGGGTCCGTACCCTCCTGCGGACGCCGATCGTCGGCACGACGCTGTACAACCTGCTCGCGAGCAAGCCCTCGATCCGCTACTTCTACGACCGGGACGGCTACTACGACTCCGACCGGATCGATCCCGACGCGGTCCGGTACGCCTGGGAGAGCGCCCACCAGCCCGGCGCGCGCTACGCGCCCGCCTCCTTCGCCGCCGGCACCCTCGACCCCGACTTCGACCTCCAGACGGCGCTGGCCGCCCTCGAGACCCCGACGACGCTCGTCTGGGGCCGCGACGCCGAACTCGTCCCGCTTCGCGAGGGGCGCGACCTCGCGGAGGCCGCCGACTGCGATCTGGTCGTCGTCGACTACGCGACCCAGCTCCCCCACGCGGAACACCCCGACAAGTTCGTCGAGTACCTGCGCGCCGAACTCCCGCGGGTCGACGTCGAGGACTAGGGTTCGGAGACGCGCTCGAGCGCCGGCGGCACCGACTCTCGGTCCTCGCCCATCCCGGTGGTCACGATCAGGCGCATCCCGCGGCGGACGCTCATGTCGGTCTCGTGGACCTGCTCCTCGGGGAGCAGGACGAGCCGGCCGGCGGTCGGGTTCGGACTGTTAGGGAGGAAGACGTTGTAGACGTCGCCGCCGGCGATCGCCTCGGCCTCCCGCGGCCCCTCGCCGGTGACCAGGCCGATCATGTAGACGCCCTCGCGGGGGTACTCGACCAGCACGACGCTCTCGTAGCCGGTCTTGCGCTCGACGAGCGAGTCGGCGACCTGTCGGACGCTGCCGTAGATCGTACTGACCAGCGGCACGACGTTGACCAGCCGCCCGACGTTCCCGAACAGGTGGCGGCCGACGCTCAACTGGGCGAGAAAGCCGAGGGCGACGACCGCCGCGGCGATCAGGACGACGGCGAGGGCCTGTGCGACGATCTCCACGTTGGCGGTGTACTGGGCCAGCCCCGCGGCGCGGACGAGCGGCCCGACGAACTGCAGCGACCAGTTGACGAGAAACCGCAGGACGTACAGCGTGACGATCAACGGCGCGAGCAGGATCAGTCCGGCGACGAAACTGCTCTTGACGGTCTCCGTGACGTTCATAGCGGCGATGGTGTCTCGCAGCGCAAATAGTCACCGGCGCTCGGCGAGCCGATCGCGGCCGCCGCTCGCGGCTTACGCGGGCCGCAGGCCGATCACGCGCTCGCCGGTCGTCTCCGAGGTCGCGATCTCGAGCGCGACTTCGAGGCCGGTCTCGACGTCGTCGACGTCGATCCCGACGACCTGGCCGGTCAGGCTGACCGGGCCGAAGTCGACGACGGCCGTCGCGTAGGGGGCGTCCTCCTCGAAGGCCGGCGTCGGCACGTGCGTGACGGTGAACGTCCGGATCTCGCCGGTGTCCGGGAGGGCGAGTTCCTCGAGGTCGGCCGCGCCGCAGTCGGGACAGACGCGTCGGGGCGGCAGGGAGCCGTGGCCGTCGGGACACTCGAGGTAGTAGGCCGCGTCCTCCTCGGCGGCGTCGAGCCAGTCGTCGAAGCCGGCGTCGTGAATCTCCGAATCGCTCATCAGTTCGTCACCTCCAGCACGTGGACGGTCGCGCTCGCGACCGTGCCGCCCGCGTTGTGGGCGACGCCCGTCGTCGCGTCCGCGACGTGGTCGCTGTTGGGATGCTCGCCGGCCAGCAGGTCGGTCACCTCGGCGATCTGGGACGCACCGGTCGCGCCGACCGGGTGGCCCTTGGCCTTCAGCCCGCCCGAGAGGTTGATCGGCGTCTCGCCGTCGGCGGTCGTCCGGCCCTCGCGGGCCGCCGAGATCCCCTCGCCGATCGGCTCGAGATCGAGCGCCTCGAGCGCGAGGACTTCGGCGATGGTAAAGCAGTCGTGGACCTCCGCGAGGTCGACGTCGGCGGCCGAGACGCCGGCGTCGGCGTAGGCCTCCTCGCCGGCCTCGCGGGCCGCGGGCGAGCGCGCGAGGTGTTCGCGGTCGTGCAACGCCATCCGATCGCCGCCCTGTCCGGTGCCCGTGATCGCGACGGGGGCCTCGAGGTCGTGCTCCTCGGCGTAGGACTCGCTCGTGAGGACCAGCGCCGACGCGCCGTCGGAGATCGGACAGGCGTCGTACAGTCCGAGCGGCTCCGACACCGGCGGGGCCTCGAGGGCGTCCGAGACCTCGATCGCGCTCTGGTACTGGGCCTTCTCGTTCGAGAGGGCGTTGGCGTGGTTCTTGACGGCGATGTGAGCGAGGTCCTCGCGCTCGCCGCCGAACTCGTCGAAGTAGGCCCGGGCCATCAGCGCGTAGGCGCCGGGGAAGGTGACGCCGGCCCGCACCTCCCAGAGGTCGTCGGCGGCGATCGCCAGCGCCTCGGTCGCGCCCGCGGTGCCGAGGTTGGTCATCCGTTCGGCCCCGCCGACCAGCAGGACGTCGTTCTCGCCGTTGCGGATGCGCTTGACCGCCTCGCGGACCGCGGTGCCGCTCGAGGCGCAGGCGGACTCGTAGCGGGTGGCGGGGGCCTGCACGCCCGCCGCTTCGGCCATCAGCGGTCCCTGGTGGCCCTGATGTTCAGAGAGTTCGCCCATGAAGTTGCCGTAGAGGACGGCCTCGACGTCGTCTCGGGGGACGCCGCTATCCTCGAAGGCGGCGATGCTCGCTTCGGCGAAGAGATCGCGGCCGGTCCGTTCGGGACTGTTCCCGAACGGGGTTAGCCCCGTGCCTGCGACACGTACGTTACTCATGTACACGCGGGTAGTGGACGGATCCGTTAATACTCGGCGGTTACGGCCGCGATTTCCACTTCGTTGATACGCTCGCCCGAGCCGCGGGGACGCACGGCCGGCGGTCGCCGCTCGTTTCCGCGTCTTTATCAGGAATCGCGCCCCACGCGGGAGTATGCCAACCGCGCCGTTCGATCTCGACCTGTTGACCGAACTGACCGAAACCAGCGGCGTCCCCGGCTACGAGGACCGCGTTCGCGACCTCGTCGTCCGCGAACTCGAGGACAGCGTCGACCGGGTCCGGACCGACGCGATGGGCAACGTCGTCGGGACCCTCGAGGGCGAGAGCGAGTACTCCGTGGCGGTCGCCGCCCACATGGACGAGATCGGCTTCATGGTCAGACACGTCCGCGGGAGCGAGGACGGCTACGGCTTCGTCGAACTCGACGCGCTGGGCGGCTGGGACGCGAGGGTGTTGAAGGCCCAGCGGGTGACGATCCACGCCGAAGACGAGGACGTGCCCGCGGTCATCGGCTCGCCGCCGCCGCACACCCTGGACGAGAGCGAACGGGAGAAGACGCCCGACGTCGAGGACGTCGTCGTCGACCCCGGCCTCCCCTACGAGGACCTCGAGGAACTGGTCTCGCCCGGCGACCTCGTCACGATGGCCCAGTCGACCGAACGCGTCGGCGAGACGATCACCGGCAAGGCGCTGGACGATCGGGTCTGTCTGTTCGCCATGCTCGAGGCGGCCCGCCGACTCGCCGACCCCGACGTGACGATCCACTTCTGTGCGACCGTCCAGGAGGAGGTCGGGCTGCGGGGCGCGCGGACGCTGGGCGTCGACATTGACCCGGACCTCGCGCTCGCGCTGGACGTCACCGTCGCCAACGACATCCCCGGCTTCGACGCCGGCGAACGCGTCACCGAACTCGGCGAGGGCACCGCGATCAAGCTCAAGGACTCGAGCGTCATCACCAACCCCAAGCTCCACGGCCGACTCCAGTCGCTCGCCGAGGAGCGCGACATCGATCACCAGCTCGAGATCCTCCCCTCGGGCGGGACCGACACCGCCGGCTTCCAGCAGTCTTCGGGCGCGAAGCCGGTCGGCGCGATCTCGGTCCCGACCCGCTATCTCCACACCGTGACCGAGACCGCCCACGTCGACGACGTCGCGGCGACGATCGACCTGCTCGAGGCGTTCCTCGCGACCGAAGACGGGCAGTACGATTACACGCTCTGAGCGGCCGGCCGACGGCCCCGATACGCCCGTCCGCCTGCCCGTCGTGACGGCTCTGCCGTTCGTGACCCGCTCGCGGAGCCGAACTGACGGGTTCGCCGCCTGACGGAACGCCTTTCACGCCCCCTTGGTATGTCTCTCGTAACTGACGCTCATGGACGCTTCCGACCTCCCCGATCCCGAGGGCATCTCCCCGCTGGCATGGCGACTCCTCCGCGTCGCGGCCGGATACGAACAGCGGGCGGTCGAACGGGAGATCGACGAACTCATGCAGGCGCACCTCTCGATGCTCGAGAGCGGGAGTCGATCCCTCTCTCGACCGCGCCGGGAGCTGTTGCTGGAGTTGTACGCCGCCGAACTCACCGCCGACCAGGTGCGGGCGATCGTGGACAACTTCTAGCGGCGTCCTCGGATGGAAGGGTTTAACAATGATCATAATAATTGCCTCGTGTATCAATGATACACGGTCTTTCAGGAGCATTACGCGGTCGATCAGTACAGTTCCTCCTCGCAGTGATTGGGACGATAGCGATCGCGGCCGCCCCCACCCCGGCGGAACTGTCGATAACGGGTCAGTACGCCATCGCGACGATGTTCTTCGCCGGCGTGCTCTGGGTGAGCGGTGCGCTGCCGCTCGCGGTTACCGCGCTGACCATTCCCGTCTTGCTGACCGGGACCGGCGTCTACGACAGCATGGACGCCGCGCTCGTGGGTTTCGCGGACCACATCATCTTCCTGTTCCTGGCGGGCTTTATGCTCGCGAACGCGATCCAGAAGTACGACATCGACCGGCGGATCGCGCTGTACACCATCGCCAGGATGGGCAGTTCGCCGCGGCGGTTGATCCTCGCGGTCATGGTCGTGACCGCCGTCCTCTCGATGTGGGTCTCGAACACCGCGACGGCGGCGATGATGACGCCCATCGCCGTCGGGGTCCTCACGCAGGTCCTCGATCGGGACGACCTCCCGTCGTCGCAAACGGAGGCGCGAGACGCCGAGACCGCCGAGAGCGCCGAGACCGCCGCTGACGGCGGCACCGCCGAGGCGCCGGTCGAGTTCACGAACCTCCAGGTCGGGATGTTGCTCGGGACCGCCTACGCCGCGAGCGTCGGCGGGGTCGGGACGATCATCGGCACGCCGCCGAACGCGATCCTCGTCGGCCAGCTCAACGCCATTCTGGGCTACGAGATCGGGTTCTTCGACTGGTTCCTCGTCGGCTTCCCGGTCGTCGTCGTGACGCTCCCGCTCGTCTGGTTCCTCCTGACCTACGTGCTGTACCCGCCCGAGGTCCCGGACGTCGAGGAGGCCCGAGCCGTCGCCCGCGAACAACTCGAGGCCGAGGGCGAACTCGGAACGCGCGGCAAACGGGTGGCGTGGATCTTCGCCGCGACGGCGGGGCTCTGGATGCTCGGCGGGCTCGGCGGCCTCTTCGAGCCGTACCTGCCGGACGTCTGGATGACGACGATATTCGGCGGCGAGGGGATGACGGTCTTCGGCGTCGAGGGCCATCAGGGGCTGCTCTACTACGTGATGGTCGGCGTCGCCGCCGTCCCCGCGCTCGTGCTGGCCGATACGATGGAGTGGGACGAATTGGTCGACATCGACTGGGGGACGCTGTTGCTGTTCGGCGGCGGCATCTCCCTCGCGAACGCGCTCGCGGACACGGGCGCGACGGAGTGGATCGCAGACACCGTGTTCGGCGGCCTCGTCGGCGCACCCATCGTCCTCGTCATCGGCGCGGTCGTTCTGGTGGTCATCTTCCTGACCGAGATGACCTCGAACTCCGCGACGACCAGCATCATCGCGCCGATCCTGATCAGCCTCGGGAGCGTCTTCTCGGCGACGCTCGGCCTGACCGACTTCTCGACCGCGCTGTTCCTGTCGGTCGCCGGCACGATCGCAGCGAGTTTCGCCTTCGCGCTCCCGGTGGCCACCCCGCCCAACGCGATCGTGTTCGGTAGCGGCTACATCGAACAACGCCACATGCTCCGGACGGGACTCATCCTGAACGGCATCATGACCGTCGTCCTGACCGGGCTCATCTGGCTCCTCTTTACCTTCGTCTGGCCGCACTTCCTCTGGTAAATCGTCCCGGAGTCAAGCGATTCGGGACGTGAGCCCTCGTCGTCGTACGGGAGCGAAACGCCAGCGGGGTCCCCGAAACACGGTTTGCCCGACCACGACCGATCGGCGATCCCTCGAATACTCCCCTGGCTTTCGCGTGGACTTCCGTTCTACCAGTAGATCCAGCTACGGATTCGGTATTGGGAAATACGCCGAAAATCGAACCGAGTAATTCGGCAACGGTAGTGCGTATTACCCGGAACGGAGTCCGGAATACGTATCCACTTGCTCGGTCACCCGAAGCCATGGGGAGCGAAGAAGAGACGATGACGAACGGGGAGCTGTACGACCCCGGCGATCCCGAACTCGTGGCCGACCGGGAGCGTGCGCGTGATCTCACGGGGGACTACAACCGGACGAGACCAGCCGACCACGAGAAACGCCGAGAGTTGCTGGAAGAACTGCTCGGATCACGTGGCGGCGAGTGTCACGTAGAGCCGCCGTTTCGCTGTGACTACGGATACAACATCCACGTGGGTGAGAACTTCTATGCGAATTTCGACTGCGTCATCTTAGACGTCTGCCGGGTGGACGTCGGCCGGAACTGTCTGATCGGCCCGGGCGTCCACGTCTACACCGCAACCCACCCGCTCGAGGCGAGTGAGCGAGTCGAAGGGCCGGAGTACGGCAACGACTAACCGAGCCTACAGACGCGAATCGAACGTTTGGGTCGCGAGCGTGACGGGGTGTCGGTTACGGCGAAAACACACTCTCTCGAGCCGTCCCGCGACCGGTCAGAACGCCAGCGCGTCCACGAGGATCGCGACCAGCACGGCCCCGAGGAAGGCGTTCGAGGCGTGGAACGACCGGAACGCGGCGGCCTCGGTCTGCTCGAAGTGGAGCCGCACGGCGGCCCAGAGGAAGATCCCGCCGAAGACGACGACGGTCCCGGCGTAGAGCGCGCCGAGGTCGGTGATCCAGGCCAGCGCGATCGTACTCACGAGCGTCGCGGCGATGTAGTAGACGATCTGCTTTCGCGTCTCCGTCTCGCCGCGGACGACCGGCATCATCGGGAACCCGCCGCGGGCGTAGTCGTCCTTGTAGGCCAGCGCGAGGTTGTAGAAGTGCGCCGGCGTCCACAGGAAGATGACCGCCGCGAGCGCGAGTCCGGGCCAGCCGATCTCGTTGGTGACGGCGGCCCAGCCGATCAGCGCGGGAAGCGCCCCCGCGGCCCCGCCGATGACCGTGTTCTGGACCGTGTTCGGCTTGAGCAACAGCGTGTAGACGACGCTGTAAAACAGGATCGCGGCCAGCCCGAGCGCCGCGGCCAGCCGGTTGATCGTCAGGAAGGCCGCGAGCGACAGCCCGGTCAGCGCGAGTCCGAAGGCGAGCGCGTTCCGGACCGGGATCAGGTCCACCGCGAGCGGCCGCTCGGCGGTCCGGGACATCTTCTGGTCGACGTCGCGCTCGAGGACGTGGTTGAACGTCCCGCTGGCACCGATCGCGAGGACGCCGCCGCCCAGCGTCGCGACGATCGTGTACGTTTCGAGGCCGGGGCCGGCAGCCAGCGCCATCCCGGCGGCGGCGACAAGACAGAGCAGCCACATCAGGCGCGGCTTCATCATCTGGAAGTAGGCGAAGGCGGTCAGCCGTGCGCGGGCCAGACAGCTCGCGGGGAGCGTGCGTTCGGCCGCGGTCGGGACCGGCTCCTCGAGGGGCTCCGGCGAGGTGACGCCGTCCTCGTCCTCGCTGCCGGTCGCGATCTCCAGGTCCCAGGCGAGCGCGAGGACGACCGCCGAGAAGATGACGAGTCCGAGCCCGAGGTGGAGGCCGGGAACGATCGCGGCGGGGCCGATCGTCGCGGTGACGGCGCCGACGCCGACCTGGACGACGTAGAGGACGGCGGCGACGGCGAGCGTCGTTCGGACGCGACTCGAGACGTCACCGAAGAGGGCGGCGGCGGCCGTCGCGGCCACGAGCAGGCCGACGACGACGGCCGCGAGCCGGTGGGTCCACGCGATCGCGAGTTCGGTCTGGCTCAGCGGGTCGACGGGTGCGTGACAGGTCGGCCACGTCGAACACGACGCGGCCGCGTTCGTCAGCGACGTCGTCGCGCCGACGATGAGGAGGAGGTAGACGCCCAGCGCGGTCGCTGCGAGCAGTGCGGAGAAGCGACGTCGCGTGCCGACGGGGCGGGGAAACGACTCTGTTGCCACGGCTGTTCTCGTCTACATCCTTCGACTCCGCGTATTTAGGGCTCCCGCTTTTTCCCGTGCCGGGACACCGACGCCGGTCCCGTCGGCCGCCGAGACAGTCCGTGAGAACCGACCGAAAACGCATCACGCGGGTCGTCGTACTCGTCGCCGTGTCGGGCGACTCGAGCGGCCACCCAGCGACGGGCGAGCGCGCTACTCCCGGGACCGCGACGGCCGACGACCACGCGGCCGTCGTTGACGGGGGCGGCAGCGACCCGCCGACCCGCTGTCCGTACTGCGGGCGACCGTTTCGCCGGACCCGCTACGAGCGACTCCACCGCGGCCGCGCCCACCCCGAACGGCTCTCGAGTCGGGAGCGGGCGGCCCTCGAGCGAGCCCGCCGCGAGGAAGACGAAGCGATACGGCGAGTCCGACTGTACGCGGTCGGCGCGGTCGTCGTGATCTACTTCGGCCTGTTGATCGTCGCGGCGTTCGTCGTCTGAGCCGGCGTTCGTCGTCTACTCCCGGCCTCGTCGCCGCCGGCTCACATTCCCATGTCGTCGGCGGCCTCGGGGACCGGCAGGTCGCGGGGCGAGACGCCCAGCAACTCCGCGGCGTGATCCAGCGCCATGTCGAACCCGTAGTAGCGCTCGAGCTCGTCGCCGTCGGCCGTCGGCCGCACCTTCAGCATGGCGTAGCCCTCGACGTTCTGTGCGATCGCGGCGGTGGCGCTCGGGCCGGTACCGGCGCCGGCCTCGCACTCGAACGACAGGATCCGCTCGGTCTCGGTCTCGTCGTACGTCGCTTCGATCCCGTCGGCTTCGGCCGTTCGCTCGTCGGTCATGGCCGGCACTCGGGAGGGGAGGACCGGGAAGCTGTCGGTTCCGGCCGCACCCGCCGCAAGGGCCGAACATCGATACCGATTTCTCGGTCGCCTCCGAGGTTCGGCCCGTGAGCCGATCGGACACCGCCACGGCCCGTCGCCCGCTCGCGACGTTTCGACTCAGCCGGTCGGTCGCCCTTCAGTGGCTCGTCGTCTCGGCCGCCGGGTTCTTCGCCGCGGCGTACGGGTTCGGCCGCGTCCTCGCGTGGCTCCGCGGGGTCGCCCTCGAGCCGATCGTGATCGCGCCCTCCTCGCCGCCGACGGTGGTCGGCTGGCTGGCCGTCTCCGTCGGCCTGCTGCTCGTCGTGGTCGTCCCCCACGAACTGCTGCACGGCGCGGTCATGGCGTACTACGGCGACGACCCGAGCTACGGGGTCGGCGTCTCGCATTTCGTCCTTCCCTACGCCTACGCCGAGACTGGCGGCGCGAGCTACACCCGTAACCAGCTACTGGCCGCCCTGCTCGCACCGTTCGTCGGTATCACCGCGGCCGGCCTCGCGGCGATGGTCGTCTCCCCCTCCCCCTTGTTGATCGTCCCGCTGGCGGCCAACGCGGCCGGCTCGATCGGCGACCTCTGGATGGCCGCCGTCCTCTGTCAGTACCCGGCCGACGTCCGCGTCGGCGACCCGCCCGGCGGCGTCCGGGGCTTCAGCGTCTACGGGTCGGACGAGGGCCCGCGCGGTCGGCTCCCCGGAACGCGGCTCCTCTCGCGGTTCCTCGGGGGTAGCGTCGCCACCCTCGCCGCGATCGTCACGTACGCGCTGGTCGCCGTCCTGCTCTCGCTCGCGTTCGGCTCCGGCGACGTCGTCCTCGGCGATCCCGACAACGGGTGGCTGCTCGTCCGCCACGACCGCCGGCCCGACGGCAGCGCCCTCCTCGAGATCGGCGACTGGGCGCTGCTCGGAACCGCCGCCCTCGGCGGACTGGCGTGGACGGTGGTGGCGACCGTTCGGCAGCGACTCGAGTGAAACCGTAACGCTCGAGCCCGGTCCCGACCCAGATCGCGTCATGAGCAAGTGGCTCCACAGCGGCCGCCGTCGAGACATCTGTTTCCTGCTGGCCGCGGCCGAGGACGAACTGCGCGGACAGCAGTTGAAAACGCGTCTGGAGTCCCACTACGACGACCGGCTCGAGCCCAAGTCGTTCTACGGTTCGCTGTCGGCGCTGGTCGACGCGGGCTTCGTCGAGAAGCGAACCGAGGGACTGCACGACGTCTACGCGCTGACCGAGGCCGGCGAACGGCGGGCTCGGGAGCACGGCGCGTGGGTTCGGGACTGTCTCGAGGACGAGTAACGAGTCGAAGTCGGCTGCTGGCTGTCGTTACTCCTCGAGCAGTTGGTCGCCGATCGTGTTCCGCAGCACCTCGCTGGTGCCCTCGTAGATCTCGTTGAGCTTGGCGTCGCGGTAGAACCGCTGGGCGGCGAAGTCCTTGGTGTAGCCGTAGCCGCCGTGGATCTGGATGCCCTCGTTGGCGACCTCGCGGCTGACTTCGGAGGCGTAGAGCTTGGCCTGCGAGGCGTCCTTGATGTAGTCCTCGCCGCGGATCTTCTTGTCCGCGGCCTTGTGCATGAGCATCTTCGCGGCCTGGATCTTGGTGTCCATGTCCGCCAGCTTGTGTTTGATCGACTGGAACTCGCCGATCGGTTGGCCGAACTGTTCGCGCTCGTTGGCGTAGTCCCGCGCTTCCTCGAAAGCCGCGCGGGCGATGCCGACCCCGCGGGCGGCGATCGTGATCCGGCCGCCGTTGAGCGTTTTGAGGGCCTGCACGAAGCCGTCGCCCTCCTCGCCGAGCAGCCGCGACTCCGGTACCCGGAGGTCGTCGAACCGGAGCTCAGCGGTCGGACAGCCCTTGTCGCCGAGCTTGTCTTCGGTGCCCTCGACGATGAAGCCGTCGTCCTCCTCGGGCCGAACGATGAACGACGAGATGCCCTTGTTGCCCGCGTCGGGATCGGTCTTCGCGAAGAGCGTGACCGTGTCCGCCACGGAGCCGTTCGAGATCCAGAGCTTCCCGCCGTTGATGACGTACTCGTCGCCGTCTTTTTCCGCAACGGTCTCCATCGCCGGCACGTCGCTGCCCGCGCCGGCCTCCGAGAGCGCGAACGCGCCGACGTCCTCGCCCGCCGCGACGGGGGTCAGGTACTCCTCTTTCTGGGACTCGTCGCCGAACTCGTAGAGCATGTTCCCCGCCAGCGACGTGTGGGCGGCGACGATCGTTCCGAGCCCCCCAGAGCCGCGCGAGATCTCCTCGAGCCCGATCGCGTAGGAGTGGTAATCCAGCCCGGCACCGCCGTACTCCTCGGGGAAGGGCATCCCCATCAGCCCCAGTTCGGCCATCTGGTCGACGAGGTCAGCCGGGAACTCGTCGTCGTGGTCGATCTCTTCGGCGACGGGGACGACCTCCTCGTCGACGAACTCCGAGACCATGTCTCGAATCTGTTGCTGCTCGGCCGAGAGTGCGAAGTCCATGTTCGAACGTGGGGGAGCGCTCCCCTTTATCCTTCGCTCTCCGGTCGATCCCGTCCCGCGGGTGCCGCTCGTGTCAGTTCGAGCCGACCGCCTCGAGCGCGTCCGCGATCGGGTCGTCGCCCGACAGGAACTCGAACGTCTCGCCGACGACGGGGTCGCAATCGATCGCGGTCACGAGCGTCGCGGCGACGTCTTCGCGCGGCACGTCGCCGTCTCCGAGCTCGAGCCTCTCGGCCGCCCGGATCTCGCCGGTGCCGGACTCGTCTGTCAGCTCACCCGGTCGGACGATCGTGTACTCGAGCCCGCTGTGTCGGAGGTACTCGTCGGCCTCGGCCTTGGCGATCAGGTAGTCCCGAAGCGGCTCCGGCCCCGACTCGGGATCGTCGGCACCCATGGAACTCAGCATGACGAACCGGTCGACGCCAGCCTCGCTGGCCGCATCGATCAGGTTGATCGCGCCGTCCCGATCGACGCCGTAGACGTCCTCGCCGCCGGAGCCGGCCGCGAAGACGACGGCGTCACAGCCCGCGACCGCGCGTTCGAGCGAGGAGGGCTCGGTCAGGTCCCCGACGACCGGCTCCCCGCCGAGTGCTTTCATCTCGTCGACCTGTGACTCTGTCCGGACCATCGCTCGCGGCTCGTCCCCGCGCTCGGCCAGGCGTTCCGTGACGTGTTGTCCGACGCCGCCGTGGGAGCCGACGACGAGTGTCGACTGACTCATGGGCCCGACTTCGCCGCTGGCACGCATACCGGTTTCGTCGGAACCAGCCGGGTCCCGACCGCCCGGAACGAGCCGATTTCAGCGCTGGGCGGAAGATCACGCCGCGACCGCGGCGTTTTTGCCGGACGGTACCGAAACTAACGCAAGTAGATGACCACGGGCCAGCCCGAATCCAAACCAGACACCGATCTCGAGGACGACATCGAGTGGTGTTACGATGCGGTTCACGGCGTTTCGCGGACTTTTTCGATCACGATCGATCGGCTCGAAGAGCCGATGGCGAGACACATCTGTCTCGGCTATCTCCTCTGCCGGATCGCGGACACGATCGAGGACGCCGGCCACATCCCGCCGGCGCGACAGACCGAACTGCTCACCCGGTACGACCGGCTGCTCGATCCCGACGCGACGGAGTCGGTCGACGCGTTCATGGACGACGTCGAGCCGTGGCTCCCCGACGACCGCAACGACGACTGGGAGGTCGTCGCCCGGACGCCCCGCGTCCTGCGGACCTTCGAGGCCCTCGACGAGGAGCCCCGCGAGATCATGCGCGACCCCGTCCGGGAACTCGTCGACGGGATGGCGATGTTCACCGATCGCTACGCCGAGGAGGGCGGGCTGCGCCTCCAGACCATCGAGGAACTCGAGGAGTACTGCTGGTACGCCGCCGGCACCGTCGGCACCCTGATCACCGGGCTGGTCGCCCGCGGCACCTCGCAGGACCGGGCCGACGAGATGCGGGAGAACGCCCGCTCGTTCGCCCTCCTCCTCCAACTGGTCAACATCGCGAAAGACGTCGACGACGACTACCGCGAGGAGAACAACGTCTACCTCCCCGCCGAGTGGCTCGCGGCCGAAGACGTCGACGTCGAGGCGGTCACCGACGAGGCCCACCACGGCGGCGTCACGAACGTCATCAAGCGCGTGACCGGCCGCGCCGAGAGCTACCTCGACGACGCCCAGCGCTACCTCGAGGTCGTCCCCGAACACAACGGCAACCGCCTCTCGGCGTGGGCGATCCCCTACTTGCTGGCGGTCGGCACGCTCCGCGAACTGCGCGAGCGGCCCGAGGACGTCGTCCGCGAGGGCGACGTGAAGGTCTCCCGGGCGGAGGTTTTCGCCCTCCTCCAGCAGTTCGAGGACGGCGTCTCCCGCTCGCGACTGTCCGAACTGCGCGATCAGATGGCCAACCAGCCGCTCCACCAGTAACGTCGCTTCGACGGGCAACCCGGACGAGTTCCGGTTTCGCGTTCCGGAAGCGCCGTTTTCCACCGGCGGAAACGCGGTCGCTCCGCGCCGGAGACACAAGACGTATGACGGAGCTGACGAGTTGCAACACCGATGGATCGCGACCGCGTTCGCGTCGCCCTCGAGCGCCGCGTCGGCATCGACGAGCGCGCGCTGGCGGCGTTTCGGGTCGCGCTCGGCGCCCTCCTCCTGTTCGATCTCTGCCACCGAGCGTGCTCTCTCGTCGCCTTCTACACCGACGCCGGCGCGTTGCCGCGGGCGCTGCTCTCCGAGCAGTACCCGCTCGGCCGCTACTCGGTTCACGCGCTGTCGGGCGAGGCGTGGGCCCAGGTCGTGCTGTTCGGCTGTTCGGCTCTTCTCGCGGCCGCACTGCTGGTTGGCTACCGGACGAGAACCGCGACGGCCCTCTCCGCACTCCTGCTCCTCTCGCTGCACTTTCGCAACCCGTTCGTCCTGAACGGGGCCGACAGGTTCCTGCGCGAACTGCTGGTGCTGGCCGTCTTCCTCCCGCTCGGAAACCGCTGGGCGGTCGACGCTCGAGGCGGGGGAACCGCCGCGACGCGAGCCGGCAGCGACGCGCTGATCGCGACGCCGGCGACCGCGGCGGTGCTCGTTCACGTCGTCGTCCTGTTCGTCGGCAACGCCGTCCTCAAGGCCGAGGGTAGCACCTGGTACGCCGGCGACGCCCTCGGGTACGCGCTCCGACAGAACCAACTGACGCTCCCGGTCGGCGAGGCCCTGGCGAACTACCCGCTCGCGCTCACCGCCGGCACCTACGCCTGGGCGGGGCTCGTGACCGGCGCACCGCTGTTACTCTTGCTCACCGGCCGTCTCCGGACCGCCTACGCCGCGGGATTCCTCGCGGCCGTCACCGGAATGGCGTTCTCGATGGCCGTCGGCCTCTTCCCGGCCGTCCTGTTCGCCGCCGTCCTCCTCTTTCTCCCGCCGGGCGTCTGGGACGCCCTCGAGCGCGCCGGGGCCGTCGCGGTCGATCGGATCGGCCCGCTCGAGCGCGCCCTGAAGGCCTGCCGGACCGGAATCGAGCGCGTGACTCCCCCGCGGTCCGCCGGCTCGTCGCTTCCGTCGTCGGTCCGAGATCGAACGCGCCGGTACCGATCGGTAGCCCTCGTCGGCGTCCTGGCGGTCGTCCTCCTGTGGAGCGGACTGCTGCTCGGCGCGACGGCCGGCCTCGAGCCGGCCGACTCGAGGATCCCCGACGACTACCAGTGGACCATGTTCGCGCCCGATCCGAGCGCGACCGACGGCGAGTTCGCGGCGGTCGGTCGCGTCGACGGCGGGACCGACGTCGACGTTCTCCGGGGCACCGCCGTCCGGACCGACTCGTCGACCGCGGCCGATACGGCTCCCGACTTCCGCTGGCGGAAGTACCTCTACTCGTTGCTCGAGGACGACGCCCGCGCCGAGCGGTTCGGGGTCTACGCGTGCGAGCGGGCGAGCGCGACGAGCGGTGACCCGGTCGAGACCGTCACCGTGACCTACACCGAACGGCCGATCGCGCTCGAGGGCGAGGCCCCGCCGCCGGAGACGGTGACGGTCGTCGAGCGCTCGTGCTGATGGAGCGCGGACCGTGACGGGGAGGTTTCGCAGCGGCGGTCTCAGCCGTCCGCGACCGCGAGCGTTCGGCCGAGCAGCGCGAGCGGATAGCCGAAGAGAGCGACGACGGCGACCCACGGCAGGAAGACGACCGTTCCGACGAGGACGGTCCAGACGTCGATCGAACTCGCCGGATAGACGATCGCGACGACGGCGCTCGGCACGAGCGCGACGGCACCGAGCAGCACGACCGGCGTCCTGCTGCGCTCGAACGCGTGGCCGATCGGCAGGAAGAGCGCGGTTGCGAACCCGAACAGGAGCGGCAGCGGGTACGCTATCTCGCCGGCGAGCGCTCGCGTGTAGCCGGCGGCGACGACCGTCGCGAGGGCGGCCAGCGCGGACAGCCCGCGTGTCTCGAGTCGGGGCCCGATTCGCGCGGCGGCCAGCCCGAGCGACGCGTAGCCGACGCCCAGCGACGACAGCACGACGGCGGCCGGCGGAAACGCCCATCCGGTCACCGCCGCTCCGTAGACGAGAATACCGACCGCTCCGGCGACGCCGACGCCGACGAGCAGGCGCTCGAGCGTCGCCGCGGCGACCTCTCGTGGCTCGAGGCCGAGGCGGCTCGTCGCCCGCTCGAGCGCAGTGGATCCGAGGTCGGGACGGCCGATCGCGGCCCCGAGGAGACCGATCGACGCGCCGGGGACGGCTCCGATAACCAACCCGCTGACGAGCGCCGGCGGCCCGACCGCGAGCGCGATCGTCGCGTACCCGCTCGCGACGCTACGGAGGCCGCCCTCGCCGTAGGTGACGTACACGGCTTCGTCGAAACCGGACTCGCTCGAGTCAGGACCGTCGGTCGTCCACGTGGCGGCGTTCCCGTCGACGCTGGCGTCGGCGGGGCGATTCGTCACGACCGTCCCGTCGGGCGCGTGTACCGTCACTCGCCGGGCCTGCTGATCGTAGTTGGTCGTCGGCCCCTTCTCGTGGAAGTACTCGAGGAGCCACGACTCGCCGACGCCGCGCCGGGCGACGTCGTCGACGGTGTAGTTGACGACGACGGTCCCGTCCTCGAGCGTCGTCCCGACGGTTCGAACGTCACCGTCGGCGACGTGATAGCGCGGCCAGGCGTCGGCGACCGCGGCCTCGAGGGCGGTCGCGTTGGCCCGGTAGCGCTCGGCGGCCGACTCGGTGACGGGGACGCGGGCGTGCCACAGCGAGTCGCCGGCGTCGTCGACGTAGACGTCGAGCGTTCCGGGGCCGTCCGCACCGGAAACGCCGACGTCTTCGACGCTGGACCCGCAGACGCCACAGAGCGGCGCCGGTGGCGGCGCCGCGACGACCGCGGTGAGGCCAGCCAGCGCGACGAGGCTACAACAGAGCGAGAGGGCGGCGAAGCGGGCGGGGCGCATCGTCCTCGCGAACGCGTGTCAGCACCAAATAAATTGCGCGAGCGTGAGAGGAACGCCGTCAGCTCACTCGTACTCGTAGAACCCCTTCCCGGTCTTCTTGCCGAGGTCGCCGGCCTCGACCTTCCGCTTGAGGAGGTAGGCGGGTTTGTAGCGGTCGCCCAGTTCCTCGTGGAGCGTCTCGGAGGCGTGGAGACAGACGTCGAGGCCGATGTGGTCGGCCAGCGTCAGCGGCCCCATCGGAACGTTGGTGCCGAGTTCCATTCCCGTGTCGATGTCTTCCTTCGAGGCGACGCCCTCGTCGTAGGCGCGGATCCCCTCGTTGATCCAGGGCATCAGGATGCGGTTGGTGACGAAGCCGGGCTTGTCGTCGGCCTCCCAAGTCGTCTTCCCCAGGTCCGCGGCGAGGTCGTGGGCCAGGTCGGTCACCGCGTCGGTCGTCTTCTCGCCGACGACGACCTCGACGCCCTCCATGATCGGCACGGGATTCATGAAGTGGAGCCCGATCACACGCTCCGGGCGCTCGAGGTCGGCGGCGATCGAGGTGATCGAGAGGGTGCTCGTGTTCGTCGCCAGCACCACGTCGTCGTCACAGATCCGCTCGAGGTCCGCGAAGACCTCCCGCTTGACCGCGAGTTCCTCGAGGGCGGCCTCGACGACGAGGTCGCAGTCGCCGAGGTCCTCGAGGAGCGTGGTTCCCGTGATCCGGTCGCGGATCGTCGCCGGGTCCTCCTCGATATCGCCCCGGCGCTCGAGGCGGCCGAGGCTGTCGTCGATGGTGTCGAACCCGTTCTCGACGAACTCCGATTCGATGTCGCGCATGACGACCTCGTAGCCGTGCGTGGCGGCGACCTGCGCGATACCGCTTCCCATCGTCCCCGCGCCGACGACGCCGATCCGGTCGAGCTGCTCGCGAACCATACGTTCACTTCCGCAGACGCGGCCGTAAGCGTGCTGGTCAGTCGCCGTCGAGTCGTGTCGGTAAGCGAGGGCAACTTTCAAGACGAGACAGTGTGAGCTACGGACGACCGGTGAATCGCGTGAGCAAGGAAGAGGTCGTCAGCGACGCGGAGGCGGGAACCGGCCCGGCGAGCGACGGGGAGGACGGGGACGCGACCGTCGTCGACATCGGGATCACCGTCGACGTCGGCGACGATCCGGCCGCCGTCGAGTCGGAGCCCGTCGAACTCGGCGTCGACGAGGACGAACTGCTCGCGGCGGCCGACGCCGCGACCGCGGACACCGCCGGCGACACATCGGGGCGGGGGCCGGCCGCGGAGATCGACTCGGCCAAGCGCGAGGCCCTCGCGGCCGCCGACGTCGACCCCGACGCGGTCGTCGACAAGGAGTACTCCTACCGGCTGTTGCTCGAGGACGGCGTCGACGAGGACGTCGCGGCCGCCCTCCGCAGGCGCTTCTCGCTGCCGTGGTCGTTCGAGTCCGACGGCGACTTACAGCGGCGCTCGAGCGAGGTCCGCGGGCTGGGCGCGGCCGAACGCGAGTGGATCGCGGTCAGCGACGACGAGGACTGGCAGGCCTTCGAGTACGACGAAGAGAGCGTCTCGGTCGGCCGGAACCGACCCGACGAGCGACCGTATCCGAAGCCGACGCCGGTGACGGCGGTCACCGGAGTCGGTCCGGACGACGCCGATCGATTGGCCGAGGCCGGGGTCCAGTCGGCCGAGCGCCTGGCGACGATCAGCGCGATGACCGTCGCCAACGCGCTCGATCTGAACGTCTTGCACGTTCGGACGTGGCGACACAACGCCCGCGAACTGCTCGACTGAGCCGGCTCGGATCGGGGACGATTACTACTCATATACTCAATTTCGATAATCAGGACCATCAGAGATTTATAGCGCACTGTTGGACCGTCTAACAGATGATTCCGATCGACGATTCCCCGATCGTCCGCGACGGCAAGTCACTGATTCTGGCGATGGACCACGGGTTGGAACACGGGCCCGTGGACTTCGAGGACGTCCCCGAGAAGCTCGATCCGTCGACGGTCTTCGAGACGGCGACCCACGACGCCGTCACCGCGATGGCGGTCCAGAAGGGGATCGCCGAGGGTTACTACCCCAGCTACGAGGACGACGTCAATCTCCTGTTGAAGTTGAACGGCACGTCGAACCTCTGGATGGGCGAGCCCGACTCGGCGGTCAACTGCTCGGTCGACTACGCCGCCGAACTGGGCGCCGACGCCCTCGGTTTCACCGTCTACGGCGGCTCGAACCACGAGATCGAGATGGTCGAGGAGTTCCGCGACGCCCAGGAGAAAGGGCGCGAGTACGACCTCCCCATGGTCATGTGGTCCTACCCGCGCGGCCAGGGGCTGAAAAACGACACCAAGCCCTCGACGATCTCCTACGCGACGCGGCTGGCCCTCGAGCTGGGCGCCGACATCGCGAAGGTCAAGTACCCCGGGAGCCCGGACGCGATGGCCCACGCCGTCGACTGTGCCGGCGACATGAAAGTCATCATGTCGGGCGGCTCCAAGACCTCCGACTACGAGTTCCTCTCGCAGGTCGAGGCGGTCATCGACGCCGGCGCGAAGGGGCTGGCCGTCGGCCGTAACGTCTGGCAGCGCGAGGACCCGACGCGGCTCCTGGACGCCCTCGAGAAGGTCATCTACGAGGAGGAGACGGCCGACGCCGCGCTCGAGGCCACCGAATAGATGACGGTGTCAGACCCGGTCGTCGAGGAGGTCGTGGCGACGATCGGCCGCTCGGCGACCGAGATCCGACAGGGGCTGATCGGTCGCCGCGGGACCGTCGACGAGGAGAACCCCAGTGGCGAGACCCAGGCCGAGGCCGACGTCTGGGCGGACGACCTGCTCGGCGATCGACTCGCCGGGATCGACGGCGTCGGCCAGTACGCCAGCGAGGAGCGCGCCGAGGTCGTCGACTGCGGCGCGGATCCGGCCGACGGCGGCGCGTACGCGGTCGCCGTCGACCCGCTCGACGGCTCCTCGAACCTCAAATCGAACAACACGATGGGGACGATCTTCGGCGTCTACGACGCCGCCTTGCCCGCCCGCGGTGAGACGCTCGTGGCCGCCGGCTACGTCCTCTACGGGCCGATCACGACGATGGTGATCGCCACCGAGGAGACCGTCGCCGAGTACGAACTCTCCGGCGGCGAGCGCACGATCGTCGACCGCGACGTGAGCCTTCCCGACGAGCCCGTCGTCTACGGCTTCGGCGGCCGCGTCCCGGACTGGACCGACGACTTCCGCGCGTACGCCCGCGAGATCGAGGACGAACTCAAGCTCCGCTACGGCGGCGCGCTGATCGGCGACGTCAACCAGGTGCTGACCTACGGCGGGACCTTCGGCTACCCCGCCCTCGAGTCCCGACCCGAGGGCAAACTCCGCCTGCAGTTCGAGGGGAACCCGATCGGCTACGTCGTCGAACGGGCCGGCGGGCGCTCCTCGAACGGGACCCGCTCGCTACTCGCCGTCGAGCCCGACGCCCTCCACGACCGCACGCCGGTCCACGTGGGCAACGACGAACTGATCGAGCGCCTCGAGGCGGCGCTCGCATAGTCCGCCGTCGGTTCTTCGCCGCCGTTCGCTCGGCCGTCAGTCGAGCCAGGCTGCCGTCAGGGCCACGTAACCGCCGACGCCGACGAGCAACAGCGCGTAGAACGCCCAGCGGGGCCAGTCCGTCTCGAGGAACAGCAGGGTGAGAAACAGGACCCACAGCGAGAGGGCGAGCAGATCGCCGAGTACGCGGCCGAGCGTCCGGACGGCCGTTCTGACGGGACCGGAAGCGGCGTCCTCCGACCGGCCTGTCTCGTTACTCATCGCGGTTCGACCCCGTAGCTCCGATCGGTCGCCGGTTCGGTTCTCGTGGCTCCGATCGGTCGCCGGTTCGGTTCTCGTGGCTCCGGTCGGTCGCCGGTTCGGCTCGGCCGTGGTCGTCGTTCAGAAGTGATAGCCATGTGATTCGGTCAGTCGATAGGCCCCCACACCCCAGACGTAGCTCTGGCCGGGCCACCAGGTCCGGGCGTTGTTGAAGCCGGCGACGAGGACGTCGCCGTCCTCGCCCTCGGGATCGCGATGGTAGCTCACGGAACCGCTGTCGCCGTCCGTGAGGTCCATCTCGCCGCCCCAGCGGAGCTGACCGCGGCGACAGTAGTCGTCGGTGAAACAAGTCACGGCGTCGACCCCCTGAACCCTTCCTACCGTGTGGCCGGTCATCGCACCGACCTTCTCGAGTTCGGCGTCCCGGGCGACGAGCGTCGCGAGGCCGAACTTGGTGAACTGGCCTCGCACCCGCGGGCTCGCGGGGGCGTCGATCCTGCTCGCCGGTTCGATCCCACCGGTCGGCTCGACGGCCGCGACGTCCGAGACGGGGTGGTGGTGCGCGACGGCCCCCAGTTCGGCCCGCTCGTCGCTTCCGACGGGCAGCGACAGGGACTCGTCGGTCGACGCCTCGGTCCCGTCGAAGGCGTGATCGGCCGTCACGAAGAACCGGCGTTCCCCGTCGGGATGATACAGCGCCGGGCCGAGCGTCGCCAGGCTCGTCGGCGTCTCGCAGGCGACGCCGCTGGGGACGCGACCGTCCGCGCCGGGGTAGCCCAGTCGGGGCTCGCGCGCCTCCGTGTCGTCCCCGATGTCGTCGACGTCGATGAACGTCTCCACGTCGATCTCGACCCCCTCGGCGAGTTCGCCGAGCAGTTCGTTCACCGAATGTCCCTCGCTCGAGACGCCGACCGAGACGGTGGCGGTTCCGCTCTCGAGGTCGCCGGGGACGACGGCGCTGCCGAGATAGCCGGTGAAGCCGACCCGGGCCAGGAGGTCGTTGATCTCGAAAGCCTTCTCGACGGCGGCGTACCACGCCGCGGGGACGCGTTCCGTTCGCTCCCGGATCGACCACGGGTCGGTCGGGTCGTCCCTGACGAGGGCGGTGACGACGGGGACCTCGCCGTCGCCGTCGGCGAGGACGTCGTCGACGCCGAGCCAGCGGGCCATACCGAGGGCGTAGCCGCCGCCGGCGACGGTCCGCAGGAACTCGCGCCGGTCCAGTCCCCGATCGATCCGGTCGCGAAGCGTCGCTCCCCGTTGTCCTGAACGTTCGGTGTGTGCCTCCGACATATCGCTATCTACCCCGTTCCGCGCTGCCGGAACGGATTGCTAACCGTCGAAACGAACGGCGATCCGACGGAAAACCGTGCTGCCTGCAGTTGCCGCCGAACGTCCTGCTCGAGGGCGATCGGCAGGTCGACGGCGGTCGTGTCGCGACCCGTCCGCCGATCGCGGCCCATCGGCCGCCGCATAATGGGTGGATTACTGAACGCGAGCGTTCGTATCGCGGGACCCGACAGTGTACGCCGTCTCCGTGCTGGTGACCACGGAGGCAGACGCACTCTCGATCGGGTCGCGCCACGGTTCGATCCGCATCCCCCTCGCGGCGAGTTCCACGCGATCAGTGGCGATCCGCCGGCGCGCCCCCGTCTCCCCTCTCTGCTGCCGCCCGGTTGACGCTCGGTCCGTACGACTGTCCGAACCGGGACCGGCGGTACCACCGGGGTTCGAGCGTCGGCGCACCCAGTATCGTGTTACCTCGACACGCAGACGGTCCGCTTCGAATTACGGCCTCGTTATCGCCAGAAACCGTCGCCGCCGGACGAGCGCGGCGGTCGGCGAAACGCGATGACGCCGGACGGTACGCCGAGAATCGGCATCGCACGAGCGGTCCCCTCGCCGAACCGTTCGCCACCGGTTGTGAGCGATTACCAGCGGCGGCGGTTCCCCTACGCCTGTCATAACAATACCCCGCGTCCCGGTACGGGTTCGTACTCCCGACGGCCGCGGCCGGTTCGATTCCGGCGGGGAGCCTATGAGTTCCGAGCGCGCGACCGTCCACCGGTGGCTGCCGGGCGACGTGACGCCCGTCGACCTCGAGCGACTGTGCTGGGCGCTGGTCGCGCTCTCGCTGATCGCCGACGTCGCCACGACGTTCGTCGGCCTCCACCTCGGACTGGCCGAGTCCAACCCCGCGGCTCGCGGCGCGATCGAGCGCTACGGCGTCGCCGGCATGCTCGGGCTGAAGGCGTTCGCGATCGGCGTCGCGCTCGCCTGCCGCCCCCTCCTCGAGCGGGAGTACCGGGCGATCGTGCCGGCCGGCCTCGCGGTGCCGTGGCTAGCCGCCGCAGTCCTCAACGCCTATACGATCTCGACGGTCGTGTGACCGGCCGGAGGCGAGCGAAACCGGGTTCGTCGTCGACCTCGAGACGGGAGAACGAGACGGTCGGTCGGTTTCAGATTCTGCAATGCCGCCCATTTCCTAAACGGAGGTCCGTCGTACGCACGCCCTCGGATGAAACGGAGACAAGTCGCACGATTGGTCGTACTGGGCGGCGTCGCAGTTCCGCTTGCCGGTTGTTCCGACGAGGCGGCCGACGGCGGTGACGAGAACGACGATGCCGGCGATGACACTGACGACGAAGACGGTTCCGCCGACGAATCGGACGGACGGGAGTTCTCCGGGACCGGATCGGAGGCGCTCGAGGACGTCGGTATCGAGGGCGGGCTCACCGTCGTCGACGCCGCTCACGAGGGCGACGGCGAGTTCCAGGTTCGGTTGATTCCCGACGGAGACGAGAGAGGAGACGGCGAGGGCGAAGCGGAAGACGAGAGCGAAGCGGAGCGAGCCGGGACGCTGTTCGCCGACTCGTCGGGCGAGTACGAAGGACAGACCGCGTGGCATCTGGAGGGCGGGACCTACCGACTCAGCGTCGTCGCCGGAGGCGATTGGACGGTGACCGTCCGCGAGCCGCGTGAGACCACTGGCGAAAGCCCGCCGGTGTCCCTCGAGGGAACCGGAAACGAAGTCCACGGGCCGTTCGAGTTCGACGGGGCACACCAGCCGTCCGGCGAATACGACGGAGAGGAGATCACCGTCACCCTTCTCTCGACGACTCGGGAGTCCACGCAGTTCGTGTTTCACGAAGACAGCATCGAGAACCCGACCGAGTTCACGTTCGACGGTGTCGGCTACGTCGAGATCAAATCCGACGGCGAGTGGTCGGTCGACATCGAGTGACGAACGGCGGCCTCGGGCGATCATTCGACACGGTCCGTCTCGTCGCCGTCGTCCTGCTGGACCCAGATCGTCTTCGTATTGACGAACTCCTTGATGCCGCGTTCGGCGAGTTCCCGGCCGTAGCCCGAGTCCTTCACGCCGCCGAAGGGCAGCCGGGGATCGGACTTGACGAGTTCGTTGACGAACGCTAGCCCGGACTCGAACTGCCGAGCGACTCGCTCACCGCGCTCGAGATCCGCGGTCCAGACGCTCGCGCCCAGCCCGAAGCGGGTGTCGTTGGCCTTCTCGATGGCGGCGTCCTCGTCGGGGACCCGGAACACGGTCGCGACGGGGCCGAACAGCTCCTCTTGATCTGCAGGGGCGTCCTCGGGGACGTCCGTCAGCACCGTCGGCGGGTAGAAGGCGCCCTCGCGGTCCATCGGCTCGCCGCCGAGCTCGAGTTCGCCGCCCTGCTCGACCGTCTCCTCGACCTGCTCGTGGAGTTCCGCCATGAGGTCCGGGCGGGCTTGCGGGCCGAGGTCGGTGTCTCCGTCCATCGGATCGCCGACCGTCTGGGCCGCCATTTCGTCGGTGAAGCGGTCGACGAACTCGTCGTAGACGTCGTCGACCACGATGAAGCGCTTGGCCGCGATACAGGACTGGCCGTTGTTGATGAGCCGTGCCTGCACCGCCGTCTCGACCGTCTCGTCCATCGGGGCGTCCTCGAGGACGACGAACGGATCGCTCCCGCCCAGTTCGAGGACGGTCTTCTTGAGCTGGCTGCCGGCGGCCTCGGCGACCGATCTGCCCGCGCCGTCGCTGCCGGTGATGGTGACGGCCCGGATCCGGTCGTCCTCGATGACCTCGCTGATCTCGTCGGAGCTGATCAGCAGCGACGTGAACGTCCCCTCGGGGAACCCGGCCCGCTCGAAGATGTCCTCGATGGCCCGCGCGCAGCCGGGGACGTTCGAGGCGTGTTTCAACAGGCCGACGTTGCCCGCCGCGAGGTTCGGCGCGGCGAAGCGAAACACCTGCCAGAACGGGAAGTTCCAGGGCATGATCGCCAGCACCGGCCCCAGCGGCTGGTAGGCGACGAGGGTCCGGGCGCTCTCGTCGCTGGCGATCACCTCGTCCTGGAGGTGTTCCGCTGCGTTCTCGGCGTAGTAGTCACAGACCCACGCGCACTTCTCGACCTCGTCTCGGGCCTGTCCGATCGGTTTCCCCATCTCCTCGGTCATCAGTTCGGCGTACTCGTCGGCGTTCTCCCGGAGGACCTCGGCCGCCCGCGCGAGCAGCCGCTGGCGGGTCTCGATCGGCGTCTCGGACCACTCCGCGAAAGTCTCGGTGGCCTGCTCGAGGCGGTCCTCGCGTTCCGTCTCGGAGGTCGCCTCGAAGCTGTCGACCACGTCGCCCGTCGCCGGATTCGTACTCTCGATCGACATGAGGTGACCGACCACGACGAGCCGCTTAGTACGCGGGGCTGCCCACCAAAGGAGTGGGTCGGTCCGTCACGGTCGTTCGTCCCACACAACCCCTATACCTCTCGAATTCCTCCACACAACTATGTCGGCATACACGTACCACGACGATTCGCAACCGCCGCCCGAGCGGCGAAAGACCGTCCTCTTCTGTCCGGAGTGTGGCCACGAGAGTCCGCTCACCGACGACTGGGAAGGCGTGTCGGCCGACGACGACCGACTGCTCGTCTGCCCCGACTGCGGGACGGTCGTCGACCGGCGGTCACGACGCCGGCACGAGACCGTGGAAGCGGCGTAGCACGTGTGACCGTGGGTCCCCCACCCCTCGTTCAGAGTGAAAGCGGCGTTCGAGGGTGCGGGTCGTCGGGTGTGGCGGACGGGTCAGAGAAAGGACTCGAGGTCGGCGTCGCGGTTCCCCGTCGACGGCCCCGTCTCCCGGAGGCGATCGTACGTCGGCAGGTCCTCGAGCGAGGCGTCGCGACGGACCGCCTTGACGATGTGTTTCGGATCGGTGACGAGCCGATGCAGGAGGTAACTCCCCTGTGACCGACCGCCGCCGGTCTTTTCCGACTCGATGACGCCCAGAAACGCCTGCTCTTTCAGTTGGCGGTAGAGGCCGTTCTCGGTGATCGGATCGGTCGCGACCAGCTCGCAGATCCCGACGTAACGCTCGTACACCTCGCGGGTCTTGTACGTCTCCCGGTCGCCCGTGATGATACAGCTGGCGAGGGCGTAAAGGGCGAGTTTCGCGTGGACGGTCGCCCCGCTCGTGAGTTCCTCGATGCGGTTGATCTCGGCGACCTCCTGTGCCTGCTGGATGTGGTCCTCGGAGACCGTCTCGCTGTCGGTGCGGCGGGCGAGTTCGCCGGCCTCCTTGAGGATCTCGATCGCCTTCCGCGCGTCGCCGTGCTTCTTGGCCGCCAGCGCCGCACAGAGTTCGATCGTCCCGCCCTCGAGGACGTCGGGCTGGAAGGCGTCCTCGCGATTGCGCATGATCTCGCGGAGCTGGGAGGCATCGTAGGGATGGAAGAACAGCTCCCGGTGGCCGAAGCTGCTGTCGATTCGCTCGTCGAGCGTCTCGCGGTACTGGACCTTGTTACTGATCCCGATGACGCCGATGTAGGCGCTCGTCTTCCGCGCTTCACGAGCGCGGGAGAGTTGCATCAGAATGTTACTGTTGTCCAACTTGTCGATCTCGTCCAGGATGACGATGACGGCGTCGAAACACTCCTCGAGAATGCCCCAGATGTGCTGGTAGTACTCCATCGTTCCGACGCCCCGAAGCGGGATGTTCTGCCGGTAGTCGGTCTGGTCTTTCAGACTGAGCGCTAGCTGGCGAGTCGCACGGGTCTCGGTGTTCGCTTCGGAGCAGTCGACGTAGAGGACGGCACAATCGATATCGTTGCCCCGTGCGGCGTCCTGTGCCCGGGTCGCGACGTGGCGAGAGATCAGACTCTTTCCGGTACCGGTCTTCCCGTAGAGCATCACGTTGTTCGGCGGGTCGCCGCGCGTGATCGCACCGACTTCGGCGGCGACGGACCGGATCTCGTCGTCGCGCCCGACGATACGGTCCTCGTCGGGAACGTGACCGACGTGGAGGAGTTCCTTCCGATCGAAGATGGGATCGTGAGACTCGAAGAGCGGATCCCCACCGGTCTGCTCGGTCATAGTTCACTGCTGGCAGACAGTCATTATAAAACTATGGAAGGACGTTCAGACTGATAACGAGAGGGTAGAGATGTTTTAATGGCGATAAAATCCGCTTCCGGAGCGGTTGTCGCCGCCGCCGGATGCAGACTGAAAGCGC
>SDGW01000018.1_pt1 | contig 60472 bp, 63 predicted proteins | sample 2873831 | NCBI WGS metagenome assembly SDGW01 (sample SAMN08132700, study PRJNA421101) | hypersaline lake metagenome | isolation source: celular fraction 0.22 microns magnesium sulfate-rich crust from ephemeral... | place: Spain: Penahueca Lagoon, Toledo | collected 2011-07 | reverse complement strand
CGTCGCCCCCATCGCTATCGAGCCGTCCTTCATCGACTCCGGGACTGCCGACAGCGCGTCTTCGGCGACGGAGATGACCGTCGGGAGCGCCATGAAGCCGATCACGAGACCGATGGCGAGCAGCGCACCGGGACTTATCGAGAGCAGAGTGCCGACGTACGGGTTGATGACGGTAAATCCGATGAACCCGTAGACGATCGACGGAATGCCGGCCAACAGTTCGATAGCCGGCTTGACGATTTCTCGCAGCCAATCCGGTGCGATATCGCTGATAAACAGCGCACCCGCGACCCCGAACGGGGCCGCGACCAGGATCGCGACGGCCGTCGTGAGAAGCGTCCCCCAGAGCATCGGAACGAGCGAGAACTGCCCCTGCGAGGTGCTCCACTCGTTCGAGCCGAACGGCCAGACGATGTCGAGACCGGCGTAGCGAAACGCCGGGAGCGCCTCGAGTACCAGAAACGCCGCGATGAGCCCGAGTGTGGAGAGCGTTGCGGCCGTCATCAGGAAGGTCACGACCTTCGCCGTCAGCGCCTGTCGAGTGATCCAACCGACGCCTGCGACCAACAGGAAACCGTACAGGAACGTGACCGTCCACGTCGACTGGGCGATGAAACCGACGAACGCCCCGATGATCAGCAGTATCTGTGCCGTCACAAGGAGCAGACTCGCCCGGTCCAACCCCGCCGCCGTCTGATACAGCGACAGTGCCCGACGCCGCGTCTGCGACGCTCCTTGCGATATCGTCGTGCGTATATCTATCGTCTCGAGCATGTTCATGCAATATGTTCGACGGAAGTAGAGCCAGACCGGCCGAAGGGCGGTCGGGCGTGCGTCCGAATGTCAGTCAGGCCTGATCCGCGAGCTTCCCCCGCTCCTCTTCGCGGCGCTCGGGCGGGAGCTTGAAGTAGTTGTTCGGTTCGACGAATTTCGTCTGCCCGAACTCCGAGAGGATCATGTTGATGAAGGCACTCTCGCGTTTGTCGGTCCCGTCGTAGGTGTAGCAGTGAAGATCGCGGCTGAGCGGGTACTCCTTCGCACCGAGGTTCTTGCCGTACTCGTAGAGGGTCCCGTCCAGTTCGAGCCCGATCGGCGGCGTGGCGCCGTCGGGTTCGACGAACGCGAGCGCGATGTAGGCGATCGCGTTGTCGTTTTGCTCGACGAGGCTCGCAACCTGCTGGTTCTGTCCCTTCCGGGTGTCGGGTTCGATCGGCGCCTCGGGATCGCCGTAGAGGTTCGCCCGGAATGCGGTGTCGGTACCGGAGTCCTCCGCGCGGCCGATCGCGTAGATCTCCTTGTCCGGTCCGCCGATCTCGCTCCAGTTCGTGATCTCCTGTTTGTAGATCGCGCGGAGTTCGTCGCCGGTGACCTGGGTGACGCCCGCATCCTTGATCTCTTGGCTTACGACGATCGGCTGGCCGTCGACCGCGACGACGTGGTCGACGATGTTGTCCAGTTCCTCGCTGTCGGATCCGAGGATGGATTCGGCCGTCGAACTCGCGTCACCGATGTCGACGCGTTCGTTGATGACCCCCTCGACGCCCGTCCCGGAGTGACTCAGCGCAACCTGCGTCGGGAACGGCGGGACGCTGCGCTCTTCCGTCGCCTCGAAGCCGTAGAGGCCCGCCCAGTAGTCCGCGAGATTTTTGTCCGTATCGATGTCGTACTGTCCGGGGCCCCAGTACTCTTGGTCGTCCGCCGGCGGATTCCCGTTCCAGAGCGAATCGGCGTCGTTGGTGATCGGATAGACCGTCGAGGAGCCGTCGGCCGTCAGCGGTTGGGGGCCGCTCCCCTCGCTGCCGCTCCCCAAGCAACCGGCTGCTGCCACGGCACCGGTGACGCCGGCTGCAGCGATGAACTTCCGTCGCGATACCGCGTCGCGTCCGAGTTGGTTGTCTGCCATCACGTGATCGATTCGGAGCGGTATAAAAAAGGGATGCTATGAGCCATATATATCGGTCAGTAACAAAATATACCTATATAGACTAGAGGATACGACGGCGGAACCCAAAAGCGCCGGTTTCGGTCGGACCGCCGGACGAACGCGGTCCGGCCGGTTCGGACGCCGTCGCCTCGACGCCGCGTCCGGCAGTCGAGCGGCCCCGACACTGTCCAATCGTCGGTAACTGGTCGCGTTGGAGATCCGCGACGATCGACCGTCGACTCCGTCGGAGATCCACGATCGGGGGCCGATCGCTGACGGCCGCGTCCCGCCGACGGTACCGGAACGGCGCCGAGGGCACGGCGCCGAACGGAGAGAACTCGTTATCTATATACCACTATGTTTTCCCCGTCTTCTATCGACGCTCTACCCCGACTGGTCGCTCAGATAGCCGCCGATAACGAGGTATTCGGGCCGATTGAACCGATTTTCGACGCTACTCTATAGATCCACATAGATTTATGATCGCTCGGTCGAAAACCCGGTTATGGAGACACGCAAGGTTCAGGTCACTGGCGGGTCGACCTACACCGTCTCGCTCCCGAAGACGTGGGCGACCGAGAACGACGTCAGCGCCGGAACGACCGTCGAGTTCTACCCCGAGGACGACGCGCTCTTGTTGACTCCCCGGAGCGACACCGAACGACAGGAGGGGAGCCTCGACATCTCGAGCCTCGAGGGCGAGCGCCTGACCCGGGCCGTGATGACGATGTACGTCAGCGGCTTCGACATCATCAGGCTCGAGGCCGGCCGGATCACGACCGACCAGCGGCGGGCGATCCGCGACGCCACCCAGGGGCTGGTCGGCGTCGAGGTCCTGGAGGAGACGACCGACAGCGTCGTCATTCAGGACTTGCTCGACTCCTCCGAGCTCTCGATCGTCAACGCCGTCACGCGCATGCGCCTGATCGCCCAGTCGATGCTCGAGGACGCGGTGCGGGCGCTGACCGAGAACGACGACGACATCGCCCACGACGTGATCGAGCGCGACGACGACGTCGACCGGCTCTGGCTGGTCGTCTCGCGCATTTTCCGCGCCACCCTCCGATCGCCGCGGGCCGCCGAGGAGCTCGGCGTCCCCCGCGAGGACTGTTTCGACTTCCACTCCAGCGCCCGCCAGCTCGAGCGCGTCGCGGACCACGCTACCAAGATCAGCAACCTCGCGCTCAAGCTCGAGGAGATCCCCGAGCCGGTCGCCGAGGGACTCGTCGATCTCCGCGCCGACGCCTCGACGGTGTTAGAGAAGTCGATGGACGCGCTGTTCGCCGAGGAGACCGAGGAGGCGAACCGACTGGGTCACGACGCCCGCGAGGCGGTCCTCGAGATCGACGAACACACCCGCCAGATCGACGACATGCTGCGGGACTTAGAGCCGGTGCAGGCCCAGTCGCTGGGGCTGATCGTCGACTCGCTGTCCCGGAGCGCCGACTACGGCGGCAACATCGCCGAGACGGCGCTGCAGAAGGCTGCGCCCCGACCCTGAGAGGACGTTCACTTCCGCCCTGCTGCGGGAACGCTTTTTAAGCCCCACCTCCAAAGGAAAACGATGGAACTCGACGATCATGCCGAGGATCTCGCCTCCGACCTCGGTGTCGACAAAGAGGAGGTCAAAGACGACCTGCAGAACCTGGTGGAGTACAGCGTGCCGATCGACGAGGCCAAAGGCAGCCTCCGGCGGAAGTACGGCGACGGCCAGAGCGGCGGTGGCGGGACGCCGTCGGCGAAGGCCATCGCCGACGTCGATCCCGACGAGAGCAACGTCACCGTCACCGGCGTCGTCCTCACGGCCGGCGAGCGCTCGATCCGGTATCAGGGCGACGACCACGTCATCGTGGAGGGCCGGCTGGCCGACGAGTCCGGCGTCATCGACTACACCGCCTGGGAGGACTTCGGCCTCGAGCCGGGCGATACGATCACGGCGGGCAACGCCGGCGTCCGCGAGTGGGACGGCGAGCCCGAACTCAACCTCGGGGAGAGCACCTCGCTGTCGTTCGACGCGGAGTCGCTCGAGGTGCCGTACGAGATCGGCGGCGACGCCCAGCTGGCCGAGCTCCGGACCGGCGACCGCGCCGTGACGATCGAGGTCGACGTCCTCGAGGTCGAGCGCCGCACGATCGACGGCCGCGACGGCGAGACCGAGATCTTGAGCGGCGTCTTCGGGGACGAGAGCGGCCGGCTCCCGTTCACGAACTGGGACCCGGCCCCCGAGATCGAGGACGGCGGCCCGGTGCGCATCGAGAACGCCTACGTCCAGGAGTTCCGCGGCGTCCCCGAGGTCAACGTCTCGGAGTTCTCGACCGTCTCGGCTCTCGATCGCGAGATCGCCGTCGGCAGCGACACCCGGACGATGGCCGTCGGCGAGGCGGTCCGGACCGGCGGCATCTACGACGTCGAGGTCGTGGGCAACCTGCTGGCGGTTCGCGACGGCTCCGGGCTCATCCAGCGCTGTCCGGAGTGTTACCGCGTGATCCAGAAGGGGCAGTGCCGGACCCACGGCGACGTCGACGGGATCGACGACCTCCGGGTCAAGGCGATCCTCGACGACGGCACCGGCACCGTCACCGTCGTCCTCGACGACGAACTCACCGAACGGGTCTACGACGGCACGCTCGAGGACGCCCTCGAGCAGGCCCGCGAGGCCATGGACCAGGAGGTCGTCGCGGATCGGATCCGCGAGCGCATCGTCGGTCGCGAATACCGCGTGCGCGGGCACCTCTCGGTCGACGAGTACGGCGCGAATCTCGACGCCGAGACCTTCGAGGAGAGCGACGACGATCCGGCCGCGCGTGCGGCGACCTTCCTCGAGGAGGTGGACGCATGAGCGCGACCGACGAGGACGGCGAGGAGATCCCCGGCCGGGAGATCGCCTACCGCCTGTTCGCCGCCGAGTACGACGACGCATCGCTGTCCTACGCCGAGAGCGACGAGGAGCGCGCCCCGAACTACGTGATCTCGCCGACCGGCGCGCGGCTCAACCGCGTCTTCGCGGTCGGCACTCTCACGGAGGTCACCTCGGTCAACGAGGAGATGGTCCGGGCCCGCGTCGTCGACCCGACCGGCGCGTTCGTCGTCTACGCCGGCCAGTACCAGCCCGACGAGCTGGCCTTCCTCGAGGGGATCGAGCCGCCGGCGTTCGTCGCGGTGACGGGCAAGGCCCGGACCTTCCAGCCCGACGATGGCGATCAGGTCTACACCTCGCTTCGCCCCGAGAGCATCGCCACGGTCGACGCCGACACCCGGGACCGCTGGGTCGTCAGCGCGGCCGAGCAGACCGTAGAGCGGATCGGAACCTACGCCGGTGCCGCCGGCGCGGAGCCACGCTCCGCGGATAGTCGAGCGGCAGAGCCGCGAGACGCCGACGGCGACGACCTGACCGACGCGCTGCTCGAGGCTGGCGTCGAATCCGGCCTTGCGGCGGGGATCCCGCTCGCACAGGACCACTACGGGACGACGCCGTCGTACCTGGCGGCGCTGCGCGAGTGCGCGCTCGAGGCCTGCGAGGTCGTCGCGGGCGAGCGCGATCAGGTAAGCGGGCTCGACCTCGCACCAGACGCCACGAGCCCCGAGTACGACGCCTCCTTCGCGTCGCTGGCCGACCTCGACGGGATCGACGCCGACGCGCTCGAGTCCGACCCCGACCCGGCGGAAGCGATGGCTGCGACGGCTGGCGGGAGCGAGGCGGCGACCGATCCCGACGAGGCTCACTCGGGCTCCGCGGCGGGAACGGCGACCGAAACCGAACCCGATACCGCGGACGCCGCGATCGACGTCGAATCGGACGAGACGACGACCGATCCCGAGGCGGCGACGGACGCCGACTCGGCGGCAGCCGGTTCGGCGGGCGACGAGCCCGCGGAGGCCGAAGCGGACGCGGAACCGGCGGTCGACGACGCTGAGCCCGACGCCGGCTCGCTCGAGACTGTGGACGACGAAACCGAACCCGAATCGGAGGCCGAGACGACCCCGGCCGAGACCGACGAGTCGGCCACTGCCGACGGCGACGATCTCGGCGACTTCGACGCCGGCGCAGCCGACGACGGCGGGATGTACGAGATGGACGACGAGGAGCGCGAACAGCTCGAGGAGGAGTTCGGTGCCGAGTTCACGACCGGCAGCGAGGTCGAGGAGCCCGGCGAGGCGGAGATCGACGTCCCCGAGCCGGACGAGCCCGACGACCTCGAGGACGCGCCGGAACCGGAGACCGAGCCCGCGACCGACGACGCTACGGGTAGCGAAGCCGACGACGGGCTCGGCGCGCCGCCCGAGTCCGGCCTCGAGGGTGCCGATTCCGACGCCGAAAGCGACGGGACCGAGCCGGAACCCGAAGCTGAGGCGGAAGCGGCGGCGGAGCCGGCCGCGGACGAGTCGACCGCCGAAGCGGCGTCCGAGGGAGACGACGACGAAGGCGGCGACGAACCGTCCGACGACGTCGACCTCGAGGCGTACGTCGTCGAGACGATGGAGGAACTCGACGACGGCGACGGGGCCGACCGGACGGCGCTGGTCGAAACGGTCGCCGACGACACCGGGGCCGCACCCGAGGACGTCGAGGACGCCATTCAGGACGCCCTGATGGGCGGCCAGTGCTACGAGCCCGACGACGAGACGCTGAAGGCGATCTGATCGCGAACGGATGCGCGACGATTCCCGCCCCGGCGGCACCGGATCGACGGCCCGACCGCTCGTCGAACCCGTCCCGGGCGAACCGGCCGCGACCGCGACGATCGGCGACGAGCGCGCCCTGCTCGTCGCCGACTACCACGCCGGCTACGAGGCGGCGTTGCGGGACGAGCGCGGCGTCGATGTCCCCAGTCGGGCCCCGGACCGCCGGGAGCGGCTCGCCGCCCTGCTCGAGCGGACCCGGCCCGACCGGCTGGTCGTCTGTGGCGACCTGATGCACTCGATCGGCGAGCCGGGCGGGGCCGAACGCGGCGAACTCGAGGTGTTGTTCGAGTCGTTCCCGAGCGGCCTCGCGGTCACCGTCGTCAAGGGCAACCACGACGGCCGCATCGAGACGTGGCTCGGCGAGAGCGACGACGTCGGTGCGACGGTCGAGGTCGTCGCCGGCGCCGGCGTCGCTCTCGGCGACCTCGGCGTCTGTCACGGCCACACCTGGCCCTCACGGGCCGTCCTCGAGAGCGCGGCCGTCTGTCTGGGCCACGAACACCCCTGCGTCCGGCTCGAGGACGAGGTCGGCGGGAGCCGCGTCGAGCGGGCGTGGCTGCGGGGGCGACTGGCCCCCGAGCCGTTCCGCGATCGGTCGGAATACGAGGGCATCTCGTGGCTCGAGGGGGCGGCCGAGCCGCCGCGTGCGGTCGTTCTCCCCGCGTTCAACGACCTGGTCGGCGGGACGTGGATCAACGTCGCCGGGCAGTCGTTTCTCTCGCCGTTCCTCCCCGCGGGGGTGGCCGACGGCGAGGCGTACCTGCTCGACGGAACCCGACTCGGCCCCTACGAGTCGGTCTGATTTCGCCAGCGGGACCGCCGCGGTCCGACCGAGGACGTTTCAATTCGAAAATTATTATGCCGAGACAGGGGCAAAGAGAAATGTGTCCCTCCGGAATCCGTCGGCCGCGTTCTTCTCGGTCGCTCTCGGCGGCTACGTCGGGGTGCTCGCGCTGTGTGCGGCCAGTCGCGTCATCGGCGCTGAGTACGCGGCGCCGTGGCCCGTCGCGCTCGGTGCGTGTGCCGGGCTACTCGCGGCCGGGCAGTGCTATCGGCGGCCCGCACCCGAAGCGGCGCTCGTCCGAACGCGGCTGTACGCCCTCCCGGTCGCGGTGATCGTCGCCGGGGTCTTCGTCGTCCCCGCCCTCGCAGCGGTCGGCGTTCGCGGCCTCGAGTCGTGGCTACGGGCGTGGTTCGTGGAGATCGTCGCCTTCAGTCTCGGCGGCGCGGTCGTCTATCTCGTCACCGTGAACCGCCACGCCACTGCGCTCCGCGAACGGGAGTCGGTGCTCGCCGAGTGGCACGCGCGGCCGGACGCCCGATACCGACGATCGCTCCGCGCGGGCGGGCTCGTCCTCGGCTGTGGCTGTCTCGTCGTCGGGTTCGCGCTCGTCTTCGTCCTCGAGACGGCCGTCAATCCGCTTCCCGCGTTCGGCGGCGCGGCGATCGGACAGGCGCTCACCGCCGGCCGGGCCCGGACCTACACGCTGTTCGAAAGCGGACTGTGCGTCCACCAGTCGAAGACGGTCAACCACCAGTTCGTGCCCCGATCGCAGTTACGGGCGGTCGATCTCACCGCCGACCGGCTCGAAGTTCGACGCGGGCTGCCGTGGCCGTTCCCGATCCGGTGTGCGACGGCGACGATGACGCACCCGGAGCGGGTCGCGGACGCGCTCAGGCGGGTCCTCGAGCCCGCATCAGCGGCCGACTAACGGCCGCTCTCGTCGCGCGACGGGACCGCCGCCTACCGCCGGACCGTCTCCGACCTGATCTCGTCGCCCTCGCGCCACTGGAAGTAGTAGTACTCGGTGCCGGCGATCTCGGTCACCGAGACGCTCGCCCGCTCGGGGACGCCGTCGGGATACGCGGCCGGCTCGCCGTCCGCCGGGGACGGTCCGTCTTCCCTGTCGGTCCCGTCCTCTTTCCACGCCGCCAGTTCCTCGAGGTACTCGCTCGCCGCGCGGAGCGCCGCCGGCTCCCGGCTCGCGAGTTCGTCGAGCGCCTCGTGGCCGACGCGGTCCAACTCCGACGGGGGGCTCGGCCGCTCGTCCGCGGTCATACTCGCTGCTGGGAACCGACGGTCCGTAAAACTCGTCGTTCCGCTCGAGTAGGACGGAGCGATCAGTGACGCGGTATCACGGACCGTATCAGGTCCTAGTATCCATTAGTACGCCAACTACGTGTGGATTTATATACACGAACGAGGTGGCTGCGAGTGACAATGCAATCACAGAAGCAGCGTCGAACGGAGTTCGACCCGATCCCGAGCGACCTCGAGTCGGCCAGGGCGAAACTCGTCTACCTCTACCTCGAGGCGGCCGACGGGGCGACGATCGAGGAGTTGGGAGAGATACTGGCGATGAAGAAGATCAACGTCCTGAGCGTGCTGAACTCGCTGACCGGTGCGGGCCACGTCGAACAGTCGGAGTCGGAATACGTCGTCGCGAACTGATCGTCGAGGGGCCGGTCGGCGTCGACGAGCTCGTCGCTGTTCCCGTAGTACCTCCGTAAAAACGGAATCGGTTCTCGGTGAGCCGCATCGCCGCGAGCGGCGACCGGCGGTCCCGGCTCGGTCGTCGCAGTCGTCGGGTCAGAAGGTCTCGAGGTAGCGGTCGAGCTCCCACTCGGAGACGTCGACGAGGTAGTCCTCGAACTCCTGGCTCTTGGCTTCGACGAACTTCGGCCCGACGTGTTCGCCGAGCGTCTCGTAGATGACCTCGTCCTCCTCGAGGGCGTCGACGGCCTCGCCGAGGTTGGTCGGGAGCGTCTCGATGCCGTACTCCTCGCGTTTGGCCTCGTCGAACTCGTAGATGTTCTCCCGGATCGGGTCGGGACACTCGAGGTCGCGCTCGATGCCGTCGAGGCCGGCGCTGATGAGCGCGGCGAGCGCGAGGTACGGGTTACAGGACGGGTCGGGGAAGCGGGCCTCGATGCGGGAGGCCGCCGGGACGCGCGCGGCCGGTTTGCGGATCAGCGCCGAGCGGTTGCGGTCCGACCAGGCGACGTAGACCGGAGCCTCGTAGCCGGGCACCAGACGCTTGTAGCTGTTGACGGTGGGGTTCGAGACGGCCGTGATCGCCGGCGCGTGCTCTAAGATGCCGGCGACGAACGACTGTGCGGTCTCGGAGAGGTCGAACTGGCCGTCGTCGTCGTGGAAGGCGTTCTCGCCGTCCTCGAACAGCGAGAGGTGCGTGTGCATCCCCGAGCCGTTGATGCGCGGGATCGGCTTGGGCATGAAGGTGGCGTGCTGGTCGTGCTGGGCGGCGATCGCGCGGACGACCGTGCGGAACGTCGCGACGTTGTCCGCGGTGCTCAGGGCGTCGTCGTACTCGAAGTTGATCTCGTGCTGACCGCGGGCGACCTCGTGGTGGCTCGCTTCGATCTCGAAGCCCATGTCCTCGAGGCCGTAGATGATGTCCCGGCGGACGTCGCTGGCGAGGTCTTTCGGCGCGAGGTCGAAGTAGCCGCCGTGGTCGCCGGTCTCGGTCGTCGCGCGGCCGTCCTCGCCCTCCTCGAAGAGGAAGAACTCCGGCTCGGGCGCGGCGTTGACGGTGTAGCCCATCTCGTCGGCGCGCTCGAGGGTGTTCTTGAGGACGCGACGCGGGTCGCCCTCGAAGGGCTCGCCGGTCGAGGTGTCGATGACGTCACAGATCATCCGGGCCGAGGCCCCGTCCTCGCGGTTCTGCCACGGGAGGACGGCGAACGTCTCGGGGTCGGGCTTGAGCCGCATGTCCGACTCCTGAATGCGGACGAAGCCCTCGATCGAGGAGCCGTCGAAGTAGATCCCCTCGGTGAAGGCCTTCTCGGCCTGTCGGGCCGGCACGGAGACGTTCTTGACCGTCCCCAGGATGTCGGTGAACTGCAGGCGGAGGAAGTCGATGTCCTCCTCCTCGATTTCGTCCAGTACCTCCTCTTCGGCAGCGGTCAGATTTCCGTTCGTCATCTTCTTCTCGCCTAAGCCAATGGATTCTACTATTAAAATTCTACTGTTGTGGGCGAATATCCGCAAATAGTCAGAGAAGTGGTCAAACGTTGTTTATAATATGGCATATTCGAGGGCTGGCTGACAACTCCCGAAAAATAGCTCGGAAATTGAATAGTCGTTTAGCAGCGCTCGATTTCCGACGGCGAACACTGATCCGGACCCGGATCGAAACCGATCAGACCGACGGATACTCGCGCTCGGAACGGGACCGGGTGCCGGCGGTCGGCCCCGCCTCCAGCAGCGCGGCGAGATTCGAGAGACCGAGGTCGACGCTCGCCTGCCAGACGGTCGCCGACGCCCGGATCGCTCGCCGCCACGCTGCCAGCGGCTCGGCCGTCGCTCCCTCGCGCGACTCCTCCCGACGCGGTCGCGTCGTGAGCGTCGTCTCACAGCCCGGACAGACGTACGCGGTGCGGTCCTCGCGGGACTGTACCGCCCAGTCGCCGTCGACCGGGCTCGAGTGGTCGCACTCCCAGCAGAACAGCGTCGCCTTTCGCGGTGTCGTCGCGCCGTCGTCGTGGGCAGTTGCGGGCCGAGTCATCGAGCGTGACTACAGGACCGACGCATAAAGTTACACCCCGTGCGTCGTTCACACAATACTACGGACCGGTGAATCGCGCAAGCGACAACGTCAATCGAGATGTGAAATGGGGCGCGTTATCATAGCAACGCCACCGATGGCTCGACGCGGCCGCCCGCTCGAGGCCCCGCCGTCCGTCAGGGGTTTCAGCGACCGACGCGTATTCGAGCTATGGCCGCGACCAGTAAACCGAGCCGGCTCGAGACCGGCGACGACCTCGACGCGTTCGTCGAGCGCCACGACGTCGCGCTCGTGGAGTTCTACACGAGCGGCTGCGCGCTGTGTCAGGCGATGGAACCGGTCCTGGGCAACGTCGCCCGCGCGACCGACGTCGCGATCGGCATGGTCAATCCCGGCAACGACATCGGCCTCGTCGACCGGTTCGACGTCCGGTCGGTCCCGACCCTGCTCCTGTTCGAGGACGGCGAGGAGACCGCGCGGCTGGCCGACGGGTTCCAGGGCGGCGACGCCGTGACCGACTTCCTCGAGTCGAACGTTCCCGAGGCCGTCGGTGCCGACTGACGGCCGTCGACGCCGGCGGGCCGCCCCGCATTCCTTATACCCGCTCGCTCGCATGGCTCTCCTATGCCCGACGAGGAAGGGGCCGACCTGCTCGCGCTCCGCTGTGACGCCGTCGCCGATCTCACCGACGCGGCGCTGCGCGACGCCCTCGAGTACGCCGATCCGGACCTCGTCTCCGTCGTCCGGGAGTCGTCGGACGTCCGCGTCGTGAGCCGAGTCCGACGGGCCGCCGACCTCCCGGTCGTTTCGACCGCCGGCCCCGCCGAGATCCGAACCGAAACCGTCGCGGGGACCTCGTTCGTCTTCGCGCCGTCGGCGTCCCTGCTCGCCGACGCGCCCGACGCCGACTACGTCGTCTGCGACGACATCGCGCCGACGACCGACGCCGTCGCGCTCGAGGCGACCCTCGCCGGCCGCGATGCGATCGCGCGCTATCGCGCCCGCTCGAGCCGCGAGCCGACGTTCCTGACCGGTGCGCTCCCCGCGAGCTACGACCACGTCTGGAGCGGGACCGTCGACGGGGAGTCGATACGGCTACCGGTCCGCGGGGTCGCCCCGCTGGAACGGTCGGGGGCGGCCGAACTCGCCCGCCTCACCTGCGACCGAAGCGGTTCGGTCGCGGTGTCGTCAGTCCCGGCCGACAGGTTCGGACTGGGGGCGCTGTCGGGCGTCGGCCCGACGACGGCCCGACGGCTCCGGGAGCACGGCTACGAGACGCGCGCGGCGATCGCCGACGCGTCCGAGTCGGCTCTGCGCGCGATCGACGGCATCGGCCCGTCGACGGCTCGCGAGATCGTCACCAGCGCGCGGGCGTTCGCGGACGGCCGCGTCGTCCGGACGACGGCGGAGCCGCTCCCGCCGACCGGCGACGCGACGCCGCTTTGCGTCGACATCGAGACGGACGGGCTCCGGCCGACGGTGATCTGGCTGATCGGCGTCTACGATCCCGCTCGCGACGAGTACGTCGACTTCGTCGATACGGCCCCCTCCCGCGAGGAGCCCGGCCGGGCGACCCGCGAGTTCGTCTCGTGGCTGGCCGCCGAGTACGACGAACCCGCGCTGATCGCGTGGAACGGCCACGGCTTCGACTACGAACACCTCGAGCGCTTCATCGCTCGCTACGCGTCCGAGTACCGCGCGTACTGGCGGGATCACGTCTCGACGCACGACCCCTACGACTGGGCGGTTCGCCGGGAGAACGCCGTCCTGCCGGGTCGAACGAACCGCCTGGAAGACGTGGCCGCGGCGCTGGGCTGCGACCGCGAGGGGGCCGCGGCCGCGCTCGACGGCAAGACGCTGGCCGAGCGGATCCGGCGGCTGCTCGAGGGCTCGAACGGTGGATCCGGATCGGAGCCCGAGCCGACCGTCGACTGGACGGCCGCTCGCCGGTACTGCGAGGCGGACGTCCGCGAACTGGGCGCGGTCTACGAGGCGATCGCCTCGGCCCCGATCGAGGCGGCGTCTTCGGGAGAGCGAGCGGACGAACCCGCGGCGGAAACGACACAGACTGGACTCACCGACTTCTAACATGCCAGGAGACGCCGACGGACCGATCGACGGATGGGACGACACCACCTCGGACGGCCTCGCGCTGACCGCCGCGGAACTCCGCGAGACGTATCCCGACGCCTGCTACGCCGGGCAGTGCCGCGAACGGGTCACGCTGCCGGCCGAACCCGCCGACCACGTCCCCGCGGAGGAGGTGCTGCCGCCCGACCTCGCCGCGAAACTCGCGGTCGATCCCTGGAGTCACCAGGCCGACGCGCTCGCGGCGCTCGAGCGCGGCGAGAACGTCTGCGTCACGACGTCGACGTCCTCGGGGAAGACCTACGTCTACGCGCTGGAGATCGCGCGGCGGTTCTGCGAGGATTCCGACGTGCGCGCGCTGTTGGTCTATCCGACGAAGGCGCTCAGCCGCGATCAGGAGCGGGAACTCGACGATCTGTTCGACGAGCTCGGGCTCGACGTCACGGTCGGCGTCTACGACGGCGACACCGACCGGCGAGAGAAGTCCCGCATCCGCGAGGAGGCCAACGTCGTCATCACGAACTTCGCGGGGTTGAACCAGTACCTCGAGGGCCACCACCGCTGGGCGGCGTTCCACGCGAACTGCGAGTTGCTCGTCGTCGACGAGGCCCACGCCTGGACCGGCGTCAGCGGGATGCACGCCGCCTGGATCCTCAGGCGGGCCCGGCGGGTGATCGAGTGGTACGGCGGCGATCCCCAGACCGTCCTGACGAGCGCGACGATCGGCAACCCGGCCGACCACGCCGAGGCACTGACCGGCGAGCCGGCGACGGTAATCGACGAGGACGGCTCGCCCAGCGGCCGCCGCCACCTCGTCTTCTGGGAGCCGCCGGCCGACGGCGACGCGGGGGAGGACGGCGGCAGCGGTGACGGAGACGACGAGGCGAACTGGCGACCGAGCAAACGCCCCGCCACCGTCGAGGCCCCCGAGGTCTGGGCCCACTGCTGTTACCACGGCGTCCCATCGCTGCTGTTCTGTGACTCGCGGAAGGGGACCGAACTCGCCGTCGGCCGAGCGCGGGACTACCTCGAGACCCCGTCGCTTCCCTACGGCGGCGGCGCCGACCTCGCCGCGTACAACGCGGGCCACGGCAAGAAATCGCGACGAAGCACCGAGAACCGGCTCAAAAGCGGCGCCCTCGACGGCGTCGCGACGACCAGCGCGCTCGAGGTCGGCATCGACGTCGGCGGGATCGACGGCACCGTCCTGCTCGGCTACCCCGGCTCGAGACAGTCGTTCTGGCAGCGGATCGGCCGCTCGGGGCGGGGCGAGCGCGAGTCCCTGTCGGTGTTCGTCCCGAGCCACTCGACGCTCGATCAGTACGTTCTCAATCACCCCGAGTACGTCCTTGAGGAGGAGCCGGAAAGCGCGGTCGTCGACCTCGAGAACAATCCGGTCTACCTGCAGCACCTGCGGTGTGCCGCGCAGGAACTGCCGCTGCGCCGCGAGGACGCGGCCCGGTTCGGCGGCCGCGACCGCCTCGAGCGGGCCGTCGAGTACGGCCGCCGGACGGGCGACTTCGAGGGCTCGCTCGCGGGCGGGATCACCTACGCCCACCGCGACCGGCCCCAGGACGAGATCAGCCTCTACGCCTCGGGCGGAAATGCCTTCGAGGTCCGGCTGGCCGGCGAGGGCTCGATCGACCATCAGCCGATCGGCCGCGCACGCGCGTACCGGGACTACCACGAGGGCGCGACGGTGCTCTATCGCGGCGACCAGTACGAGGTGATCGAACTCCGGGAGGATCGGCCGCAGCCGTACGTGAAACTCGAGGCCGCCGACCTCGACTACTACACCCAGTCCCAGCGCCGGACGACGATCTACGACACCGAAGTCCGCGAGTCGCGCGCGGTCGGCGACTTCCGGCTCAACTGGGGGTACGGGACGGTCACGGTCCACCACGAGACGTTCTCGAAACGCGACCTCGAGTCGGGCGACGTCCGCGCGGTCGGCCTCGAGACCGGCGTCCCGCCCCTGGAGATGCGCACCCAGCTGTGCTGGGCTGAGGTCCCCGAGAGCGTGGAACGGGCGGTGACGGCCGCCCACGGCGACTACCGCAACGACGAGTGCGAGGAGCTCCCCCCGCGGCTCCACGGCTACCTCGGGGGGATCCACGCGATCGAACACGCGATGATCGCCGTGGCCCCGCTCGAGCTGACCGTCGACGCGGCGGACCTCGGCGGGCTCGCGACCAACCGGCTCCCCGACGGGACCGACGCGAGCGGCTGGTTCGTCTACGACGGCATCGAGGGCGGGCTGGGCTTCGCCCGGCACATCTACGAGGAGTACGAGGCGGTCGCGCGCCGGGCCCGCGAGCTCTGGGTCGACTGCGACTGCGGCCGCGACGAGGGCTGTCCGGCCTGTCTCATGAGCGACCGCTGCGGGAACGACAACCGGCCCCTGTACGGGCCCGCCGCGACGGACGTGATCGACGCGTTGCTCGGCGAGGGGACCGTCGACCCGCGAGCGGCTCCCGCGGACGAGGACCGCGACGAGCGCCGCCCGCCCGCGTCGGTTTCGTAGCGGCTACTCGTCGGGCTCGAGTTCGCTGGGATCGAGTTCGCCCGCGAGGTATCGCTCGCCCGCGTCGCTGACTTCGTAGACGCCGGGCATGTAGCGCGTCAGGAGGCCGTATTTGGTCAACTCTCGGCAGCGATAGGCGGCGAAGTCCGCCGGACAGATCTCCGCCTCGTCGAACTGGTTCGGCTCGAAGATGTCCTCAGACTGCATGAACTCGAGGATCCGCTCGTCGGCGGGATCCATCCACTCGGCGTCGGTGTCCGGCTCTGCTTCGTCGTCGGCCGCGCCGGGCGCGTCGCCCTCGGTCTCGACCGACGGGTCGGCGTCCGCGTCGGCGTCGGGAGTCGGATCGTCCATAGTCGTCCCTGTCGGTTCCCGCTCGGGAGTATGTTTGCGTATCGATCGACGGAGCGCGGGGCTACGAACGGTGTCCGTCGGGCGCGCCGTAATCGACGTGGACGTTCGGGGTCGTCGCCGGTTCCCGGCCCGTGATCCCGCGATCGACGAACGTGACGTCGGTCAGTTCGCCGGAGAACCGAAACGTCACCGTGTCGGACTCGACGGTCCCTTCGACGCTCGTCCCCGAACGGACGGTCACGTCCGCCGCCTCGGCCCGATCAGCCAGTTCGATCCCGCCGTCGACGGTGAGCTCGAAACTCGAGGGGGATCCCTGCCCGATGATCGTCAGCGTGTTCGGGTGAGCGCCGGCGTCCGACGGCGTCCGCGTCGCTGCGATCGTCGCGGTCGGTTCGGATCCGACCGGCGACCGCGTTCCGTCGTCCGTCTCGGTGTGATATCCGTCCTCGTCGACCGTCGCGTTCTGGCGTGTCATGTAGTGGATCCAGTCGGAGATATCAGCATAAGTCTTCCCACTGAACCAACGGTAAGAAGTGGATAAATATAATCGCTCGATCCGGAACCGAGCGGAATTTGGCTGCCGGTCCACCGGTGGGGCTATCGGGAAGCGCCGCCGTCCGACGAGTCGGGTTCGGCTCACAGGGAAACGACTGTGCCGGCGGTCACCGTATCGGAGGGGGATAGGCTCGAAACGACCCGACGTACGACTCGACGAGGCGGCCGACGAGGAGAGACGCGTCACCGCGCGAACGCGCGGCGACTCCTCGCGATCGCTCGTCGACCGACTCTTCGGGCTCTTCCGTCGTTGACGGCCGTCACTCGGCCCCCTCGAGCAGTCCGAGTTCGTCCGCGACCAGGTCCGCGATCCGGTCGGCGACGTCGGGATCGACTTCGGCGACGGCGTCGCCGTCGTGAAGCTGATCGTTGTGTCGTTCGATCGCGTCGGCCACGTCCGAGAGCGGGACGCGGGAGGTCGTCTCGCAGTCGGGACAGACGATGGGGACGCGGGGGGCCTCGTCCGAATCGTTCGCGGTCGTCATTTCTCGGGTGTCTCGCGCCGACCGTCAAAACCTAATTGGTTCCGGCGGCCGAACCGCGCAGGCGTCGCTCGAGCCACCACCTCGCGGGTCCGTCGGCCCGACGCGACGGCCGTCGGGACCGGAAGCAATCGGAGTGGTATGATATCACATTCCACTGCCTGACGGATTCTACCCGCGGTTTTCGCCCCGTTCCCGACGCGTCGGCCAGCAGAATTATTGTGGTCCGAACCAATCGTCGGGTAGACGGGGGTACGACAGTCTGTCGGTGGGGTTACCCCTCCGTTCGTCAACCCCGTCATCACAACGGAGCTCCATGGTTCCCGGCTACATCCGGTAGCCGTTCCCTGTCTTTCGTCTCCTCGCGTTCGGTAGCGGCGCGTCCCGGTGAACGCACGCCCTAGCCGCGACGGCGAGCGAGGACGGCGACGGACAGCGCGACGAGCGCACCGACGACGCCGAAGCCGGGCATGCTGTCGTCGTCGTTCTCGTCGTCGTCACCGTCTTCGCCGGCCGATGCCGGGTCGGACGCGTTCGACGAACCGTTCGACCCGTCGGGATCGAACCGTTCGTCGGCGGGGGCGTCAAGTTGCAGGACGACGACCACCTGGCCGTGGGTCGAGTTCTCGGCCGCGTCGTAGGTCCACCCGCCGCCCGCCTCTTCGTAGGGCTCCGCGGCGGCGACCGGGTCGATGTCGGTGTCCCAGCCGTCGCCGGCCGGTTCCTGTTGGATATAGCCAGCGACATCGATTCGATCGGCGTGTTCGCCGCTGATCTCGGCTTCGCCGTAGGTGAGGGTCGCGTCTTCGGGGTTTCCGTGGAACTCGAGACAGTGGGAGTCCATATAGCCGTCACCCTGTGCGACGTCCGGACTGGTTCCGAACTGATCGCCGTCGAGCGGGAACTCGTAGTGGTCGTCCATGGGGAACCGGACGGTCATCGGATCAGCGTCGGAGTGCCACGTCGTCGCGCCGCCGGTCGGGACGGTCACGGACGTGTTCGGCACCGACTCGCCGATGACCGGTTCGCCGTTTTCGTTGACCAGCGAGACGCAGATCTTTCCGGAACCGTCACCGAGGTAGGGGCTCCGGTACTCGTCACGCGGGTTCTCGTAACTGATCCAACTGCCGTCGTCGGCCGCCGCCTCGAAGTAGGGGTCTCCCTTCTCGGGTGCGGGGTCGACGTATGCCGCCTCCGAAACGGTACCGTTGTCGTCCGAATCGGTCTGCCCGGCGACCGCCCCGGCACCCGCTGCGACGAGGCTCCCGATCACGGCCAGTCCGAGCCCGAGTGCGAGAAGCGTTCGCCACCGCGTCGGGCCGTCAGGGTCGCGTCCGTCGGTCATGGTTATTCGTCCCTCCCCGGTTCGACGTCCCGGACGGCGAGCGGACGATCGATCAGTATCGACGACTGTCGTTCGAGCGTACGTGTCATCGACCCGGGATACCGGATCGGTGACCCTATATATGAGGCGCGTACTCGAGCGGTAGCAGGTTGTTACGTTCAGTAGACGGTCGTTTAAACGGTCGGTGACCGCCGAAAACGGCCCCTACCGATACCGCCGTCGATCCGTTCGGTTCGGCGCGGACGGGTTCGTCAGCGCAGCGACTCCCAGTGTGTCTTTCTTGCTCGTCAGTACCGATAGTGTTGCATATGGTTCAGTAAATAGGGATAGATTGGCACTGGATTTCTTTGACCTCCGTATAGTTAAACTTAACACCCATCGTTTGGCACTGCGTGGTATGGCAGGAAACGACAGTGACTTCGAGCGGATCCTGACGAAGAACGACCTCTTCGTCCTCGCGTTCGGTGCGATGATCGGCTGGGGATGGATTATCCAGACCGGGTTCTGGATCGACGAAGCGGGCGTAGCCGGGTCGGTACTCGGCTTCGTCGTCGGCGCGATCATGGTGTGCGTCGTCGGACTGATCTACGGGGAACTCACGTCCGCGATGCCGTTCGTCGGCGGCGAGCACGTGTACAGTTTCCGCGCGCTCGGCCCGCTCTGGTCGTTCGTGTGTACGTGGTCGCTCGTCCTCGGCTACGTCGGCGTCGTCGTCTTCGAGGTCGTGGCGCTTCCCTCGGCGATGGCCTATATCGTGCCCGGCTTTAACGTCCTCGAGCTCTGGACGGTGGCCGGCGAGCCGGTGTACGCGTCCTGGATCCTCGTCGGCGGGATCGGCGCGATCGTGATGACGGGGCTCAACTACCGCGGCGTGAAACCCGCGGCGCAGTTCCAGACGCTGTTGACGCTCGTGATCGGTCTGGCGGGCGTCATGCTCGTCATCGGGGCCCTGTTCAACGGACAGACGCAGGCGAATCCGCCGCTCTCGGACGTGGGGGCGGCGGGCGTCGCCACGGTCGCGATCATGACGCCGTTCATGTTCGTCGGCTTCGACGTCATTCCCCAGTCCGCCGAGGAAGCCGACGTTTCGCCCCGCGTCATCGGGCTTCTCATTCCGGCTGCAGTCTCGCTGGCCGCGCTGTTCTACATCGGCGTGATCTGGGCGTCCGGACAGTCGATGCCCGGTGCCGAACTCGTCGAGAGCCCGCTGCCGGCCGCCGCGGCCATGGAGGCGATCTTCAGCAGTCAGCTGATCGGCCGCGTCATGGCGCTTGCCGGCATCGCGGGCATCCTCACGAGCTGGAACTCCTTCCTGCTGGGGGCCAGTCGCGCCGTCTTCGCGCTCGCCGATTCGGGGATGATCCCGCGACGGATCAACGCGCTCCACCCCGAGTACAACACGCCCTCGACGGCGATCGTCCTCATCGGCGGGCTCTCGATCTTCGCGCCGCTGTTCGGCGAACAGATGCTGGTCTGGATCGTCAACGCGAGCGGACTCGGCCTCGTCGTCGCCTGGTTCCTCGTCGTCGTCTCGTTCCTCGTCCTCCGGTACCGAGAACCGGGCCTGAACCGCCCGCTGAAGCTCCCGTTCGGCTACGCGTTCGGGGCCGCGGGGCTGGTCCTGACGGCCGGCTTCATCGGTCTCTACCTCCCGGGCGGGCCGTCGGCGCTCGTCTGGCCCTACGAGTGGGCGATCGTCCTCTGCTGGACGCTCCTCGGCGTGGTGCTGTACGGGGTCTCCTCGACGGACTCGGAGATCGAACTGGCCGATCTGGACACGAGCGAACTCGAGTAAGCCCTCGAACGGGACGCCGCCGATCGTCGATTCGGTCACCGCCCGCGGCCGTCCGTCACTCCTCGTCCGCGGTCGACCCGACTACCGTCTCGAGTTCGAAGTCGTTCAGCGGACGCGGTTCGTCCTTGACCGTTTCGACCACGAACTGCGAACTCGTGCGAACGACCTCGTCGATCGCCTCGTACTCGCTGATGAGATCGCGGACCATCTCCCGGCCCGTCAGGTGCGCGATGACGACGAAATCGGTGTCGCCCATCGTGAAATACACCTGATTGACCCCCTCGATGGCGGCGAGTTTCTCCCCGACCTCCTCGTGATACTGCTCGTCGTACTCCGCGATGACCTCCGAGATGACCGTGATCTCCAGCCCCAGCGCCTCGAGGTCGACGTCCAGCAGGTCGTTGGCCACGACGCCCTCGTCCTTGAGCTTCGTGAGCCGGTAGTGGACGGTCGACTTCGGGATGTCGGTGTACTCCGAAATCTCGTCGGGACTCCCCGTCCCGAGTTCCGCCACGGCCTGCAGAATGCGAACGTTTCGCTCGTCCATGTCGGGTGTATTCGCCCACTCCGATAAACAACATTCGAACGCCAGGCGGGCCTCCGGACGAAAGTCGGACGCAGTTCGACCGCCCGTCGCGGCGGCTCGCTCGAGCGCCGTCGCGGGCCCGGCACCGACCCAAATAAGTGTACTATATTCCAAAAACTATATTTTATTAGGACGTGGTCTAGGGCCGTATAGTATGTCCGAACAGAAATCCGAGCGGCCGGCCGGTCGCGAATCGAACGCGGCCGTCGAGTCGGCCTACGACGATCACGTGATGCCGATCTGGAAATCGCTCGATATCCCCGTCAAACGGGCCTCGGGCTGTACGCTCGAGGACGTCGAGGGCAACGAGTACCTCGACGTCTTCGCGGGCATCTCGGTGACGAACGTCGGTCACGGGAACGAGGCCGTCGTCGACGCCGCCAAAGACCAACTCGAGGAGTTCGTCCACGGCTGTTCGTACGTCCACCCGAACGAACCGGTCGCCGACCTCGCCGAGCGGATCGCCGCGGTGACGCCGGGCGACCTCGAGAAGACGTTCTTCTGTAACTCCGGGACCGAGGCCGTCGAGGGCGCGGTCAAGCTCGCTCGGAAGTACACCGGCTCGAAGGAGGTTATCGCCCTCGAGATGGGCTTTCACGGCCGGACGCTGGGCAGTCTCGCGCTGACGGGCAACAAGTCCTACAAGCGAGGGATGGCCCCCACGCTGAACGACGTCGCCCACACCGCGCCGCCGTACGGCTACCGCTGTCCGCGCTGTGACGGCGAGGAGTGCGACGCCAGCTGCGCCGACGAACTCGAGCGGGTCATCGGCTCGCACACGAGCGGCGACCTCGCGGCGGTCGTCGTCGAGCCGGTCATGGGCGAGGCCGGGATCGTCGTCCCGCCGGAGGGGTGGCTCGAGCGGGTCCAGGAGATCGCCCACGACCACGGTGCCTTGCTGATCGTCGACGAGGTCCAGACCGGCTACGGCCGGACCGGCGAGCTGTTCGCGAGCAGCCACTTCGACGTCGAACCCGATATCCTGACCCAGGCCAAGGGGATCGCGAACGGGCTGCCGCTCGGGGCCTTCACCGCCCCCGCGGAGATCGCGGACGCCTTCGAGTCCGGCGACCACCTCTCGACGTTCGGCGGCAACCCGGTCGCCTGCGCCGCCGCGCTGGCGACGATCGACGAACTCCAGGACGGGATCGTCGACGACGCCCGCGAGCGAGGCGAGTGGCTCGCCGACGAACTCGGCGCGCTCGAGGACGAGTACGAGGTCGTCGGCCAGACGCGCGGGCTCGGGCTGATGTGGGGCGTCGAACTCGTCGAGCCGGGGACGACCGGCCCGCAGAACGTCGCGCCGAAACCGGACGCCGAGCTGGCGTCGGCCGTCAGCGACTACCTGCGCGACGAGTCGAACGTCGTGATGGGGGTCGGGGGCTACTACAAGAACGTCATGCGGTTCCAGCCGCCGCTGACCATCTCCCGCGAGCAACTCGAGTACGCCGTCGACGAACTCCGGGCCGCGCTCGAGGCGGCCGCCTGAGCGCGGGCACCGACCGCAATCGCGTGCGGTTCGCGGTGTGAGTGTGGCCCCGGTACTCGCTGCTTCGACGTGATCGGGCCGACACCGTCGCCTATGAATACAGTCCAACGAACGAGCCAGAGATAGATTTATCTGCTACAGAGCAACAGTATTCCATAATTGTGTTCGAAAAAGTTCTGGTGGCGAACCGCGAAGAGATCGCCGTTCGGATCATCCAGTCGTGTAAGGAACTCGGAATCGACGCGGTGGCCGTCTACAGCGACGCGGACGAGGACGCCAAACACGTCCGGCTGGCCGACGAGGCCTACCACATCGGGAGTTCGAAAGCGAAAGAGAGCTACCTGAACCGGGAGGCGCTCCTCGAGGCCGCGCGAGCGGCCGACGCCGACGCGATCCACCCGGGATACGGGTTCCTCGCGGAGAACGAGTCGTTCGCGGCCGCGGTCGAGGACAGCGAGTTCGCGTGGATCGGGCCGCCCAGCGACGTGATGGCCGACTTCGGCGAGAAGACCAAAGCGCGAACGATCATGGCGGACGCGGACGTCCCCATCGTTCCCGGAACGACGGAGCCGGTGACGTCAGCCGAGGAGGTCGAGGCGTTCGCCGAGGAGCACGGCTACCCCGTCGCGATCAAGGCCGACGGCGGCGGCGGCGGTCGCGGACTCAAGATCGTCCACGAGCCCGACGAGATCGAATCGAAACTCCAGGAGGCGATCCGCGAGGGGGACGCGTACTTCGACAACCCCGCCGTCTACCTCGAGCGGTTCCTCGAGAGCCCGCGCCACGTCGAGGTCCAGGTCATCGGCGACGAGCACGGCAACGTCTTGCACCTCGGCGAGCGCGACTGCAGCATCCAGCGGCGGCAGCAGAAACTCGTCGAGGAGTCGCCCTCGCCGGCGCTGGACGAGGACACCCGGGCCGAACTCTGTGAGGCCGCCCGCCGCGGTGTGGCCGCGGCGGACTACGTCAACGCCGGGACCGTCGAGTTCCTCTACGAGGACGGCGAGTTCTACTTCATCGAGGTCAACGCGCGGATCCAGGTCGAACACACCGTGACGGAGGAACTCACCGACATCGACCTGGTCAAGTGGCAGCTTCGAGTCGCCGCCGGCGAGGAACTGCCGGTTTCGCAGGACGAGATCGAACCCCGGGGCGCAGCCATGGAGTTCCGCCTCAACGCGGAGGACCCCGACAACGACTTCACGCCGATTCCGGGGACGCTCTCGACGTACCGACCGCCGCGCGGCATCGGCGTCCGCGTCGACGACGGCGTCGACGAGGGCGACTCGATCGCCCCCTTCTACGACTCGATGTTCGGCAAACTGATCGTCACCGGGCAGGACAGAGAGGAGGTGATCGCCCGCGGGAAGCGCGCGCTCGACGAGACGACGATCGAGGGGATCCCGACCACGATCCCCTTCCACCGACGACTGCTCGAGGACGACGGGTTCGTGGCCAACGAACACACGACGAAGTACGTGGAGCGGGAACTCGTCGACGAATAGCGTCCGGAAAACGAGTGCCGCCCGGTCCGATTCTACGCGAAAACGCGGCCCGCCCGGGTCGATTCTACGCGATTTCCGACAGCGACGCGAGTTCGATCCCGTGGTCGTCGAGGCGGTCGTGGATCGCCTCGAGGATCGCGACGGCGTTCGGATTGTCGCCGTGGATGCAGATGCTGTCGGCGGGGATCGATATCTCCTCGCCGTCGGCCGCCTCGACGACGCCCTCCGTGGCGATCGAGACGAATCGGTCGGCCACGAGTTCGGGGTCGCGGTCCGCGAGTTCCTGTTCGACGATCAGGGAACGGTCGGCCCGGTAATCCAGGTCGACGTACCCCTCGAAGACGGCCCGGAGCCCGTCGACCTCCCGTGCGACCTCGTAGATGTTCATGTCGGTCGCGAGGTAGATCAGGTCCTCGTCGACCTCGAGCATCCCCTCCATGACCGCGCGGGCGTGCTCCGGGCTCTCCGAGAGCATCGAGTACATCGCGCCGTGGGGCTTGACGTGCTGGACGGTGGCTCCGTGTCGGCGCGCGAACGCCGTGAGCGCGCCGAGTTGGTAGACGACGTAATCCCGGACCTCCTCGGGGGTAGCGTCGATCGTCCGCCGGCCGAAGCCCATCCTGTCCGGGAGGCCGGGGTGGACGCCGATTCCGACGTCGTGTTCGGCCGCCAGCTCGACCGTCTCGCGCATGACGTGGGGATCGCCGGCGTGATACCCGCCGGCGATGTTCGCGGACGTGATGTAGGGCATGACCTCGGCGTCGTTCCCCATCGTCCAGTTTCCGAAGCTCTCTCCCATATCGCAGTTGATGTCTATCGCCGTCATGGTGGCCTCCGTCACTCGAGTTCGACGAGCGCCTGATCGGCCTCGATTTCGGCCTCGTTCTCGACGAGGAACTCGCCGACGGTCCCCGAGCGATCGGCCTCGACGTCGTGGAAGTTCTTCATCACTTCGACGAGGCCGATCGTGTCGCCCGCTTCGACCTCGTCCCCCGGCTCGACGAACGGCGGGTCGTCGGGATCCGGTCGTCGGTAGAAAACGCCTGGCATCGGTGACGTGATCGTGGTGGTGTCGGACATGGTGTGTGTTGTGTTGAATTCAGTCTCGAATATAGTTGTTGTTCTAATCGACGTTCCGTCTCTTTCGGTTTCGTTGGATCTCAATTGCCGCCGTCGATTGCCGCTCGGATCGCGTCGAGGCGCTCGTTGCGTTCCTTCCGGGCGGCGATCGCCGCCTCGACATCGACGGGCTCGAAGTAGACCGAATCGTGGGTCTGGCGCTGCGCGAGCAGGCCGCGGTCGGCGCTGATGACGGTGCCGACGGTCGCGTACCCCCCGCCCGTGACCGCGTCCTGCATGAGGACGATCGGCTTGTTCGGCACCTGGATCGAGCCGATGGGGTAGCCGAGGTCGACGACGTTGGACGGATCGGTCCCGGCCCCGAACGGCTGCTCGCGCTCTACGAACTCGAGGTCGGGTCCCTCGAGCCTGTAGCCGACGCGGTCGGCCTCGGACGAGACGGTCCACTCGGCGTCACAGAGCGTCTCCTTCGCCTCCTCGGTCAGTCGGTAGTCCGCCAGGCCGAGGACGACGCGAACGGTCTCCTCGTCCGCGTACTCGGGGACGTACTCGTCGTCGACTCGCGTTCCGACGAGCTCGTCGCCGCCGGTCGACTCGCCGATCGAGAGTTCGTCGCCCGCCTCGAGGGCGCGGCCCTCGTGACCGCCGATGCCGACGAGAGTGTACGTCGATCCGCTCCCCATCACCTCCGGGACGTCGATACCGCCGGCCACCGCGAGGTACGCGCGCGCCCCCTCGGTCGCGAACGAGAACTCGAGTTCGTCGCCGGTGTCGACGGCGACGGTCTCCCACGTGCCGATGGGATCGCCGTTGAGACTCGGCGACATGTCCGCGCCGGTGATCGCGATGACAGCGTCCTCCCGGAACGTCGCCGTGATTCCCTGGTAGGTCATCTCGATCGTCGCGGCGTCGGCGTCGTTCCCCACGAGGTAGTTCGCGACCTCGTGGGCGTACCCGTCCATCGCGCCCGACGGCGGCATGCCGATGTGGTAGTGGCCGAAGCGTCCCTGATCCTGTACCGTGCTCGCGATTCCGCCCGCCTCGATTTCGATCATTCTAGTCCCTCCACGAGCTGCTCGTTGTACTCGAACGGCGATTCGAAGAAGTCGTCCGGCGAGAAGCTCACCTCCTCGTACTCGTACTCGTAGGTGCCGGCTTCGACCGCGTCGCGGATCTCGTCGTACTCCTCGCGGTCGATCCGTCTGTAGTTCAAGATGTCTCCGGGGTTCGGGAACACCATCGAATCGCGGAAGTCGGGCAGCGTCTGGTCGGTGTCGAGTACTTCGATCGGCGTTCGGCCGTACAGCTGGTAGCCGCCGGCCCCCTGTACCGGGTAGATGACCGAGAACGCGCCGCCGAAGCCGACCGCGCGTCCGGGCGTGTCGGTCCGGGGTTCGACGTACTTCGGGACCTCCAGCTGCTGGCTGCGCGGCACCATCTGGAAACACCAGGGCAGGCCCGGAACGAACCCGACCATCGTCACCATGTGCGGCGCACCGACGAACGCGTCGATGAACGATTCGACGCCGTCGAACCCGTTGAGCTGCGCCGAGTACTCGAGGTCCGTCGCGTCCGGATCCTGGTGTCGTTCCCGGAACTCCATGAGCGTCTCGTGCGTCCACGGGTCTTCGAACAGGACGGGAACGTCGACGACCCGCGTCTCCCACTCGTAGTCCTCGATGTCGATCTCCGCTTCGATCGCTTTCAGCTCGTCGATCAGCTCGTCCGGGTGGATCACTTCCGGATCGATCCGGAGCATGTAGGACGCGTTGGCGGGACAGTTCTCGACGACCCCGTCGATGTCTCGCTCGGCGACCTGCTGGGTGATCGCCATCGCCTTGAAGTTGGCCGTGAAGCTCATCTCCTCGGCGAGCTCGACGAACACGTGATCGTCGCCCCCGTACTCGTATCTCGGTTCGGGCAGTTCGACAGGTGTGATTCGTTCGTCGTCCATGCCGTGTGACGGGATTCCGGGTGTAGCTACGAATAGATATTGGTGAATAACCGACCTCGTACCGCCGCGTCGAACACTGTTCAATAAAATCGACATAATGAAACGGCGTCCGACGGATCGGATCCCGCCCGAGAACTCGCGAGCGGGCAACGCCGCTATCGGCGACCGCCGACGTGCGTCGGGTTACCGCGCTCGCCCGACCCCGCCGTCGATCGGCTCCTCGGAAAGCGATCCGTCGACTCGAGCGAACTCCGTACACCCGCACTGGCAGCCGTCGCGTCGGCCGATCGGTCGGAGCGTCTCGTCGTCGAACTCGAGCGCGGCGTAGAGCGACCCACACCCCTCGCACGCGGCGATCGTCCGTCGGTCCGTAGCGGTGTCGTCGTCCATCTCCGGGTGACCGTCGTAGAACCGCCGGTAAATAGCTCCCGCGAGGAGTCGAGCGACACGAGCGCCGTTACTCCGCGCGTGACAACGGCGGAGAGGCCGCAGCGACGGTCCGGACCGGCTACTCGGTGAACGCACGTGCCTCGGCGGGCACGTGCCGGCCGACCGCTTTTCCGGCGGGTAGCGATACCCCCTCGTATGAGCGACGGCGGACCGAACAGCGACCGCGCGGAGGACCGCATCGGACAGCGAAAATCCGAGGTGGCCGATCACACCGAATCGATCCTCGACGACGTCGAACGCGACCTCGGCGACCTCGAGTATCCGGTCACCAGCGAGGAGCTGGCGACGGAGTACGCCGACGAGCCGATCGACATGCCCAACGAGACGGAGTCGCTGGGGAGCGTCTTCGATCGACTGGTCGGCGAGCAGTTCGACTCGCCGGCGGAGGTGCGGGAGGCGGCCTACGGCGAGATCACCGGCGAGGCGGGCAGCCCGAACGAGGCCAACCCCGAGCGCGACCTCGGGGAACTGGACGAGGGCGAAGGGGACTCGATCGACGAGAGCGGCGGGACGGGTTATTGACCCGGCAGCGGGCTCGAGTCGCCGATCACCGGCCGGTCTCCGGACGGGCGTGCCGTCGGTCGGATCGTGATAGCAGAACGGATTTACGTTCGCGTCACCTGTTTTCGTCTATGGATTACGAATCGAGCCTCGACCGAGCGATGGAGGACGTCCCCGACATCGGGGGCGACGAACAGCGGCTGCAGATCCCCGATCCCGAGCCACAGAAAGACGGCGCGTTCACCCGCTTTACGAACTTAGACGAGATCGCGGACGTCCTCTCGCGGGAGACCGAACACCTCCACCGGTTCATCCAGCGCGAACTCGGCACCAGCGGCAAACTCGAGAACGGCCGCGGCCGGTACAACGGCACGTTCTCCCAGAAGGACTTCGACGCGGCGATCGACGCCTACGTCGACGAGTACGTCCTCTGTTCGGAGTGTGGGCTGCCCGACACCCGCCTCGTCCGCGAGGACCGCACGCCGATGCTGCGGTGTGACGCCTGCGGCGCGTTCCGACCCGTCACCAAGCGCTCGACGGCCAGCCAGCAGCAACAACAGCAGGAGGCCGTCGAGGAGGGCAAGACCTACACCGTCGAGATCACCGGCACCGGTCGAAAGGGCGACGGCGTCGCGGAGAAAGGCGAGTACACCATCTTCGTCCCCGGCGCGGACGAGGGCGACGTCGTCGACATCTACATCAAGAACATCTCGGGCAACCTCGCGTTCGCCCGTCTCGACTGAGTCCCCGTTTCGGCGTCGTCGCGTTTTCGGTGGCCGCGGCGGTATCGGGATATCCGAACCCGTCCGACCGCACCCGCCGTCGGGAGACCGCGAAATTAAAGTCAGTTTGTTCTAGTCACACCATCGTGGGAGTATCGTTCGACCTCTTCGGGACGCTGGTGGACGCCGATCGACCGGCCGATCCGGCCGCTGCGGTCGCGGCCGAACTCGAGAAGCGGGGCGTCCGGGTGCCCGACGACTGGGCCGACGCCTACGCGGAGCCACACGTCGACGCGCCCGAGGGCGCGGAGGTGCCGCTGCCGGCCCACGTCTCCCGGGCGCTCGCGAGCCGCGGCGTCGACTACGAGGGCAACGCGGCCAGGCGGGCCGTCGTCGCGGCGTTCGATCCGGACGTCGAGACCAGACCGGGCGCGCTCGAGGCGGTCGCGGCCGCCCGCGATCGCGGCCCCGTCGCGATCTGCTCGAACTGCAGCGTGCCGGAACTCGTCGGCCGCACCCTCGTCCGCTCGGCGTTCGAGCGCGACGACTTCGACGCCGTCGTCTCGAGCGTGGGCTGTGGCTGGCGCAAACCCGCCCCCGAAATCTTCGAACTGACCGCCGAGGAACTCGGCGTCGCGCCCGCCGACCTCGTCCACGTCGGTGACGACCCCCGGACCGACGGCGGGATCGAGGCCGTCGGCGGCACGGCGCTGCTCCTCGAGGAACTGCCCCTCGCGGCGGTCCCCGACCGACTGGCCGCGTCGTCGGCCGACGAACGCAGCAGTAATGACTGAGCGCTCCCCCACTCCGACCGGCATGGAGGCGACGCCGACGTGCTGACGACGCTCGCGGTCCTCGGACTGGCGTTCAGCCTGGACCTGCTGGTCGGCGAACCGCCGACGGCCGTCCATCCGGTGGCCTGGTTCGGCCGGCTCGTCGACGCGGTGGACCGTGACTGGGCCGACGGCGACCGAGGACAGCGCCTCGTCGGCGTCGCCGTCGCCGGCCTCGCGCCGCTGGTCCCCGCCGCCGTCGCCGGCGGACTCGTGCTCGCGGCGACGCCGCTGCATCCGATGGCCGGCCCCGTCGCCGCCGCGCTCGCGCTCTTCCTGACGACCAGCCTGCGCTCGCTGCTCGAGCTGACCGAGGAAGTCGTGGCGGCGACCGACGGGGACCCCGACCGGGCCCGCGAGCGGGTCCGCGGACTGGTCGGCCGGGACACGGCGGACCTCTCGCCGGCCGGCATCCGCAGCGCGGCCGTCGAGAGCGCGGCCGAGAACCTCGCCGACGGACTGGTGGCAGCGCTGGTCCCCTTCGCCGTCCTCGCGCCGGTCTCGCTGCCGGCCGCCGCGGCGGCCGCCGCCTGGGTCAAGGGCGTCAACACCCTCGACTCGATGCTTGGCTACCCGTCGAAGCCGATCGGCACCGCCAGCGCCCGGCTGGACGACCTCGTCATGTTCCTCCCCGCCCGGATCGCGGCCGCCTCGATCGCCGTCGCCGCGGCCGATCCGCCCGCGCTCGTCCGCGCTCGAGCGTGGGCTCGAACCCCGCCCTCGCCCAACTCCGGCTGGCCGATGGCGACGCTTTCCTGCGCGCTCGGCGTTCGCCTCGAGAAGGTCGGCGTCTACGCGCTCAACCCCGACGCCGACCTCCCGACGCTGGCCGACGGCGAGCGGGCCGTCGCCGTCGTCGGTCGTGCGGCCGTCGTCTCGATCGCTCTCGCGGTCGCGCTGGCGGTCGTCGTCGCGACCGTCTCGACGCCGTTCGTCCCCGAACTCGAGCCGCTGCGCGTGGTACTGACGATCGACGACGCCGTCCCGGCGGAGGTGATCGGATGGGCCTGATCGGCCGCTGGATCGGCGCCGTCCGCGGCGGGTTGGGCTTTCTGACCCGGCTGCCCGTCGGCTACCGCGACGGGGACTGGACGGCCTTTCGGACGACGCCGGCGGCGTTCCCGGTCGTCGGCCTCGCTGCCGGGTCGCTGGCGGCGCTGCCGCTGCTGGCCGTCGGGACGCTCGCGTCGCCGACCGTCGCGGTCGGCTACCTGCTCTCGGTCTACGCCGTGACCGGCGTCAACCACCTCGACGGGGTCGCGGACCTGGGCGACGCCCTGGTCGTCCACGGCGACGCCGACCGCCGCCGCGAGGTCCTGAAGGACACGACGACGGGCGTCGGCGCGCTGCTCGCGGTCGCGATCGCGATCGCGGCGCTGGCGCTCGGCGGTCTCGGGCTGGCCGGCCTCCCGCTTCGGGCGGCGGTCGGCGTCGCGGTCGGTGCCGAGATCGGTACGAAGTCCGGAATGGCCGCGATGGCCTGTTTCGGCCGCGCGGCGTACGACGGGATAGGCAAGGGGTTCACCGACGCGGCAGCGCCGAGGTCGTTCCTGCTGCCCCTCGTGATCGCCGTCGCCGCGGCCGCCGGCGTCGGCACCGCGCTCGCTCGGCCGCTCCCCGTCGGGGTCGCGCTGGCCGGTGCCGTCGTCGGCATCGCGCTCCCGTGGTACTGGGCCGACCGCCACCTCGGCGGAATCAACGGCGATATCTTCGGCGCGGCCAACGAGATCGGCCGCGTCGCCGGCGTCCACCTGGGGGTGATCGCGTGGACGCTCTCGTGATGTGCGGCGGGAAGGGGACCCGTCTCGAGAGTGCCCACGAGAAGCCCCTGCACCCGATCGCGGGGACCGCGATGATCGATCGCGTCCTGTCGGCGCTCGGCGAGAGCCGGGTCGGGACGGTGTACGCCGCGGTCTCGCCGAACGCGCCCGAAACGCGACGGCATCTCGAGGACCGCGACGGCGTCCGGACGATCGAGACGGCCGGCGACGGCTACGTGGCCGACCTGACGGCCGTCCTCGAGCGGCCCGACCTCGAACCCCCCGTCCTGACCGTCGCCGCCGACCTGCCGCTGCTCGCGGCCCCGGTCGTCGACCGAATCCTCGCGGCCCGCGGCGACCGCGACGGCTCTCGGACCGTCTGCGTCCCCGTAGCGCTCAAGCGCCGACTGGGCGTCAGCGTCGACTCGCGGCTCGAGCCCGACGCCCACCTCGCGCCGACCGGGGTCAACGTGGTCGGCGCAACTGACGATTCACCATCCATGACCGACGTCTACTACGATCCACGACTCGCAGTGAACGTGAACCGACGCGAAGACGCACGGCTCGCGGCCGATCGGCTGCGGACCCGAGACGGGGAGGACCGCTGATCATGCGCGTCGTCCTTCCCGCCGGAACGACCGAGACGGCGCTGATCGACGGCATCAGCGCCGCCGGAGCGGCCCCGGAGCTGATGGAACACACCCCCTCCGCGGACGTCGAGATCCTCGAGCACGGCGAGCCGGTGATGTCGCCGGTGACGCCGGTGAGCCCGAACGGCTGTCCGACGCCCGCGGCCGTGACCCGCGCCGTTCGCGAGGTGATCGACTTCGACGTCTCCGTCGTCGACGCGGGGCTCGTCCAGCCGACGGCCGCACCGACGGTCGGTCTCGGCGTCGACCCCGGGACCGACGTCCGCGAGTCGGTCGCCGTCCCGGACGCGGACGCGGTCTTCGACCGGGCCTACGACTACGGCGCGAGCCTCCCCGACGACGAACTCGTGGTCGGCGAGACGGTCCCCGGCGGGACGACGACCGCGCTGGGCGTCCTCACCGCGCTCGGCGAGCCGACCGCCGTCTCCTCGTCGCTTCCCGAGAACCCGATCGAGCGCAAGCGCCGCGTGGTCGACGAGGCCCTGGCCGCGAGCGACCTCGAGCCCGGCGGCTGCGAGGGCGCGCCGCTCGAGGCGATCGAAGCCGTCGGCGACCCCGTCCAGCCGACGGTGGCCGGGATCGCCGCCGGCGCGCTCGAGTCCGGCACCGACGTGACGCTGGCCGGCGGCACCCAGATGGTCGCCGTCGCGGCTATCCTGCGCCACGCCGGGATCGACGCCCCGCTGTCGATCGCGACCACGTCGTTCGTGGCCGACGAGCAGGGCGACCGGCTCGAGGCGGCCTGCGAGCGCGTCGACGCCGACCTCACCGTCACCGACCCCGGCTTCGACGGGCGCGACCACGTCGCGATGGAACGCTACTGCGCCGGCGAGGCCAAGGAGGGCGTCGCCATGGGCGGGGCGCTTTCGCTGGTTCCCGACGGCGAACTGGGCGCGGTCAGGGACCGCCTCGAGGCGGTCTGTGCCCGACTCGGGATCGACGGCGAAGGCGACGCGGGCGACGAATCGGCGGCCGGGGACGCCGCGGAGGCGGGTGGCCCACCGGAGGAGTCCCGTGGATCCTGACGCGATCCGACGCGGGGGACGGGTCCTCCACGGCGGCGAGACCGATCGGGACCTGCTCGACTTCTCGGCCAACACCAACCCCCGGACCCCCGACGGCGTCGAGGACGTGTACGAGGCCGCGCTCGCGGAGTCCCGGCGCTATCCGGACGACGGCTGTCCGGACTTCCGGGCCGCTGCAGGCGAGTTCGTCGGCTGCGATCCCGAACGGGTGATCCCGACTCCCGGCGGGCTCGCCGCGATCCGACTGGCGATGGAAACCGTCCTCGAGCCGGGCGACGAGGCGCTGGTGCCGTACCCGAGCTTCGGCGAGTACGCCCGCGAAGTCCGGCTGCAGGGGGCCGCGCCGCGGTTCGTCCGCTACGACGACCTCGCCGAGCTCGGACCGACCACCCTCGAGCCGTGCGCGCTGGCGGTCGTCTGTACGCCGAACAACCCGACCGGCGACGCCGTCGGTTCGGACGCCCTCGAATCGTTCGCGGCCCGCTGTGCCGCGGCCGACACGACGCTGCTCGTCGACGAGGCGTTCCTCGGGTTCACCGATCTGGAGTCGACGACCGGACTCGACCGCGAGAACGTCGTCGTCGCGCGCTCGCTCACCAAGCTCTTCGGCCTGCCGGGGCTGCGAGCCGGCTTCGCCGTGGCGAGCGGCGACCGACGCGACGCGCTCGAGACCGCCCGCCGGTCGTGGTCGCTCGGGACGCCGGCGGCTCGAGTCGGCGCCCACTGCCTCCGACGGGAGGAGTTCGTCCGCGAGACGCGCGAGCGGGTCGCGAGCGAGCGCGAACGGCTGCGCGAGGCCCTCGGAGAGCGATTCGACGTTCGTCCCTCCGACGCCCCCTATCTGCTGTGTGACGTCGGCGACCGCGACGTGGCGACGGTGATCGCCGACGCGCGGGCCGCCGGCGTCGCCGTCCGCGACGCGACGACGTTCCGCGGGCTGGATTCGCACGTCCGCGTCGCCGTCAAGGACCGCGCGGCGAACGACCGACTGCTCGCGGCGCTCGGCGTTTGCGACGCCGACGAGGGTGGCGGCGGCTGACGATGTCAGACCCCGACCCGGCCTACGATGCGATCCGGCGGGACGGCGTCCTCCGGGTCGACCGCCCCGACACCGAGTGGCTCTCGACCGGGCCGAACGGCGGGCGTCGGACGGCCGATCACGCCTACAACCTCTCGGTGCCCGAAGGGTGGGAACGGACGGACCTGGCGACCTACGTCGAGGAACGCCTCGAGCGGGCGGGGTTCGATCCGCCGGGTGCGACGCGCCGCGGGCCGGCCCTCCTGACCGGCGTCGCCGTCGACGACGCACGCGGCGCCTGCCGGGGACCGGTCACGGTCTACGCGACCGCCGGGGTGTCGAACCCGGCCGCGTTGCCGATATCGCCGCACCCAGACGGCGATCGAGACGTGGGGGCCGATCCCGGCCAGGTCCGGGGAACTGTCAACCTCGTCGTCGGCGCGACGCGGGCGCTCGCGCCGGGCGCGCTCGAGAACCTGATCGCCGTCGCCGCGGAGGCCAAGGCCGCGACGCTGCTCTCCGAGACCGGGTTTCCGGGGACCACGACAGACGCGATCGTCGTCGGCCACGACCCCGAGGGGCGGCCGGCCGAGTTCTCCGGCAGCGGGACCGCAGTCGGCGCGGCGACCCGCGCCTGCGTCCGGGACGCCGTCCGGGCGTCGCTCCGGGCCCACTACGACGACCGCGACTCGGAGGTTCCCGAATCGGTCGCCGACGCTCCTTACGGCGTCTCCACCGACGACCGCGCCGAAGTCTTTCAGCCCCGACTCGAGTGAGCCCCTCGCGTCCGTGCCCGGGTGACCCGAACCCGACAGTTAACCCGCCTCGAGCCCAACCGTCTGCCGATGGACGATCCGTCAGGGACCGACGACGGGCCGGGCGAGGGCGATCCGGGGGCGATCCGGTCGATCGCGCTGTCGCCGGAGGACGCCGTCGACGCCTACGTCTACGGGCGGGAGAACCCCGGCGACGCCGTCCTCCGGGTCACGCCGCCGTTTCACGGCCGGATGCGGGCCCGGATTCACGTCTACCGCCGTGACGACACCGAACTGACCGGCGCCGTCCACCTCTCGCCGGCCGCCGTCATCGCTGACGACGTCGTCGCCGACTACCCCGACCTCGAGTCGACGCTCGCCGGCGCGGACGCCGACGAGGCCGACCGACTCCGCGAGCGACACGCCGAATCAGTCGAGGCGTGGCGAGAGCGCGCCCGCGAGGCGATCGTCGAGACGGTCGCGATCGAAACCGACGACGGAACGAACCGGGTCGACGTCAAGACGCTCGGGTAACGCGGTGCGGGTCCGTCGGCGTCGCGCCGAATCGAGACGCGGCGTCTCCACTCGAGGGGCGCTCCGTCCCGCACTTTCACTTTCACTCCGGACGGGTCGGTTTGATACACACTCGGTCTAATTGAGAGGTATGCAACTGACACTCGAGCGGACCGACGACCGGGCCGAGGGGAAGCGCAGCGAGGCCGACGACGCCGTCACCGCGGCCGCGGACCCGACCGGCCGGCAGCGACGCCGCATCGACGTCACCGACCTCCACGCGGCGGGCCTCGAGGAGTTCGTCCGGACGAACGTCGACACCGACGCCGTCTCGCTCGAACACCGCGGCGGCCGGACCTACCTGCTGCTCGAGGACTGAGCCCGCGCGGAGTCGAGACTCGTCGCCGCTCGAGCGGTGCGATCGCTATTACAATGGGCCGACTGCGTCCACTCCGTACGAAAAAAGCGCCGTTCGGGTACCGCTCCATCCGACTTGGTCGAAAGGGGCCCGCTCAGAGGCGCTGCAGTCGAACCTCGTCGTCGGAGATCGACTCGACGTGGTCGTCGTCGAGCGGGTAGGTGTCCTCGTTGCTGTCGCCCCAGCCGAGTTTCGATTTGATCGAGTCGGTCATTCCCGGGTCGGGATCGACGTGGGCGGTCCCGCCGCTGACCGATTTGATCATGCCGATCTCGTCGCCGTTGGCATTGACGACTCGTTTCCCCTCGTCGTCGTCGCTGAAGTTCGCGGACATGCACGTTCCCCTCCGCCGCGCGCGGCGGTATAGACCGACCCTGCACCTGCCCGGCGATCGCGGTCGGCTTTTCGGCGGGCGATTTCGTCGCTCGAGTCGTCCCCGATCGATCAGAACCGCTGTAGCCGGACCTCGTCGGCGGTGATCTCCTCGACGTGGTCCTCGTCGAGCTGGAATCGCTCCATGCCGTCGGCGACGTCGCGGTCCCGGCGGAGCCGCGACTTGATCGAGTCGGCCATCCCGGATCCGGGGTCGACGTACGCGACGCCGGCGTCGACGTCGTCCACGACGCCAATCTGCGTGCCGTTCGTGTCGACCACGCGCTTGCCTTCGTCGTCGACCGTCAGGGTGGCGCACATACCCGCCGGTTGGGCGGGCCCGCGGGAATACGTCCGCCCGACATGTGCGTGGGCTCGAGTCGCGGGGCGAGACGCGGCAGCCTCGACCTGCCGGGCCGCGGACGGGCCGGTCGACCCGAACCAGTTCGCGACGGAACCGGTACGACTAATCGGCAGGAACCGAGACCGCCGGTAATGAAGCTCGCGCGGATCGCGACCGACGACGGACCGGTGTCGGGACGGTACGAGGACGGCGTCGTGCACGCCGAGGACGGCGTCTACGAGGTGGGAACGGACGCCGACTTCCTGCCGCCCTGCGATCCCTCGGCGCTGTACTGCGTCGGCCGGAACTTCGCGGCGACGATCGACCAGATGGAGTACGAACGCCCCGACGAGCCGGACTTCTTCATCAAGCCGCCGGCGTCGCTGGTCGGCCACCGGGACCCGGTGCCGTACCCGTCGTTCAGCGACGAGGTGACCTACGCCGGCGAACTCGCGGCCGTCATCGACGAACCCTGCCGGAACCTCTCCGAGGACGAGGTCCCCGAGGTCGTCCGTGGCTACACGATCATGAACGATATGGACGCGCTCGATCAGGGCGAGCGCACGCCGCGGAAGGCCTTCGACGCTTCCGGCCCGCTGGGTCCGTGGCTCGAAACCGCCGTCGACCCGACCGGAATCGACATGTACACCGACGTGGCCGGCGAGCGCCGTCAGGAGGCGAACACCGAACTGATGCTGTTCGACCCCTACGAGATCATCTCGCACCTCTCCGAGCGGGTCACCTTCCGGCCCGGCGACGTGGTCTCGTTCGGCAGCCCCGCCAATCCCGGCCTCGTCGAACCCGGCGACGCCGTCGAGATCACCTACGAGGGCGTCGGCACGCTCCGCAACACCGTCGTCGACGCGAGCGAGCGCGAGACCCTGCCGCTCGAGGCGGAAACGGTCCGCGCATAGACGGCTTCGGTTGGGACGTGCGACAGCACTTCCACCAATCCACCGCCGGGCGGGACTTTCGAGGGAGTCGCGGTACGAGGAGAGAACGCGGGTAGAAAGGCACTTCACGCCGACCGTCCACCGACGACACGTGAGCGCCGACACCCGACGCGTCGAGGTCTACCCCGGCCGCGAGGTCGTCGTCGAGTTCGACCCCGACCTCACCTTCGAGTGCGTCGACGACTGCACGTGGTGCTGTCACCACGGCGTCTTGCTGTACGATCGGGACCTCCTCGAGCTGGCCCAGCGGGCGAACCTCGCCGAGACGACGACCGACTTCCGCGGCGAGAAGTTCGTCACCCGCGAAGATAAGGACCGCGAGGACCACGTCGCCGAGGACGACCACGCCTGCGCTTTCCTGCGCGAGGACGGCCTCTGTACGCTCCACCTCGAGGAGGACTGGAAGCCCACCCGGTGTTCGGTCTTTCCGCTGGCCGTCCGGCTCGAGGACGGCGACCTCCACGTCGATATCAGGGACTCGGCCCACGACCACTGCGACGGGTTAAACGTCAGCGAGCGGTCGGTCATCGACAACCTCGAGGCGTTCCTCCCGGAGGTGCTGTGGGAACTCGAGAACCCGGATTCGGACCGGGAGCTCTAGTCGCGGCGCTGGCCGAAACCGCCGAGCGGCGACGACCGATCGGGTATCTACGGCCCGTGACTGATAACTAGTCGAACAGTATCGTGGGGGGAGCTACCACGTCTCTCCAAGCGTTTAAAAGGCTGCCGCACGTAGTTAAGCTGTGACAGAAGACTCCGGGCGACGGAACCTCCGTATGCCCAACAGCGACGAAGTATTCGCCGTCGTAACCGAACACCTCGGTGGCAACCACGTCCAACTGCGGTGTGAAGACGGCAAGGAACGGCTCGGCCGCATCCCCGGGCGCATGAAATACCGCACCTGGATCGAGCAAGACGACATCGTCGTCGCCGAGCCGTGGGACTGGCAAGACGAGAAGGCCACCATCGAGTGGCGCTACACCGGCCAGGACGCGGATCAACTGCGTCGCGAAGGCCACATCGATTGATCCACGCGACCGGGTCCGACAACTACTAGCTTTCTCTCGAGACGACGCCCCTAGCGGCCGCGCTCTACTGCACTCCGAAAAGTCGGACGACGAGGCCGAACTGCGTTAACAGAAGTACACCCAGTAGGTGTGGCCTCGCGAACAGGTGACCGTCGCGTGGTCGCCGAACGCCGCGACCGATCGCCGCACTTTCACGTCCGCCTCCGCATCGGGGAGAGAAATCCGCTCGTTCTCCCCACAGTGCGGGCAGCCGACCGTTTCCGTCGCGATTGCTTGCATCTTCGTTCCCCGTGGTATCATACGGCACAGAGCGGCATAACTGTTCGTCGCGGTCCGACCGTCAGGGGTCGCCTCGTAACGGGGCGAAACCGATCCAACGGGCGCCGCTGCCCGTTACCTGTCAGTCCGTGCCTCGACGCGCATTTCGACGTACCGATCCGCCCACGTCCGAACGTGGCGCTCGACGGACTCGCGGACGGTCGAGATGAGTCCGTCCGTCGGGGCGCGATCGACGCGGTCGGCTTCGTCCTCGAGTGCGGACTGCTCGCCCGACTTCCGTGGCCCTTCTGGAAAACTCATCGTGCTAGTAGGTAGCATGCCCGATGTAATAAAGATTGAGGATGTTTCGATCGAGCGGGAGACCGCGGAAGCTATCACGGGTCTCCGCTCCCACTTCGCCGATCCCATACGAACGCTTCACATGGACAGGACAGACGAAAATACTCTTGTTTCGAACCTCCGATAGCAGCGCTCACGGCTCAATGACCGATACGTCATCGTCGCCGAGCGTCCAGAAGACGCTGCTCAAGTATCAACACGTGGTCGTGTTTCTCGCACCGCTTTCGTTCATCCTCGGCGTCTACTTCTTCGCGCCGACCCCGGCCGACGCCGGGACCGGCTACTGGCTCGAGTACTGGTGGCTGTTCGTCGCGTTTCTCATCGGCGCGACCATCGTCAACACCGTGGGAATCAGCGGTTCCGCGCTGTTCGTTCCCTTCCTCATCTTCGTCTTCCCGCTGGTCGCGTATCCGCTCGAGCCGAACACGCTGGTGAAGATCGGCCTCATCAGCGAGTCGTTCGGCCTCTCGAGTTCCGCGCTGGCGTTTATCCAGTACGGGCTGGTCGATCGACGGCTCGGGACGGCGCTGGTCCTCGGTGGCGTTCCGTTCGTCGTCGCCGGTGCCCTGCTGTCCTTTGTCATCCCGGAGCCGCTGTTTCACGCCCTGCTCGGGATCGCGCTTCTGGCCGCGGCGTACCTCCTGCTCAAGGCAAACCTCAGTCACGAGGAGCCCGGCGGTGGCGGCGGTGGGGAGGCGGTCGCGGCCGACGGCGGAACCGCCGAGTTGCCAAACGACGCGAACAAACTCGGTCCCGCAGGAGTCGAAACGGACGATGCGGGGACCGTGACGCGGGTCGACCGCGACGGCAACGACTACCGATACTCCCGGAGCGGCTACCTCGAGCGGTTCGCCAACTACAGCGTCGGCGGCGTCTTTCAGGGGCTCGCCGGGTTCGGGATCGGCGAACTGGGTATCATCTCGATGCTTCGAACGGACGTCCCCGTTCGCGTCGCGATCGGGACCAACCACGTCGTCGTCGCGACGACGGCCGTGCTGGCCTCGGTCGTTCACGTCTTCGGCGGCGGGCTCGTTCCCGGCGGTCACACGATGAACCTCGCCTCGACGCCGTGGAACATGGTCGTCTGGACGGTGCCGGCGACGACCCTCGGCGGCCAGGTCGCCCCCTACGTCTCGGCGACGCTCGATACGAGTACGATCAAGAAAGGCGTCGGTGGCCTGTTCGCGATCATCGCCGTCGCACTGTTCCTGATGGCCTCCGGCGGGTTCTGAGCGGGGCGCTCGCTACTCGCCTCGAAGGCAGAGAGCGATCTCGGACTGCCGACCGATTCGCCGTGTCACCGCGTCGCCCCCTTCCACTCGCGGAGCCCGACGATCTCCCCGTCGAGCGTCGCCGGGTCCGCCTCCGTCGCCGCCCAGACGAACATCGGGGCCACCGACGCCGGATCGCGGCCGGTCCCGCCCGAGAGCTCCGTCGCGACGGTGCCCGGGTCCAGACAGCCGACGACGTACTCGGTGTCGGCGGCGAAGCCGCGGGCGACGGCCTCGGCCGTCGCCTTCGAGATCGCGTAGGAGCCGTACCCCGCGTGCCCGTCTCGAGCGACCGCCCCCGTCGGCACGAGGACCCGCGCGCCGTCGTTCAGATGCGGCAGCGACTCGCGGATCGTCGCGTACGCGCCGCGGCCGTTCGTCCGCCAGTGATCGTCGAACGCCGCGTACGACTCGTCGTCCGTCGGCGTCCGCCCGGGCTCGCCGTGATAGACCCCCGCCGCGGGAACGACGACGTCGATCCCGCCCGCGTCGCCGGCCCGCGCGGCGGTCTCGGTCAGCCGTTCCACGTCGTACTCGTCCCGGACGTCGGTCCGGTGACCGTCGGCGGTCGCGCCCGCGCGCTCGAGTTCGTCGACGGTCGCTGCGACGTCCGCTTGGTCTCGAGCGCCGACGACGACGGTCGCTCCCTCGGTCGCGAACGCCTCGGCGACGGCACGACCGATACCGCGGGTGCCGCCGGTCACGACGGCTGTCGTTTCGTCCATACCGTGCGTACGGGATCGAGCAACAGGAATCCCCGGGACGGCCGCGACGCAGATCCGGCACGCCGCTCCCGACACCGCGACCCTCCCCGATAATCGATCGAATTCCCTACCTATGTGTGACCCACGCTTAAGACGGGTCGGACACTCATGTCGACCATGAAATCGCTGGCCGGTGAGTCGGTCGTCGTGATCGGGAGCGGGATCGGCGGGCTCTCGACGGCCTGTTACCTCGCCGACGCGGGCGCCGACGTGCGCGTCATCGAGAAGAACGAGCAGCTCGGCGGCCGGGCGAGCCGCCTCGAGAAGGACGGGTTCCGGTTCGACATGGGGCCCTCGTGGTACCTGATGCCCGACGTCTTCGAGCGCTTTTTCGGCGACTTCGGCCGGACGCCCGGCGACTACTACGACCTCGAACACCTCGATCCCCACTACCGGATCTTCTTCAAGGACGGGGACCGGGTCGACGTGACGCCCGATCTCGAGCGGACGAAGGCCGTCTTCGAGGAGTACGAGCGGGGCGCGGGTGAGGCCTTAGAGCGCTACCTCGAGAAGTCGAAGGAGAACTACGAGGTCGGGATGGAACACTTCGTCTACGAGGACCGGACGCGGCTGCGGGACTACCTCGACCTCGACGTCGCCCGCCAGGCCCGCGGGCTCTCGCTTTTGGGTTCGATGCAGGGCCACGTCGAGGACTACTTCGAGCACCCGAAGCTCCAGCAGATCATGCAGTACACGCTGGTGTTTCTGGGTGGCTCGCCGACCAACACCCCGGCGCTGTACAACCTGATGAGCCACGTCGATTTCAACCTCGGCGTCTGGTACCCCGACGGCGGGATCGGCGCGGTCATCGACGGGGTCGTCGACCTTGGCCGGGAACTCGGCGTCGAGTACGAGACTGACCGCCCGGCGACGGAGATCAAGGGCCGCACGGGTGGGTTCGAGGTCGAGACCGCGACGGGGCCGATCCCGGCGGATCTGGTCGTCAGCAACGCCGACTACGCCCACACCGAACAGGAGTTGCTCACCCCCGAGCGGCGCGGCTACGACGCCGACTACTGGGAGGAACGGACCTACGCACCCTCCGCGTTCCTGCTCTATCTGGGCGTCGAGGGTGACGTCGACGAACTGGCCCACCACACGCTCGTCCTGCCGACCGACTGGAACGAGCACTTCGAGCAGATCTTCGACGATCCGCAGTGGCCCGACGACCCCGCCTACTACCTCTGTGTCCCCTCGGAGACCGACGACGCGGTCGCGCCCGACGGCCACAGCGCCCTGTTCGTCCTCGTCCCGATCGCGCCCGGCCTCGAGGACACGCCCGAGATCCGCGACGAGTACCGCGACCGGGTCCTCGACGACATCGCCGCGAACACGGGCACCGACCTCCGGGACCGGATCGTCCTCGAGGAGCGCTTCGCCGTCGCGGACTTCGCGAGCCGGTACAACAGCCACGACGGGACGGCGCTGGGGATGGCCCACACCCTCCGCCAGACCGCGCTCTTCCGGCCGCCCCACCGCTCGAAGGAAGTCGACGGACTCTACTTCGTGGGCGGCGATACCACGCCCGGGATCGGCGTGCCGATGTGTCTCATCAGCGGCGAGCTGACCGCCGACGCGGTCCTCGAGGACCACGGGACGGCGGGCAAGCCGTGACGGGCGCTCGCTCGAGCGGCCGAGGCGAGGACCCCGTGGGAACGGCCGGCGAGCGCACCGGGCCGGACGACCAGTACGGCGCGCCCTCGAGACGCTACCGATGACTTCGGAACCGATCGCGACGGGCGAGACCGACCTCGGCGAGCGGCTGTCGTACCTGCTGACGCTCTCGCGGCCGCGGTTCTGGCTCTACCTCGCGGGCCCGGTCGTCGTCGGCGTCGCCTACGCCGCCGACGCCCCCGGCGAGCTGTTCACGCCGGCCACGGTCGCGCTGTTCGCCTACTTCCTCCTGCCGGCGAACGTCTTCCTCTACGGCGTCAACGACGTCTACGACCGGGAGATCGACGCCGCGAACCCCAAGAAGGAGGACCGCGAGGCCCGCTATCGCGGGCAGGGATACGTGCCGGCGGCGGTCGGCCTCTGCGCGGCGCTGGCGATCCCGCTCGTCCCGCTGGTCGGGACCGCGGCGGTGCCGTGGCTCGCGGCCTTCCTCGTCCTCGGGGCGGCCTACAGCGCCCCGCCGGCGCGGCTCAAGACGACGCCGCTCCTCGATTCGGTCTCGAACGGGCTCTACGTCACGCCGGGGATCGCCGCGTACGCGGCCGTCGCCGGCACGGGACCGCCCCTCCTCGCGATCGCCGGCGGCTGGCTCTGGGCGATGGGGATGCACACCTTCTCCGCGATCCCCGACATCGAGCCGGACCGCGAGACCGGGATCCGGACGACGGCGACGGTACTCGGCGAGAGTCGGACCTACGCCTACTGCGGCGCGTGCTGGCTCGCCGCCGCGGCCGCGTTCGGCGCGCTCGACGTTCGACTGGGTGCCCTCCTGCTGGTCTATCCCGCGCTCGTGGCCGCCATCGCGACCGCGAGCGTCGCCGTCGACCGCGCGTACTGGTGGTTCCCGGCGATCAACACCGTCGTCGGCGCGGCACTGACCATGGGCGGACTCTGGAGGCTGCTGTATGGATAGCGGCGACCCGGCCGCCCCGGGACCGGACGCCGACGGTGACGCCTCGAGTCGGGCCGCGGACGCCGCGAGCCCGCGGCTCGGCGACGCGGACGCTCCCGACGACTCCCGTCGCGCGACCGTCCAGCGCCGGCTCGAGGCGCTGATCCGCGGGAACCGGTTCACGATCGCGGTCGTCTTCCCGGTCGTCGGCGCGGTGACGCTGGTCGCCAGCGCCGAGGGGCTGCTCCCGCCGGCGCTGTCGTACAACCCCTTCTTGATCCTGTTCGGGACGCTGGTGATGCGGTCGCCGCTGGTCGTCGCCCTGCTGCCGCAGGTCGACCGGCGGGCGGCCCTGCCGCTGACCCTCCTGGTCGCCTACACCTACGGGATCGAACTGCTCGGCGTCCGAACGGGCTGGCCCTACGGGGCCTTCGAGTACGGGATCAGCCTCGGGCCGATGCTCGGCGGCGAGGTGCCGCTTGCCCTGCCGCTGTTTTTCGTTCCGCTGGTGCTGAACGCGTACCTGCTGACGCTGCTGGCGCTGGGCGATCGGGCGGCCCGGCCCGCCCCCCGGCTGCTCGGCGCGATCGCCGCCGTGCTGGCGGTCGATCTGGTCCTCGACCCGGCGGCCGTCGCCGTCGGCTTCTGGTCGTACGTCCCGCCCGGCGGCTACTACGGCGTCCCCCTCTCGAACTACCGGGGCTGGCTCCTCTCGGGAACCGTCGCCGTCGTCCTCGTCGACGTCGCCTTCGACCGGCGAGCCCTGGTCGAGCGCGTCCGGTCCTGCGAGTTCGCGCTGGACGACCTGGTGAGCTTCGTCCTCCTGTGGGGGGCGATCAACGTCCTCTACGGAAACTGGCTGGCGGCCGGGGTGGCCGGCGCGTTCTGTCTCGGCCTGCTCCGGACCGACCGGTACGATCTCGGGACGATCCGGGGACCCTGACGGTCTCGAGAACGCGTCGAGTGTGCCGGCCGCCCGCTTTTGCTCGTGGCTCCCGTGGCCCCCGTATGGCGACCAAAGAACCCCTCGAGTGTCCGGTCTGTCGCGAGCCGCCGGGCGCCGACCGACAGCTCGAGGACCACCTGGTCGACGAACACGAAAAGCGCAAACTGGCGAAGTTCATCGTCGCCGAGACGGCGGCGCTGACGACCGACGACGTCTCGGAGTGATCAGACGAACAGGCTCGCGATGCCGTCGCCCAGCAGGAGCAACAGCAGTACTGCGGCGAGGGTTATCGCGAGCCAGACGCCGAGGCCGATCGCCGTCTTCCGGGCCATCCGTCTGTCGTTGTCGGTGATGTTTGAACCTGCCTCCGTGGACATACCGCGGGGTACGACGGCTATCACAACGAAAGACCGGCCACCATATCGAGGGATTTCAAAAGCTACCGCGTCGGGACGCCGTCGCCGTGTTCGGGCCCGTGACGGCTGGGTTCGCCGGTCGGTACCGCCGAGACCCGCTGGAACACCGCTTCCGGGTCGCGGTTCCAGTGCCAGTGCCAGCGCGTCTTCGCGAGACACCACAGCTTCCGGGTCGTCGACAGCGACGGCTCTGCGGAGAGGACGTCGTACCCCTGGGCGCGGATGAGCGAGTGGTGCTCGGCGTAGAGGACCGCCGCCAGCAACACGGGCAGCTGACAGTCCTCGGGGAGATACCGGATGCCGGCGACCCCCTCCCGGTAGAGGTCTTCGGTCCGCTTGAGTTCGGCCGCCATCGCCGCCGCGAACGACTCGGAGCTCTCGAGGCGTTCGACCTGCGCCGGATCGACGCCGTGTTCCCGGAGCGTCTCCTGCGGGATGTAGATCCGGTCCCGTTCGACGACGTCCTCCCGGACGTCCCGCAGGAAGTTCGTCATCTGGAACGCCTCGCCGAGTTTGACCGCGTGGGGGATGGCCGTCTCCTCGGCCTCGGGCTCCATGATGGCGGTCATCATCACGCCGACCGCCGCCGCCGACCCGCGCATGTACGACTCCAGTTCCGCGTAGGTCTCGTACCGGTGGGTGTCGATGTCCGTCGCCATCGCGTCGACGAAGACCTCCACCTCGCGGTCGCTGATCCCGTATCGTTCCCGAAGCTCGACGAACGCCTCGAGGACCGGATCGTCGGGCTCGCGTTCGCCCAGCGCCTGCGCCCGCAGCTCCTCGAGGCGCTCGCGCTGTCGGGCCGGCTCGACGCCCTCGGCGTCGTCGACGACCTCGTCGGCGATCCGAAAGAACGCGTAGAGGACGTGCGTGGCGCGTCGAACTCGCTGGGGGAGAAACCGCGTCGCGAGGTAGAACGTCTTCCCGGTCCGCTTCTGTATCGCCTTGCCTGCGTCGATGTGTTCCTGTTGCATTCTCTGTCTCTGACCCTGCTCACCGGTGAACGGATGTATACCGTACGACAGGAGAGTATAAAGTACCACGCCCTCACTATGTTCAGAACGTCGGTCAATCGAACAGTTCCTCGAGGAGCTTCCGCTGGGCGGTCCGGAGGTGCTGGTGGAACGTCGACCGGGAGATGTCCATCGAGTCGGCCAGGTCCTCGCCGGAGACGTCGCGGGGCCACTCGAAGTAGTTCGCGTAGTAGGCCTTTCGCAGCGCCAGCAGCTGGCGGTCGGTCAGCGACGACTCGAGCCGCGCCGAGACGTCGTGTGGCCGGCGGCTCGGCTCCTCGCGCTCGTGATAGCTGATCAGTTCGACCCGATCGTACCGGCGCTCGAGGATGTCGTACGCGGAGCGTGCCGACCGGCTGTCGGGTAACTCGACGGCGAGGTCGGCGACGCCATCGCTGACCGACAGTTCCTGTACCACCGCGCCGTGTTCGTTCAGCGCCGTCACCGGTCCGTCGCCGGCGGTGACCTCGAGGAGGGTCCCGCCGTCGTTCTCCGAGAGGACGGAGAGGTCGCGATCGTCCGCGTCGGTCGCGAGAGCCGTCCCCTCGTCGATCTCGCGATCGGCGTGCAGGATCAAACGCGGCGTGTCGTCGGCGTCGTAGGTCAGCCCGTGGTAGCTGACCGTCGCGTCGAGGCGGTCGGACAGCGACGCGACGAACAGCGACGGATCCTCGATCGCGACCTCGATCGAGACGACGGCCTCGCTCGTGAGCATCCGTCTGGCCTCGAGGGCGTTCATCGCGGTCGCGACCGTCCCGGCGAGCGACTCGAGGACCAGCGATTCCCGCTCGTCGAAGGTACCGGTCTCGTCGGCGAACACCACGAGGACGCCGTAGGTCACGTCGCCGTAGGCGAGCGGCAAGGCGGCGACCGACCGGAATCGCTCGCCGGCCCCCGCGGGCCACCAGCGGTCGGCGTCGTCGAAGGCCGCGAGGTCGTCGATCACCTGCGGCTCGCGATCGACGAACGCCCGGACGGCGGGGTGGGTCTCGTCGCTCTCGAGGACGAGTTCGTCGTCCTCGAGCGGAACGCCGTCCCGACCGTTCCACTCGCGGGGCGAGAGCCGCTGTCTCGTGACGTCGACCCGGCCGGTCCAGGCGAGGACGTACGGATCGGTATCGGTCAGCCGCGTACAGACGTCGCGCTCGAGTGCCACCCGGGTCTCCGCGCCGACCGCCGCGTCGGTGATCTCGGTGACGAGGCCGTCGACCCGATCGAGGACGTGTTCGACGGCCTCCCGTTCCGCGCGTACCTGCTCGGCGTTCTCCTCGGCGGCGATCTCCGCGAGCTTCCGGTCGGTGATCTCGAGGTGGACCAGCGACGCCAGCCGCCGGCCCTCGTGTGAAAACCGGGTGACGCGCATCAGGAACCAGCGCTTCCGATCGGGCGAGTGACACGGGTACTCCATCGAAAACGCGTCCCGGTCGCCCGCGAGGACGGCTTCGATCCCCTCGACCGCCCGCCGGGCGTGTTCGTCCTCGGTCGTCGCGGCGTTCGCGAGGTAGTCGACGCCGACGTGGTCCACGGCGCCGTCCGCGGGACCGAACTCGCGCCAGGAACGGTTGGTCAGCAGGATCTCTCCGTCCTCGTCGATGAGCGCGACGGTGATCGGAAGGTCCTCGAGCGCCGACGCAGCGAGTTCGTGCCGAGAGCCCATCGACTCGACATACGGGGCACCTCCTCTTAACACGATTGGACGGCCCGACTGCGTGTCACGCCGTCCCGTAGAACGGGCGGCCGATCGAGTCCCGCCGTTCGATCGCCGATAGTGAAATATAGCTGATGGGTCTGGCAACGCTTTTATTCCTATTCGTGGACGCTTCCCACGGAGATCCGGCGTCCAGGACCGCCGAGCCGACGTCTCGAGCATCGGATCCGGCGTCCTGCCGGACGGCGGTTCGCCCGTCGACGGGCGCTCGAGGACGGTGGCCGATCCGACGAGCCGATCTCCGAACTCGTTCACGCTCAACCCTGTCAGACGCGGTCGCGGCCGATCGGGACGATCGGCCGGTCGACCCGTCGGAACCGGGAGTGGTTGCTTGGTGTGAACAAATACCTATGTACGATCATCGCGTATCTCAGCCTATGGCACAGGATCAGGCGACGCACGGACGATCGCGGTGTCGCAACTGCGGCTTCGAAGCGCCCGGCGGGGACGACGACTGGCGGCGGATCGAGGTCCCGAAACTGGGACGGATGACGCAGTGTCCGGACTGCGAGAGCACGGACGTCATCACTACTCGATGAGAGATCGCCCGGCCGACGGACGGCTCGAACGGGCCGCGGTCACGAACAGACTCTTCAACGGCTCGCCCCTACCGTGGGTATGAGCAACGAACCAGCGGAAACCCCGTCGGCCGACGAGGAGTGGCGCGAGCGGCTGAGCGACGAGGAGTACCGGATCCTCCGGGAAGCGGGCACCGAACCGGCGTTCAGCGGCGAGTACGTCGACCACAAGGAGGACGGCACCTACGCCTGTGCCGGCTGCGGCGCCGAACTGTTCGACTCCGAGACGAAGTTCGAGTCCGGTTGCGGCTGGCCCAGCTTCTACGACACCGACAGCGACCGGGTCGAAACCCGCCTCGATACGAGCCACGGGATGCGACGGACCGAAGTGCTGTGTGCGAACTGCGGCGGTCACCTGGGCCACGTCTTCGACGACGGCCCCGAACCGACCGGCAAGCGGTACTGCATCAACTCCGTCGCGCTCGAGTTCGACGACGAGTGACGGCCCGGCTCGAGGGGGCCGCGGCGTCGGCCGCCCGCGGGCGGTCCGCCGGCCGTCGCTCGGACGGGCCCCGACGGTAGCGACTGCAGGCAGCACGGTTTTCGAAATCCGTACCCCACCGCCGTCCATGTCGGGAGAGCGACCGACGGCCGAGGAACTGCGACAGGGGATGACCGTCGAGATCGTCCAGGACGACGCGGATCCCCGGTCCGAGGACACGGAACCGATCGTCGGCGAGGTCGGGACGATCTACGGCGACGAGCCCGAGGGCCCGCACGTGAAGCTGAAAAGCGGCGTCGTCGGCCACGTCCGGTCGGTCTCGACCGACGAGTAGCGATCGTTCGAGTGCCGGAGTTCAACCTGACGTGGAAATGAGAACGGCATCTAAACGAAATAAGCACATTACGCGCAAACTTCAACCAGCAATCGAGGACCCTTCGGAACATTCATGGCGGTCGTAGTGAAACAAGCGACCATGACGCCCGAAGCGACACCGGTCGGACGAGAGGCGGACAGGTCGAGCGACGTCGTCGCCGCGGTCGACGAGATCGACGGGCGGCCGCACCTCGTGATCGCCGACATCGCTCGAGACGACGCCTGGATCGCGATGGCCGAAGCCGGGGCCGTCGCCGTCGAGGACCACCGGTAAGCGCTCGGGACTTCTTTCGCGCCGTCGAGACCGTCAGCGACCGCCGTCGTCCTCGCGAAGCGCCGCGCGGATCGTCGACGATGCGGCCGGACGGACCGGTCCGAACGGGCTCGAGCGGTGAACGAGTGTCGGCCCCGGCGAGTGCGACCGGAACGATGGGTTCTATCGGCCGGGCGTCGTAGGGGGGACGATGGCTCCCGAACGGCCGCGCGACGACGCTCGCCTCCTCGTCGTCGCCCCCACCGAACCGAGACCCGAGCCGCTGGCGAGCGTTCTCGACGACGACGCGCTCGACGCGACGGCGGTGTCGACCGCCGACGCGGCGCTCGAGCGTCTCGAAACGGCACCCGTCGACTGCCTCCTGACCGTCCAGTCGCTCCCGGATCGGACCGGCGTCGCCCTCCTCGAGTCGGTCCGGGAGCGCGATCCGGACCTGCCGGTCGTCCTCGCGCCGGTCGACGGCGACGAGTCGGTCGCCAGCGCGGCGGTCGCCGCGGACGTCTCGGCGTACGTCCCCCTCGACGGCTCCGCCGACGGATCGGCCGAGGACCTCCGATCGGCGATCGACCGGGCGATTTCGATCGGCCGCGACGACCGCACCCGACGAGACCGCGCCCGGGCGTTCGACGCCGTCTTCGACGACCCGGAGGCGTACGGCTGGCTCCTCGAGCCCGACGGGACGGTGCGGCGGGCCAACGACGCGGCCCTCGCGGCGATCGACGCGACGCCGGACGACGTTCGCGGCCGCCCTCTCTCGGCCCTCCCGTGGTGGCGGTCGACCGCCGACGGCGCGACGGCGCTCCGGGACGCGATCGACGCGGCCGCGGACGGGGAGATCGCCCACAGAGAACTGACGCGCGTCCGCGCCGACGGGTCCGGTGCGACCGACTCCGCTGGGAGCGGCGCTTCGGAAGGGGCGGTGGCGTCCGGGGGCCGAACGTTCGAGGTGACCGTTCGGCCGGTCCGCGACGAGTCCGGCGCGGTCGTCTCGCTGTTCGCGCGAGCGAACGACGTCACCGAGCGCGTCCGCCTCGAGCGGGAGCTACGCGAGTCCGAGCAGCTCCACCGGGTGACGCTCAACAACATGACCGACACGGTCCTCATCACCGACGACGACGGGGCGTTCACCTACGTCTGTCCGAACGTCCACTTCATCTTCGGCTACTCCGACGACGAGATCCGCGAGATGGGGACGATCGACGAACTGCTCGGGCCGGACCTCTTCGAGCGCGACGAGCTCGAGGAGACGGGCGTCCTGACCAACATCGAGTGTACCGCCACGGACAGGGCGGGTCGGGAACACACGCTGCTGGTCAACGTCCGCGAGGTATCGATCCAGGGCGGGACGACCCTCTACAGCTGTCGCGACGTGACGAAACGGAAACGGCGCGAGGAGGCGCTGACGGCGCTGCACCGAACTACCCGCGAGCTGCTGTACGCCGAGACGGACCGCGAGATCGCCGATATCGTCGTCGACGACGCGACGGACGTCCTCGACCTCGAGGCCAGCGCCGCGTACCTGTTCGACACGGACGAGAACGTCCTGCGGCCGGCCGCGTCCTCGCCGGCCATGGAGCGGTCGCACGGACCGGTCCGGGACCACCGGGCGACGGACGACAGCATCCCCGGACGCGTCTTCGTCGACGGGGAGAGCCGGTTCGTCTCCGACGTCCGCGAGTCGCCGGCGCTCTCGACCCCCGGGACCGACCTGCGAAGCGTCGCGTGCGTGCCGCTCGGAGACCACGGCGTCTTCGTCGCGGGCTCGAGCGAGCCGGACGCCTTCGACGACGTCGCCCGCGAGCTGACGGACCTGCTGGCCGCGACCGCCGAGGCCGCGCTCGACCGCGTCGGGCGCGAGCGGACGCTGCGCGAACGCGATCGCGAACTCGAGCGGCGCAACCGCCAGCTCACCCATCTCAACGCGATCAACGAGATCATCAGGGACCTCGATCAGGCGCTGGTGGGCGCGGAGACCCGCGACGAGATCGAACGCGCCGTCTGCGATCGGCTCACGACCGCGGACCGGTTCTCGTTCGCCTGGATCGGGGCGGTCGACGCCGGCGACCGGCTCGCGGTCCGCGCCGCCGGCGGCGCGACCGAGGGGCGGTCGTACCTCGACAGCGTGTCGCTCTCGCTGGCCGAGGGCACCGAACCCGCGGTCAGGACCGCGGCCGATCGAACGGTGACCGGCGTCGCGAACGTCGCCGACGGGCTCCGCGAGGAGCCGTGGCGGTCGGAGGCGCTCGCCTGCGAGTTCCAGTCCGCCGTGAGCGTCCCGCTGTCCTACGACGACTTCACGTACGGCGTCCTGACCGTCTACGCCGATCGGCCCGACGCGTTCGACGAGATGGTCCGGACCGTCCTCGCCGAACTCGGGGAGACGATCGCGGCGGCGATCGCCGCCGTCGAACGGAAGCGGGCGCTCCTCTCGGACTCGAGCACGCGCCTCGAGTTCGAGGTAGGCGACGAGACGTTCCCCTTTACCCGCCTCGCTCGACGGACCGATTGTACCGTGTCGTTCGACGGCGGCGTTCGCCACCGCGAGGACGGTGCGACCGTCGTCGCGACGGTCGAGGGCGCGTCGCCCGACGACGTCGCCGCCGCGGCCGCGGACCTCGTCGCCGTCGAGGGGGCGCGAGTCATCGGCCGCGACGGTTCCGACGGCGACGGCTCCGACGAGGACGGCGGCGGGGCGGTTCTGTTGGACCTCTCGCGGCCGGTTTCCTCCCTGCAACTCGCGGATCACGGGGTGTTGTTGCGCGGCGTGGAAGCGACGCCGTCCGACACGCGGATCGTCGTGGACGTTCCCAGTTCCGTCGACGCGAGGGGCGGCGCCGACGTCGTCTCGACGGTGTTCTCCGAGGCCGAACTCCGATCGAAACGGACCGTCGAGCGGACGACCCCACGGGACTTCAGCGCGAGCCTCCGCGACCGGCTCACCGACCGCCAGCTCGAGGTCGTGCGACTCGCGTACTACGGCGGCTACTTCGAGTCGCCGCGATCCCAGTCGGGGGAGTCGATCGCCGAGACGCTCGACATCTCGCCCGCGGCGTTTTACCGGCACGTCCGGACCGTCCAGCGGAAGCTCTTCGCGATCGTGTTCGACGAGATCGGACTGCCGGCAAACCCACCTCGAGGGGTTGAATAGTGAACCCTCCCTAATCGCCGACGCTAGCTATCTGACGAACAGGTTCATCCTAATATCCCTAGTATTCCTAAGTGCGACGAACGCCCGGTCAGCCGCGCTCGTCGTCTCTCACATGCAACACAAAGACGCCGAACTCGACCCCGAGACGGAATCGACCTACGAGTGCTTCGAATGCGGGACCGTCGTTCGCGCCGCCGCGCCGGACGCCTGCCCCGAGTGCGGGGCCGAGATGCGGAATCGACGCACACCGATCGAGTAACGATGGCGTCCCGAAACCGTTCTTCGTCGTCGACCGGAGAAGCGACGGCTGAATCGGCCGATCCGGAAACGGCACTCGAGACCGCGCGCCGGCAACTCGACCGCGCCGCCGCCCGGCTGGACGTCGACGACGCGGTCCTCGAGCGGTTGCGCCACCCCGCGGCGGTCCACGAGGTGACGGTCCCCCTCGAGCGCGACGACGGCTCGGTCGAGGTCTTCACCGGCTACAGGGCCCACCACGACAGCGTTCGCGGTCCATTCAAGGGCGGGCTGCGCTACCACCCCGACGTGACTCGCGACGAGTGCGTCGGCCTCTCGATGTGGATGACCTGGAAGTGCGCGGTGATGGATCTGCCCTTCGGCGGCGCGAAGGGCGGGGTCGTCGTCGATCCCAAGCGCTTGAGCGACGACGAGACCGAGCGTCTCACCCGCCGGTTCGCCGAGGAACTGCGCGACGTGATCGGGCCGAAGACGGACATCCCCGCGCCCGATATGGGGACCGATCCGCAGGCGATGGCCTGGCTCATGGACGCCTACAGCATGCAGGAAGGCGAGACCATCCCCGGCGTCGTCACCGGCAAACCGCCCGTCGTCGGCGGCAGTTACGGCCGCGAGGAAGCGCCGGGGCGAAGCGTCGCCATCGTCACCCGGGAGACCTGCGAGTACTACGACTACCCCCTCTCCGAGACGACCGTCGCCGTCCAGGGCTTCGGCAGCGTCGGGGCCAACGCCGCCCGCCTGCTCGCCGACTGGGGCGCGACCGTCGTCGCCGTCTCGGACGTCAACGGCGCGGTCTACGACCCCGACGGGATCGACGTCGAGGCGATCCCCTCCCACGACGAGGAGCCCGAGGCGGTCACCCGGTTCGCGGCCGACCTCGACGAGGGCGACGGCGCGCGTCGGCTCTCGAACGAGGACCTGCTCGAGCTGGACGTCGACGTGCTGATCCCGGCCGCGGTCGGCAACGTCATCACGGCGGAGAACGCCGACGCGATCGCCGCGGACGTCGTCGTCGAGGGGGCCAACGGACCGACGACGTTCGCGGCCGACGCCATCCTCGAGGAGCGGGGCGTGCCGGTGATCCCGGACATCCTCGCGAACGCCGGCGGCGTCACCGTCTCCTACTTCGAGTGGCTCCAGGACATCAACCGCCGGCAGTGGTCGCTCGAGCGCGTCAACGAGGAACTCGAGTCCGAGATGATCCGGGCCTGGACCGCGCTGAAAGCCGAGGTCGAACGGCGGGACGTCTCGTGGCGCGACGCCGCCTACGCGGTCGCGCTCGAGCGGGTCGCCGAGGCCCACGAGGTGCGCGGCCTCTGGCCGTGACCGAGCGCCACCGCAGACCGGTCCGGGACCGATCCGTCCCCGCCGCGATCGATCGCCCGTTCGGTTTCGCCGGCCTCACTCGAGGTACGCGAGCGCCTCCTCGTCGCTGACCTGCCCGAACGTCCGGTAGTACTGGCCGACGGCACGGAAGTCGGCCGGCGTCTCCAGCGCGACGACCTCGTCGGCCTCCCGCTCGAGGTCGTCGACCGCCCGCGGGGAGCCGACGGGGACGGCGAGCCCGACCCACTCCGGACCGGCCTCGCGCACCTGTCGGAGGCAGGCGGTCGCCGTCGCGCCGGTCGCGACGCCGTCGTCGACGACCAGCACGCGCTTTCCCATCAGGGCGGGTAGCCCGTCGCCCTCTCGGTAGCGGTCGGCCTTCTCGCGGGCGTTTTCGGCCTCCTCGGCGCGGATCTCCTCGAGGTAGGTCTCGTCGGGATCGAGCCGCTCGAGCAGGCCGTCGTTGTACCAGACGCTGCCGTCGCTGGCGACCGCCCCCAGGGCCACCTCGGGGTTCTCCGGCGCGCCCAGCTTGCGGGCGACGACGACGTCTAAGTCGGCCTCGAGCGCGTCCGCGACCGGCCGCGCGACTGGCAGGGCGCCGCGGGGGATCCCGAGGACGACGTCGACCGTGACCCCCCGCTCTTCGAGCGCCGCGGCGAGCCGTTCGCCGGCGTCGGTTCTGTCCTCGAACATGGCTCGAGCTACGACGGCGACCTACTATGCGCTTGCGTCGCACGTGCCGGCCGATCGGAATCGGACCGGACGCGACGACGGCCGCGCCAGGGTCGTCGGCGGGAGCGCCGCGTATTCGAGTCGGCCCGCGCCGGTCGAAAAGCGATCGACGTGATCGATCGGAGTCCGGAGGCGATCCGGTAGGGAGCGCTCAGGGGTCCCGTCGCCGCCGGAGCCGACCCCGCACGATCGGCGTCGCCGGAAAGACGCCGATCCGGGTGCGTTCGATCTCGAGGACGTCGAACGCGTCGTGGCCGACGAACCGCTCGACCGTCTCGCGGTCCAGTCGACAGCCGCCGGCGGCGCGTTCCCAGAGGGGGTTCAGTCGCTCCTGTACCCGCGCGCGCCAGCCGTCGTTGCGGACGTGTTCGAGAAAGCGCAGTTCCCCGCCCGGCCGCAGCACGCGGGCGACCTCGTCCAGCGCCGCGTCGGGATCGGCGAACGTACAGAAGACAAGACTCGAGAGCACGGTGTCGACGGCGTCGTCGACGTAGGGCAGCGACTCCGCGCGGTCGTCCCGGAGGTGCGTCGACAGGGCCGACCGGTCGGCCGTCGCCGCCGCCCGCCGGCGCATGTTCGGGTCCGGCTCGATCCCGTGGTACTCGGGATCGTCGCCGCCCGCCTCGAGGTAGGGGATCATCGCGCCCGTCCCCGCGCCGAGATCGAGGACTCGTCCCGAGAGGCCGTCCGCGAGGTACTCGCGGTGGGGCCCGACCAGCAACCGGTCCGGCATACACCGGTCGTAGAGGGCCGCGAAGAGGGGGTGGTCGATCCGCCGTTCGCCCATCGTGCGCCGCGTACTCGAGTCCGCCATCTCCGTCTCGGTGCAACCGACGGCGACTCGAGTAATACGCGTTTCCCCGATCACCCGCCCTCGGAAGTGATACGCACCCCCCGTATTCGCCGCTGATTTGCGGACTCCTGTCCGACGCCCTCTGCGTCTTCGGATACGACGCCCGCGGTAACTACGATACTAATTTATTGTCGCGTCGTATCGCGCAGTCGGGCAGCGGTCCGTCCTTACCGCCGCGCCGCGGGCCGGTCGCCGGTCCGAAGCGACGGATCGATTGGCAGTAACGAACGGTCCTACTCGAGCCACCTTCCGTTCGCTCTCGAGCGGTTTATCCCCGAACGGCCGATAGCTGTCCTATGAGCGACGACCGACTCCGCATGACGCCGGGGCCGACCGCGGTGCCGGCCGCCGTCCGCGACCGGATGGCCGAACCGACGCCCAACCCCGACGTCGAGCCCGAGTTCTTCGAGTTCTATCGGGAACTGACCGACGACCTCGAGGCGATCTACGGCGACGACGATATCGTAATCCTCGGCGGCGAGGGCATCCTCGGGCTCGAGGCTGCCGTCGCCTCGCTGGTCGAGCCCGGCGACCGGGTGCTGTGTATCGCCAACGGCCCCTACGGCGAGGGGTTCGCGGACTTCGTCGAAACCTACGACGGCGAGGCCGTCGTCTGCGACTCCGCGTGGCGCGACCCGATCGATCTCGCGGCCGTCGAGGCCCACCTCGCGGACGGCGCGTTCGACGTGGCGACGGTGGTCCACTGCGAGACGCCGACCGGCGTCCTGAACGATCTCGAGCCGGTCCTCGAGTTGCTCGAGGACCACGATGTCGTCAGCGTCGTCGACGCCGTCTCCTCGCTCGGCGGGACGGCGGTACCGACCGACCGGATCGACGTCGCCCTCGGAGCGTCCCAGAAGTGTTTCAGCGCGCCGCCGGGACTGACCGTCGCCTCGGTCAGCGACCGCGCCTGGGCGAAGATCGAATCGTTCGAGACCCGCGGCTTCTACACGAACCTCGAGCCCTGGCGCGACGCCGCCGAGGAGGAGTGGTTCCCCTACACGCACCTGTCGTCGAACCTCTACGGGCTCGACGCCGCGATCGAGTTGCTGCTCGAGGAGGGGCTCGAGGCCGTCTTCGAGCGCCACGAGCGGGCCGCGAAGCGGTGTCGCGAGCGGGCCGCGGAGCTGGGGCTGTCGATCTACCCAGACGGTGCACAGCCGTCGCCGACCGTGACCGCGCTCGAGGTCCCCGGTCGGGCCGAGGAACTTCAACGGACGCTGGCCGACGAGCACGACGTCGTCCTCGCGACCGGGCTCGGCGACCTCGCCGCCGACGTCCTACGGATCGGCCACATGGGCCACAACGCCCGCCTCGGCCGGGTCGAGCGGACGATGGACGCGCTCGAGGCCGCCCTCGAGGCGTGACGCACCCGAGCCCGTGGCGCGCGGCGACATCTGAGACGGCGTCCGGGACGACCCGACGCGGCTTCCGGCGGCGACATCCCGGACTCGTGATTGGTCCGTATACCCGATAATATCACCAGGTGTATATGATGTATAAGGATACAAATACGGTCGATCTTCCGACGGAAACAAACAACAATTAAGGTTATCCGCCTCACTTCATCTGTCTAGAGGTACCATGACACAGGTTATATGGATCATCGCGGCGGTGCTGGTAACGTTCACCGTGGGGTACGTGGGGTACTCTCGGTACCTGACACGTTTCGTCGAACTCGACGAAGACGCCGAGACGCCGGCGCACAAGTACGAAGACGGACAGGAGTACGTCCCATCGAAGAAACCCGTCCTGTTGGGACATCACTACTCGAGTATCGCCGGGGGGGCACCGATCGTCGGACCGATCACGGCCGGCGCGATCTGGGGCTGGGTGCCCGCGCTGCTGTGGATCGCCATCGGGAACCCGCTGATGGGCGCCGTCCACGACTTCGTCTCGCTGTCGGGCAGTCTGCGCCACGAGGGGAAGTCGATCGGCTACATGATCGGCGAGTACGTCGGCGAGAGCGGGAAGAACATGCTGCTGTGGTTCGCGTTCCTGACGATCATCCTCGTCGTCGCGGTCTTCGCGCTGGTCGTCGGGATCGTCTTCAACGCCTACCCGCAGGTCGTGACGGCGTCGTTGCTGTACATCGGGCTGGCGCTGGTCTTCGGGGTCTACCTCTACCAGTTCAACGGCCCGTTCATCCCGGGGACGATACTGTTCGTCGCGGGGGTCTTCGCTGCCGTCTGGGTCGGCCTCGAGTACCCGCTCGCGCTCTTCGCCGGCGATTATCCCTCGGGCACCATCGTGCTGTTCGGTGGCGACGGGGGCTGGGTGCCCGGCGCCGCGGCGCTCGCGGGACTCGGCGGCGGCAACACCGCCGGCTGGGTGCCGATCATCCTGGTCTACGCGGCGGTCGCGAGCGCGCTCCCGGTGTGGGTGTTGCTCCAGCCGCGTGACTACCTGTCGTCGTTCCTGCTGTACGCCGGGGTCGGGGGTGCGACCCTCGCGATCATCGTCGGCACGTTCTTCGGAACGGCCAACCAGGACCTCGTCATCGACAGCTCGATCGCCGCATTCGAAGGGTTCTGGGGCGCGGAAGCGGCCGGCTACGCGCCGCTGTTCCCGTTGCTTTTCATCACGATCGCCTGCGGGACGATCAGCGGGTTCCACTCGCTGGTCTCCTCGGGGACAACGGCCAAACAGCTCGACAAGGAGACCGACGCTCGCCTGATCGGCTACGGCGGCATGCTCGGCGAAGGGCTGCTCGCCGCGGTCGCGCTCTCGACGCTCGCCGTGTGGGGCGCACCCGACGTCGAGGGCGGCATCGGCGCCGCCCTGCCGAACTTCGCCTCCGGCGGCGGCGTCATCCTCACGAGTTTCGGAATCCCCGAGACTGCCGGCGCCGTGTTCATGGCGCTGGTCCTCTGTAGTTTCCTGCTGACCTCGACCGACACGGCCGTCCGCCTCGGCCGGTACATGATGGAGGAGATCGTCGGCACGCCCGCCGGACGGACGGACACGGGTCTGAACGCCGACCTGGGATCGATCGCGCGCGGCCGGTACACCAACCCGATCGTGCAGGCCGTCCCGGCGTACCTGCTGGTCATCTCCGGCCAGTGGGTCGTCCTCTGGCAGCTGTTCGGCAGCGCGAACCAGCTACTCGCGGCGCTCGCACTGCTCACGGCGACCGTCTGGCTCGCCAACTGGGACGACAGCAAACAGCTCGTCTCCACCGGCGTTCCGATGGCGGTCATGGTCACGATCACCTTCCTCGCACTGACGATTCTGGTGTTCTACGAGAACCTCTACCTGAACCTGATCGAGGGCGGTGCGGGGACCCTCGGCGAGCAGCTCTCCGCGGTCGTCCAGATGGCGCTCGGCCTGACCCTCATCGGGCTGGCGCTCGCGCTCGTCAGACTGGGCTACCGGAACATCAGCCGCGTCCGTCGCGGCCCCGAGACGCCCGCCGCCGAACCCGGCGACGACTGACGCCGATCCGTCGTCGATCCGTTTTTTACCGCGCCACGGACCGATAGCGCCGCGCCTCAAGGCGCTCGATACCCGCACCCGCCCGCGACTCCACCGCCGACCCGGGTTCGAACGTTCGACCCAAAACTGTCGCTGACGGCGGCGACTGGTTTCACGCCGGCGGGATACTATCGGCCGTCGGTCGAAACGGGAGCGCCCGTCACCGCCAGAATCGCTTCGCGAACCGCGAGAGGAAGCCCTCGTCGGGCGTCGTCACGTCGTCCCAGAGGGTAAACGCCTCGACCACGTCGGCGGCCTCACTGGCGACGTGGTCCTCGGCCTCGGGAACGACGACGACGAGGTTCACCTCGTAGTGGCCGTGATAGCCGAACTTCAGGAGGGTCCGATCACGAAAGTCCTCGACGAACGAGCGGACGTCGTCGGAAATCTCGTCCGCGACCAGCACGAACGAGAAGTCCGTCCCGAAGTGCTCCTCGTCGGGGACGACCCGCTCGTCCGCGAGGTCGTGGCCGAGGTCGACGAGCCGCTCGAGTTCCGCGACCGTCGGCCGCGACTCGCGGCGGGCGAAGAGGTACTCCTCGGCCTCGTGGTCGGCGTAGGACAGCGCCGGGTGGAAGAACTGCTTCTGGCTGCGGACGCGCAGCTTCCCGTAGAGGTCCCAGCGCTCGCCGCCGGCCCGGTGGTCCTTCTCGAGGTCGTAGTTGTACAGCAGCCGGTCGGACACCCGGTCGAGGTACTCGTCCTCCCAGTCGGGGACCGCCTCGCGGATTTCGGCCGGCAGCTCCGCCGGCGTCCGCTCGTCGCTCATCGCGCGAAAGCGGGCCGCGGGCTGGTTCGGTCGCGATCCGGCGTCGGGTCGAGTCCGATCGAAGCCGTGACGGGGTTTCGCATACCACCGGTTGCGCTCGGAATATGAAATACTCGTCGGTGGACGCCGTGCCGTCGCGCCGGCGCTCGGGCGGTAGGTTTTAGCCGTCGGAGCCGTACTCTCGTGCAAGGGATTCTCATGGGAGGCAAGAAGACCGAAGCCTGCGGCCGGTGTTCGATGTCGACGGTCGTCGACGTCGCCTCGAGCGACGAGGACGGCGACGGCGCTCGCGACCCGTTCGGCGAGGACGCGATCGAGGTCGACGACGAGACACTCCGGCGCGTCTCGCCGGGCGCGTGGATCGGGCGCGTGACCGAGCGGATCGACGACGTCGGCCGTCGGCTCATCTACGGCCGCTGACCGGCCCGCCGACCAACGGTCAGGACATCGTCACGAGATACGTCAGCGCGAACACCAGTATCGCCGCCGTCGCGACGTTGATGAGGTCGAACTCGAGGACGTCCAGAAAGGACAGCCCCCAGACGACCGTCCAGCCGAACAGCGTGGAGAGGACGGCGTTCATCGCGAGCAGGACTCGCGGGTCGCCCTGCGAGGACGACACGCCGGCCTCGAACCCCTCGCGGTCGGAGTCCTCGTCGTTCATACAGGGAGACGGCGACACCGCTACTTATAGCTTCGCCGGCGGG